>LFCJ01001247.1_pt1 | contig 17532 bp, 21 predicted proteins | sample 643141 | NCBI WGS metagenome assembly LFCJ01 (sample SAMN03766243, study PRJNA286221) | soda lake metagenome | biome: soda lake; feature: Kulunda steppe; material: water; isolation source: sample B1-Br-g2 brine of Lake Bitter-1 | place: Russia: Kulunda steppe | collected 2010-07
AGAACTGTTCTATCCAATGTCCCTGATATCCACGCGATTATAACTGCGGCCAGTGCAAACTCGCTAACCTGCAACATGTTAGAAGATGTCTTAAACGATTTTCTGGCTCCATGACCATCTACAAGCATCATAAGCGATACAATTAGAGGCCTGAAAACTAATGCACCAAATATTATAATTGCTGAAATCTGCAAAACTGTAAAGCTAGGAACCGTCAGTAGTGCTCCAAGACCCGTAAACAGTATAACTGAGAAGAAGTCTTTCAAAGGCTCTAAAACATCGAGGAACTCTTCAGTCTCCGAACCCCTGGAGAACATCAGTCCTCCTGCAAAAGCCAGTGCTATCACCGAAATATTTATTTGCTGTGCTAGGCCTACAGAGGCCGCGAAAACCGCCACCATTGTAACAGCTTTGAGCTCCTCAGAACCCACAAATCTATGGAATCTTTTGGAGAAAAGCTCCCTAAACATAAACGCCAGTAAAAGCAGGCCTCCAGAGATAAGTCCTGCTTGAAGGCCTTGAGAACTTATTCCTGCTGCGAGAGCAGCTATAACTATCACTGCTATGATATCCTGTATGAAGTTTGAGGCGGTTGATATCTGCCCATGGTGGAGATCCATTCTCAGGCTTTCATCAAATATATCAGTCCCTGCAAGTGTCGAAGCCATTGATCCTGCTAATGCTATGTACAGTGACTCTAAAACTTGAAAGCCTACAAGGTTCGCTACTGGATACAGTAAGGCAAAGGTCAGTAAAACTTGGACGAGAGAAACGTTTAAACTGTCCGAACTAACTTTCCTGAACCCGTCAAGATCTGTCCTTAAACCAATGTAGAACACAAGGAACGAAATTCCCAGAACTATTATCTCCGAAATATCCCCTACCTCATAAAACTGCGAAACCAGTAATCCTGAAATTATAAGGCCTGGAATTGCTGGAACACCTATTCTTCTAGAAGTTAGTAATACTGCAGCGCCGATTATGAATAGTAGGCCTAGAGTCATCAGCAATTCCATTTTTAGATATCTGCCTCCTCTAAGTATTTTCTCAACTGCTCCGCGAGCAGTTCTTCCTCAGTGTAGATTTCTACTCCCTCTATTTCTCGGTCCGATTTAGCCAGTAAAAGGCCTGAACTCATTTCCTCTCTTACTTCTTTAACCAATGATTCGTCTTCAAAGTTGATCATTACCAGTCCTGCTTTGTGTACGTCTAACTGTTCTCTCAAGTCCCTGTGATGGAAATCCCCGAACTCAAAGTTTTCTACCCTGCCTTCAACCTCTGGATCCCTATCTAAAACTATTACTTCCTCAAACTCAGTTTCCAAGACCTCCACTATATCCTCCAGTCCTTCTACATAACCTGCTATGACTGCGTGGTTTTCTCTCTCAGCCTCCGAGTCTAATGTAGATTCTCCAGGATAAATTCTGTCGAAGATTTGGTTGTGGAACAAGATAAGGTAGCTTGATAGACTCATAGTAATTATTGCTACTAGGCTGATCAGTCCAACTTCTGCACCTGTTAACAGGCCTGCTGAAGATGCTGCTGCAGCGAATATCAGTGAGAACTCGCTGGTCTGCGTCATTGTCAGGCCTGACTTGAATGAAGTTTCTTTGTTGAATCCTTGCCAGTCAACAAGCCGAGAAATCACCAGATACTTCACCAGCATCAAAAGCCCTGAAAGTATAATTGCCTCTCTCCAATAGTTCAGGAACTCTCCCAAAGAAAGGCTAAGACCAAAATTTACGAAAAACATCGCGATGAAGAAATCAGTCACCGGGCTCATCTTCTCAACTAACTCAGTTGAATACTTGACCTGGCCCAGTCCCAGGCCTGCGATGAACGCTCCGACTTCAATGCTTAATCCGAACTGCTCAGCAGTTAAAACAAAAAGGAAGAGCCATGCAAGACCAGTGACAAACAAGTTTATCGAATCCTTTGAGGCCTCTCTCAAAAGCCGGGGAAGAACTTTTTTGGAGAGAACTACCGTCAAAATTATTGATACTATCAGGAATCCGAACGCGGAAAATATTTCGGTTAAAAAGTCTCCTCCCGCGGATGAGATTAAAACCATGAGTATTACGACTGCTAAATCCTCGATAAGCAGAATCCCTGTATTTATTTTGCCATAATGCTTTTCAATACCGCCAGAATCTTTGAGCAATTTAACTACAACAGCAGTAGAACTGTACATAAACGCCAGACCCATGAAAGCAGCGGAAAACAAGTCAAAACCAAGTAAATAACCTGAAACAACCGTTGAAGCAACAACAGTAACCATCGTAACGAATGAAATCTTCAGCACAGGCCTGTAAATATGCTCTATCTCTCCAAAATCAAGTTTCAATCCGATTAAGAACAACAGAAATGCGAGGCCTAGCTCCGCCATAATCTCAATCAGCTCGGTTGGATCAGCCAAACCAAGTATTCCAGGACCCACAATTATTCCTGCTAAAAGATATGCTATCAGAGTCGGCTGCTTTAATTTATCAGCTAACAACCCTGCAACAGCTGCCCCGATCAAAACAACTACAAGATCTAACGGTATCAAAGCTGACATATATCTATGAGAATGCCTCCTATGAACATAATTGTTATCTCTGTTTTATGTATTCTTTATCTTTTGATAAAAGAAAAAAGAGAAAATGTTTTTGTTGTTTGAGCGGCTTTACATTTCTTCTCCTGCTTGGTGGATCATGTACATGTCTAAGAATCCGTAAACCTGCTTACAGAAGAATGGAAGGATCACGAACGCTAGTGATGTTTCGAATGCTCCCAGGACTGCCGGTCCTTCTGGATAGACTGTTTCGCTTAAGTACCAAGCTGTTGGGTACAGTGCGAAGAACAGACTGATATATCCTGCGAGAATCTTATACTTCTGCGCAAGATGGTGTGAGGTCTGTTCTGCTATCTCTTTGAATGGACCCCAGAGCAAGTAAATTAATCCTGCAAGCCATACACATCCTAACCAGAATGCTACTGGAATACCTACAAAGTCTGCGCTCATCGCAGTATCTTGGGAAACAATTCCCGTCACGATCAACATGAACTGTAGGCCCATTGCAGCTCCTATAAGGTCATAATGACTTCCTTCCGACTTATAGGTCGCCGTCAGTACAAGCGCCAGGACAATCAATGGAGTGGATATAATCCAGTCCATGTACCATACATAGTCACTGAATAAGGTCTGTCCCTCAACAAAGCTGAGGTACATCAGCGCCGACCAGCTCACAATAAAGAAGTGAATGATCGGGAATCTTCTCGGTACATTGTCCCACACTCTGTATAGGAATAGGTAGGCGAGGCCGCTCAATAGGGCTGTTGCAATATATGCCCAAATATACGGTGAGCTGCCAGAAGCAGCAATAGCCTCATATACCATAAATAACCTTGATGTAACCTCATATATAAGGATTACGCCTATCACGTGTTTTTAGCGAGGTATAGGCTCTGGCATAGGCCTCATCATTCTAGGAACTTCAAGTTCTAGTTCATCTTCAATCTCTCCTGTATTGGAGATTCTCTGGACTTTATCGCTGACACTGTAAAGCCCAGATTCATAGACAAGAGTTCCAGAGGCGTCAGTCTCAAAAACCTTTATCTGATCTGTAATCTCTAACAGCGTATTGTTTTCCCTGCCTGATACCAAGGTATAACCTGTTTCTTCTCCAACAGGTTCAAAGCCCCATAATGCTCTTGATTCAAATCTTTTGGAGTCAAGTCTGTTCAGCTCTGAGTCAAAAAGCACCAGCTGTGATACTTCATCGTGCCTCACCGAGACAAGGATTTTGTCATCAAAAGTCTCAACCGTCAAGGCCTCTATACTTTCAGAGCTTACTTCCTCAAGCTCGAAGTTCAGTAATTTCAACTCTTCACTTTCTTCTATCAAAATTTGTTCGTTGAAAATCCTAGCATCCCCATCCAGTTCACGAGAAGCACCGTCTAAAATCCGGATTTCTTTCTCACTGTTGTCCCACTCTACACCGTTGTATTCAATTTCAAGCACGGTTTCAATGCCTGAATCAATACTTGAGATAGCTCCATCAAAAGTTCTTTCCTCAATTGATAGATCTTCATTATCAACAATCATTAATGTTGATTCTTCATACTCTCTAAGATTTTCCCGGTCATACTGATTGAACTCTTCTTCCAACTCCTCCATATCTTCATTTTCTGTTATAACAGCCTCGATTTCTATCTCCATGCTCCTCGGCGTTAAATCATAACCTTGCAGCTCTTCAACTCTTTCATGAGTATCACCTGTGATAGAGGCCTCATTCAACAGGAAATCAGTCATTATCTCATGGTCAGGCGTTCTTTCCGTGTAACTAATGAATGTTTCCTCAGGAGTTACATCAACTTCTGTTCTAGATGATGCGACAAAACTCATTGACTCAACTTCATCCCCTGTAACTGTATCTAAAGTTGTCAAAGTATAGGTAAAATCAGATTGACCAGTATAACCTGGTCTTACAATACTGGAACACGAAACTTCTACATCGTGCATAGGCCTTACAGGGCATTCCACACTATTTTCACGTGTCAAAAGAATTAACTGGTCTCCGGAAAGTTTCATCTCTTCAACTCTTGAATCAAGCTCTTGTTCCCAGTCCTCATTCATTTCGCTGTCGTAAGAAACTATTCTATCACTTTCCTCCATAATCAAAGATCCATCTGAGACGACTGAAGGCCCTCCAACCTCGCTCAAATTGTGCTCCAGGCCTAGTTCAGGTAGTTCAACTGACTGGAAATGCCTTGGATAACGATGCGAGACAAAAATAGTATCGTTACTTGTCTGTATCCATTCGGCAGCTTCGACAGTTCCTTGTCCATCATCTTCTGCCAAGTCTCTTTCAGTGTCTATTTCCTCGGTCGATTCCTCAACCACAGCCCCGCCATAATCACTAGTTGAACCAGTTTCTCCAGCAACAGAGCTCTGCTCCATATACTGTATAAACTCTTGTTCAGAGTCAAAAGTTGAGACTCCTTCCTGCTCCTCAGGCTGGGTTTCACTAAGGCATCCTGAAGTTACAATAACTGCAGCCAACAATAAAAACAAAGTTTGAGTTCTCATAACCCAATCTTACAGACTGAACCAATTTATAAACAAATGGAATTGTTCGATTAAACCAGAACTAAATCCCTACACCGGTTGAGGCTTCAGGAAGCTCCACTTTCTCATACTCAATTCCCAGCTCATCTAAGGCCTGTTCTAAGTGCTCTTCTTTCGCGTAATCAGCACCATCTTCAACCCTCAACTCATGGGCCTTAGCAAGAACTTCAGCTCGTCTATCATCCGGAATACTGTATTTGTCAGCCGAAAGCTCAACAACTAAACCATTGTTATCCTGGGTATAGATTGAGTGAAAGATTCCGCGGTTAAAAATATTGTAACCATAACCTGCCTCATCTAAGGCCTCAGTAATTTCCTCAAACTCTTCTGGATCAATTTTGTATGAAATATGATGCACAGAACCAGTCTGACCTCTCTGACCATGAGCAGAGTCTCTTTCATCACTGACAAAAAATGTTAGAATAGTTCCATCACCAGTATCAAAAAATAAATGAGTCTGGCTAGGATCATCAAGGTTAGGCTGCTTCAGAACCAGCGCCATACCCAGAATATCCTGATAAAACTCTATAGTATCCTCAGCATTGCTGCCCCAAATCGTGATATGATCAGTTCCACGGGTTTTCAACAAACTTTCAGGCCTTTCAGTATCAATGTTAAGCTCTGTCATAACCCAATGTTTTGAGGCCTATATTAAGAATTAACCAGTATTAGACATGTAACCTCTAGATATGAATTTAGCCCCTCCCGGATTCGAACCGGGGGTCTCCGGCTATCTCCTATTAACACGGAACTAACCTTGTTAATAGCCAAAGGCCGGTGGAGTTGGCCGCTGTCCTAAGGGGCTCTAATCTTTGATTGAAAAGTTAGCTTTAATAGAACTTTTAGATTTTCCAAGAAAAAAGTAAAGAAAAAATGGTTTTTTAGCTGAAGAATACGTCGCCTTCCATTCCTGACTGTCTATGTGTTCTAACTGAGCAGTAGAACTGGTATTCTCCTTCCTCTTCAAATGTGTATGTGAAGGATTCTTCAGCACCAGATTCTGATAATACTTCTGTACCTGCTACTCTTTCGCCATCTCTTTCGAGGACTAGGTCGTGAGTTCCACCTTCATGGACGTATGTGAATTCTACTGTCTCTCCTTCTTCAACTTCTACTTCATCTAAGTCGTAACTGGTTCCCGGTCCTCCAGTTATAGTGATCTCGCGATCGACTTGGGAAGCGGTCTCTTCATCAGTTTCTTCTGAGGCCTGGTCTCCGTTTGTTACTTCATCTTCTGTCTCTGATTCATCTGTTTCGGTATCTTCAGGTTCTGGCTCTTCAGGAAGTTCATCTTCAAACTCTTCGTCTGGAAGCTCGTCGTCTTCCATAGAGTCAAGACATCCTGAAGTTACAATAACTGCAGCCAGTAATACTGCTAGAATCAAATTGGTTTTCATAATAAAAACTTTGTTAGGCCTTGAACCTATTAAATGTTTGAAAAAAGTTTTTAGTCCCCCCAGGATTCGAACCTGGGTCACCAGCCCCAGAAGCTGGTAGGATTGGCCACTACCCCAGGGGACTCAAAACTCTGTAATTATTGAGGCGGTTAGAAAAGTTAAATAGGCCAAATGTTTAACCGTAAAAAAGAGAAGGAAGAAATGAAAAAAGGATTTATTCTATTGGTTCGTCTCCGAAATCATCTTCAGGAGCTGGCTCCTGCTCGAAATCATCTTCAGGAGGAGCCGGTTCTTCTTCAAAGTCGTCTCCTGGCGGAGGTGCTTGCTGTCCTTCTAAATCATCTTCTGGAGCCTGTTCGCCTCCATCCAAGCATCCTGAAGTTACTGCGACTAAACCAACTAATGCAATAGCTATGTATGTTGCGTTAATTTTCAAATTTTCTCACCTCTTTGAATACAATCTTTGAATAAAGTAAAGTTAGGGCTTTACGCTTTTTAATCGGACTTCAAAAATAAACCTAAATCAGGCCCAAATTACCTGATAAAGGGATAAACCACGGAAACAAAAAATAATTTTTTCAATATGGAAGAGAAAAAATTAAATCGCCAAAAATATATTTTCAGAATGGCATGTAAGGCTTCAAGTGCACCATCAACATGATTGTCCACCAGCCAGCAACCGATATCACTCCGAAGATTGCTGCTCTTCTCTCAAACTCTGAAACTGCATCAGTCTGCTCAGGCCATTCATCAGCCAAGTCATGGAAACGCGGATAGATTTTTTCATTCAATATAATCCCATTCAGAAAGATTACAGACACCAAAGCCAGTTTTACCTGGAAGAACGTTCCCTGCGCAATTTCAGGATTAGTATAAATCAAGAAAGCCCCTGTAAATCCTAGTATTGCAAGCCCTACCCAGATAACCATTGATAGAATAAGCGAAACCTTTGATAAGGCCTGAGAGAACCTTTCCTTGAAATGCAGATAAATCAGCATTGAATCAGTAGCTGTGACCGCACCAACAGCTATAACAGCGCCGATAAAATGGATCATACGCATTGAAATCTGTGGATCAAGTAGGGCTTGGAAAAGGCTCACTCCCAGCTCACCCGTTTAAGTTTACCGATATGCTGGTAAACATAATAGACTGAAACCAGGCCTACAATCAATGCATAAACTGCAAAAATTATGTGAAGTGAGGCCTCCATAGTTCGTATATTGTTAGGCTGCTTAAATATTTCATCCGGATAGAAGGTTTGAAGCCTTTCCGATAGTAGAACTGATGTTGCTAAAGAAATCTTCTTCTTGACCTACCATCTGTGATGCTCTTTTTCCTTTCTCATTTATTTCCTCTATTTTTGTCACTACTCTTCCAATCTCCTGATCTTCCTGTTCAAATCCTGAGGACGACATCTGCTGCTCTAATGCTTGTGCCTCATCCATTAACTCTCCAACTTCCTGATTAAATCTTTGTATCTCTTGTTCAAGCTGAGCTATTATCTGTTGTTCTTCCTGAGCTTCATTGCTGAACTGGCGAGTTTCAGTATTAATCTTATTTAAAACATCTTCTCTCATTTCCTCAACGTTAGAAATCTTGTTCTGGACTTCGCTGGATGTTCCAACTTCACTAAAGACCTCCTCGACTATACTCAGGTCCTCACTATATCTTTTGACCTGTTCAACCATATGTTCTTCAAGTTGTATTCCTCTTCCCATTTCCTTCTCATGAGACCCTACAAGTTTCGCTAACTCTAATAACTGGTCGGCTTCAGCATCTAGATCCGTTACCGCTCCTTCAAAGTCCTGTATAACCTTATCAGCATTCTCATGGCTCATTCTTTGATTCAGGCCTCTAATCTCATCTCTTACAGTCTCAATCTCCTGCTGGCTGGTTTGCTCTTCTGAATTAATTACTCCTTCAAACTCCTCCAGCATTTCAATTGTCTGCTCAAAGCCCTGAATATCAGATTCCATTCGCTGGAGCTCATCCTCAAGTTCTTCACCTTCAGTCCCCATTAACTGTAGAAATTCTGATTCATCAGTAGTAGATATTTTTTCAGGATTATTTCTAAATTCTTCAATTTTCTGCCTTAGCTTCGATTCTTTTTCATCTTCGTCCTTCTTTTCTTTAGTTAATGTATCAAGAGCGCTGTCAATATCTTCTAAAGTCCCACTTACATTAGATGTTATACCTCTAATTTTTGAAGAAGCGCTTTCAGCTCTGGATAATAAGCCCATACTGTATATCTATATTTTTTGGAATAAAAAGATTGTAGAGAATACGCCGGAGCTGGGATTTGAACCCAGGAGACCCGTAAGGGTCACCGGTTTTCAAGACCGGCACCTTTAGCCACTCAGTCACTCCGGCATAACTATAGGTCCAGCTAATAAATCTTGATGGTTGAACTGAACAACTGCTCTTAGAAGTTATTGAATCTTGGAAACTTTAAATTAGAACGGGTATTGTAGAAAACAGTTTAATATCTGGTAATCCTTAAAGATTAGTTATGGAGTTTCCAAGCTTCTTGGAACCAGGACCAGTCAAAACAGTCATAGCGATCAGAAAAATTATTTACTGGACCTTTATCCTGATATTCACAGCACTACTACTGGATGGACAGTATGACAGCATAGTTGTAGGCCCTGAAACAATTTTAGGCCTAATATTTTTGGCAACATCCTCGATAATCTTTGTAGAAACACTGTTTGAAAGACATATACTTGAGTTTCCGTCCCGTCTAGATACTTTGCCTGTCGGGGTAGGCCTAATATCGGGAACGGTCTCTCTATTTGTCGGTATAGGCTTCACTTTTGATATAACCGTCCTAATTAATGTCTTCGAGCCATTTATGACGTATGTATACTTGAAAGCAATACTCGTGTTAGGATATGTCTGGTATAGAGGAACTATAGAAACCGATATTAGCTCTTCTCTCTAGAATACTGTTTTTCTATTTCTTCAAACAGTTTTAGGCCTTTATCCGTATTAAACCTGTTTATATACTTTTAACTACTTTTTTAATTACTGTTTCCACCGTTTCGGGTAGATTCCAGGATCCATGTATACGTTGTTGACTTCGACTGCTGTTCCTTTCTGATCATACATCTGTTCTGAAGTCATTAAGGCCTCTCCTAATGCAATTAACTCTCCTTTCAAGGTTGCTACTGCCACAGTCTCATCTTTTTTGATGTTGTCCTGGAGTTTAGATATTCCTGATGCGCCCAGGTCTGAGCCGTTGGCCACAGCATTTACAGCCGAATCCTTTATTACTACTTTCTTCATCCCTGTTACGGCTCTTTCAATCGGATGGACTGCTTCTCTCAAGGCCTCTTCATTTCCGTCTTTCTTGTAAAAATGGTATGCATCGACGACCTGCTGAAGAGTTGTCATATCTTCTTCGGTCAAATGCCCTTGCATAGTTCTTCTCAGTTCTTCCATCTCTGCCTCAACATCTAATTCTTCACTGACTTGGTCAATCAGAACTCTTACATAGAAACCTGATTCACATTTTACACGGGCTAAAAACTTTTTTCCTTCAGTTTCAATTAACTCTATTTCATAAACTTCTCTCTGCCGCTCTTCCCTTTTAACAGCGCTTTTCTCAGGCGGTACCTGGTCATTAATACCTTCAAAATCTTTCAAAACCTCTCTTATCTCTTCTTCAGGCCTTTCTTCACTCATCTCTGCTTCAAAAACGTATTCCTTATCTGCATTAGAAAGCGCTGGATTTATTCTCGTACCTGAGCTCAGGCCTACAGGTAAAATCCCTGTAGCATTGGGATCTAATGTTCCGAAGTGTCCGGCCTTCTTCAAATTGAGTTCTTCCTTCACCCAGTAGCTAATTTGGTTGCTGGTTGGTCCGAAAGGTTTGTCAATTATCACAAAGCCTTGTTCAAGCAGTTTTTCTACAGGTCTTTTTTCAGGTATGCTCCCAAAACTTGGGTCTGTCTCTGCTTCCTCTCTTGTATACCAGGTTTCACTGTTCATATATTCTCTGTTTTATTGCTGTATTCTTTTAACAGGCTCTAAATTCTATTAGCTTTATTCAAGTTCTGACAGCAGCTTGGCGTAAACAACGAATTCGAAGAACAGACTGGTTGGAATTAGAAGCAGGCCTATAACTGTTACAGCCATTATGACTTGTAGAACTGTGAATCCTATCTGCACCCCTAACAGGATCAGGAATATTTTAAGATATCTCAGAGTAAGGATGCTTCTGACTACTCCTTTCACGTTAAAGGCCTCTTTTAAACTTAAATTCTTTCCAAAATAGTATGAAATAGTCGGATAACCATAATAGAACAAGAAGAATGCCGGAACGTAAAGCCAGAATAGAGCGATTCCTAAGTATTCATTAAGTTCTCCAAAAATAGCTATTGGAACTATCATAGCAAATAAAGCTATGAAGTATACTAAGTAAACCCCTACAATCTTAACTCCATCAACGAACAGGCCTGTATAATCTTCAAACTCTGGAGCAGGTTCTCCATTGTTTGCGTTCCTGATAGTTCTTGCAAAGTAACCTGCTAGAATGAAGATTGGAAGCACAAAAACTGAAGCAAAAACCAATAATGTTCCGATTATTAAATTATTGTCGGAGTGATCTCCATCCAAAGGATAGTTCAATGCTTCAGATATCATAAAGCTGATTTTGGCCTTAGATTTATTAGGCTATACCAAGCATTCTTCGGAAAGCAAATGTTAGAGGCATCGCCAGTATAATGTAGAATCCTAACCAGTTCAGTGCTCCTCCAATATACCAAAGGCTGAAAGGTAACGGTATGAATACTGCCGCCACACTGGCAGAGTAGCCTGATCTGAACCATGAGCCGTTCTCTCCTGCTGAGCGATATTCCCAAGTAATTCCTAAAGCATCAAAGTTTTCTCCAACTTCTACTTCCTGATCTTCAATATACATGACAGGATTTTCCCCATTTTCTACTTCCACAGGCACAGAATCTCCTGCGTAATGTAGCTCTCCTGTATGCATTGAGTTGCTTTCTTCCAACTGGATTGTCGGCGAAAAAGTTGCGCTTAGCCAAGGGAAAAATAGGCCTACGAAAAGCATTGTAACCATCATAGGCTTCAAGTTAAGCATCATAAACTTCTGATTCAATTCAAGAGACTTAGACATATGTTCCGAGACTTTATCCGTATCCTCATCTTCACGAGCCTCTTTCATTTTCTCCTGTTGTTCGTTAAGCTTATCCTTTAACTCTTTCTGCCTTTCAACATCCAGAAACTTCCAGTAAATCAAAGAGAAAGCTCCTGCAAGGCCTACAGAGAAGAAGGCTAATGCGTAGTATGGGCTTGTTGCCAGCAAAGTTTGGAAAATCGAGTCATAAAAACTGAAAAGAACTGACAACAACCCCTGAACGGTCTCAATCATACAATTATTTGAGTGATGCTATGTTTTTAAACCTGGACGCTACATCAAATGTAACGCTTCACTTAAGCTCTGAGCCAGTTTTCTGCCTTTCTCAGTCAGTTCAAGTTCTTTTTTACGGCCTTTCATACTAGAAGTTATTAGGCCTGAATTCTCCATTTTTTTCAGAATCCTTACTGTATGGGAATATGTGCAGTCAGTTTTTTTGGATATAGCTGACGCGTAACTTTCCGTTCCCGGATCATTTAATGCTATAAGTATTTTTACAGGCTTTTTATTCAGAAAAAAGCCTTCTAAATCATTCATTAAGATTGAACCCCTTCCCTTAACTTACTATTGGGAACGGAAACATATAATTCCATCGGTCGGCAACGAGTTAAAAATAGTTACGACCCTAAGTTTAGTTATAGGTGATTTTAAAATGGGATTTACGACTCCGAAAATGAAGGAAACAATCAGAAAACACACAGGTAAAAGAGTCTCTAAAGACGCAGCAGACACATTAGGAGAGCTGCTAGAAACTTTTGCAGGCGATATATCAGAAGAAGCACTAGCAATTGCAAAAGAGAATGACAGAAAGACAGTTAGAGCCGAAGATATCAGAGAGGCCTTAGAATAAATCCTGTTCCTCTTTTTTCCGTTTAATTTTCCAAAAAACACTTTAATATAACACCGTTATATATCTGTATTCGGAAGTTTTAAGACAAATTAATAGTTTAAATATTCTAGATCCTGAAAAAAGGTCTTCTACGGAAACACAAACAAAGCCAAAAATTTTCTTTTCAGCTCCATAATTGAAAGTTGATTTAAGGTTTCCAGTCCAGTATCTTATTATGGATACCGAGGACTTAATTGAGAAAGTTGTGGAGGCCTCTGAACTTGATAAAGATGAGTTAGAAGAAAAAGTAGAAGAAAAATTAGAGGAGTTTGAAGGCCTTGTAAGCGAAGAAGGAGCAGTTCACCTAGTCGCTAAGGAACACGGCGTAGACCTTTCAGAATCCGATGCCGCAGACCTAAAAATTGAAAATGTCGTACCTGAAATGCGTAAAGTTATAATTAAAGGGAAAGTGCTTAGAGTATCCGACATGAATACTTTCAGCCGTGATGACGATGAGGAAGACGGAAAGGTTCAGAACCTGGTTCTCGGTGACGACACAGGAACAATAAGAGTTACTCTCTGGGACGAACAGACAGAAATCGCACAGAACGTTGATGAAGGCGACGTAATCGAAATGTCTGGATGTTACACTGTTGAAGATGACAGAGGGAAAGCAGAGCTACGGCTCGGCGACTCTGCACAAGTAAAAATGGTTGACGAAGATGAAAAAGACAGTTTTGATGATGTAGAAATGCAGAGCACTTCAGAAGTAGCTATTTCAGAAGTAGCTGGCGAAGGAAACAGCTTCAAAGTAACCGGAATGATAATGACTGTATACACATCAAATCCCTTCTATCGCGTAGACCCTGACTCAGGCGATACCGTAAGAGAAGATGACGACGGAAACTATGTAACCGATGATGGAACAGAAGTAGAAGAACCAGAAGGCCGACTAGCAGTATCGGCAGTGCTAGATGACGGAACAGAAAATATCAGAGCTGTATTCTTCGGTGACCAAGCAAGAAATATGCTAGGCCTTACAGAAGAACAAGAAAAAGAAATGGATAAAGATGCAGTAGAAGAATCATCAGAAAAGGTTAAAGGAAAAGAAATAGAAATCGAAGGACGTACACGTTACAACGACTACTTTGACACGATAGAGCTCCTAGTTAACAGCATGAACGAAACGGAAACAGAAGGAAAGATTGAGGAAATGCTGGAAATAATGGGGGCCTAAAAAATTTGTATTATGAACGAATTAAATGTAATCAAAAAACAAAGTTTACAGACAATTTTCAAGGGGAGAAACTAATAAAATGGGAGACGACGTAGAACTAGAAGATATTAAAGGAGTAGGAGGCAAAACGGCCGAAAAACTTAGAGATTCAGGATACGAAGAGCTGATGAGTATAGCAACGATGAGCGCCGGTGAACTATCAGAAATCGCTGATCTCGGAAACAAAAAAGCTCAAAGTATAATCACTGAATCCAGAAAACTGTTAGACATCGGATTTGAAAGTGGGAAGGAAAGATTCGATAAGCGGAAAGAAATGAAAAGAATAACAACTAGCAGCGAAAACTTCAACGAAGTAATAGGCGGGGGAATAGAAACTCAGTGCATCACCGAAGTATACGGAGAGTACGGATCAGCAAAGACACAGATTTCCCATCAACTATCCTGTAACGTTCAGCTTCCAGAAGAAGAAGGCGGCCTAAACCGTGAAGCAATTTACATCGACACGGAAGATACATTCACGCCTACAAGAATCGAACAGATGGCAGAAGCCAACGGACAAGACGTAGACGAAGTACTGGAGAACATTCACGTGGCAAGAGCATTCAACTCAGACCACCAAATGCTTTTAGCCGACCAAGCACAGGAAATATGCCAGAACAACGACATAGGCCTAATCGTAGTCGACTCACTGACAGCACAGTTCCGGTCCGATTACGTTGGTCGTGGAGAACTAGCGCCTCGACAGCAGAAACTGAACAAACACATGAACACACTGCTTAGATTAGCGAATGCACACAATATCGCAGTACTAGTAACAAACCAAGTCATGAGTAACCCAGATCAGATGTTTGGAGATCCAACAAAAGCTATCGGAGGCCACATCGTAGCGCACAACTCGGCAGTAAGGCTCTACCTAAGAAAGAGTAAGAAAGACAAGAGAATCGCCCGTTTAGTTGACAGCCCTTACATGCCAGAAGGAGAAGCCGTCTTCAAAGTCAAAGACCAAGGAATAATCGACGGATAAGACACTTCTTCCTTTACTTTTCTCTTTAATTTAAGCCGTGTCAGCCCTGAAAACGTAATCAGTACCTTCTAGTCCAGATAAAATACCGTACTGTGCTTCTAAAGGAAATTTAATGTTTGAAAAATGAGCCATTCCGAAATGACTTTCAGCGAATTGATCCTGTTTTCTGGAATAGCCTTCAATCTTTACTTGATTTGGATTCGCTAAATGGTAAACAGCTATTTCATTGACTTTTCTAGAGTCTTCCCAGAAGGCAGAAAGAGCGCCTTCTTCCAAATGATAAGAAAAAATTTCTGTAGGCCTTACCTTCATGACTTAGAATTTCTTCTAGAGCCTCCTCAGCCCTAGCAAGATTGGGTACGAATTCCGAGTAACTCGGAGGATTCATATCTTACATTATGTCGTCTTCTGATACGATTACGAAGTCTCCGACGCTTCTTACTGCTGAGAACGGAATAATGTTTCGGCCTTTCTTATCTTCCTGAAGCTCTGTATCATCCAGGTGCTTAGTTGTATTGGTTACAAGCATATTCATTAATTCTCCTGAGCCTGATACAAATGAAATATCCTGTACCTCTCCGAATTTTTTACCGTGTTCTTCTGATACAACAGTTCTTCCTGTGATCTCCTTTGCGCGTGGATTAGCCATTAATTTTTACACCTTCTAACAAAAGTTAATTAGTATACGACAGTTAAAAGAATGTATGACGCGGGCGTTCACCGCAATACCAATACCAGAAGAAAAAGCCGAAAAACTGGCAGAACTACAATCAGAGTTACCAGGCAAAAAGGTTAGGCCTGAGAAAATGCATATCACCTTTGAATTTTTCAAAGATTTGGATGAATTAGAGGTCGCTGAGATCAAAACATTTCTGGAGTCTTTAGATACAAAACCTTTCGAAGTAAAAATTAAAGGCCTTGGAGCTTTTCCATCGAAAAGTTTTATCCGGGTTCTCTGGGCGGGAATAGACTCCTCTGAAATTAAGCAGCTTTTCGAGAAAGTCTCAGAACATAGTATTGATTCTGATAATGACCACGAATTTAGACCTCACATTACTTTATCCAGAGTTAATGACTTGAAGAAAACTGAGAAAAAGAAGGTCCATCAAGCATTACATGATTACTCAGATCTATGTTTTGACTCTTTTACTGCTGATAAACTAGTTCTTTATGAGTCTGAGATGACTTCTGAAGGATCAAGGTACAGAGAGTTATACGTGAAAAATCTATGACCGAGTTAACTGAGAATGATATTTACAAGGCCTGTATAGTTCTGTCTATTATCGGGCTGGGTATTATTCATGTCTCTCATTCTTATCTTGAGATTCAAGAAGCCGATATAACTGAAATTGACAGAACCTGGATGGGAAACACTGTGCAAGTTGAGGGAGAAGTAAGCAGTTATACTGAAACAGAGAATGCCGCATTTTTCGAGATAGAAGACAGTACAGGTAAAATAGATATAGTTGATTTCGAAAATAGAAATATTTCAAACCAGGCCTCGGTCTCAGGGCATGTAGATGTTTACCAAGGGAACTTGCAGATAGTAGCTGAAGAAATAAAGAATTACTGATGTTTCAAATTCGAGAGTTTTTCGATGCCTTCTGGTTTAACTAAGAAATCATCTTCAAGCCTGACCCCGCCAACATCCTCGACGTAAAGCGCTGGTTCCAAAGCGATGACCATTCCTGGTCTCAAAATTTCTCCTGAACTTGAGTTGATTGAAGGCGTCTCATGGACTTGCAAACCTATTCCATGGCCAGTCGAATGGATTAGATTCTCTTCAACACTGTAGCCTTTATCTTTGACAAGGCCAACTTCCTTCTCCCTTATATCTGACACATTGATACCCGGCTCAATGAACTTGATTAACTCCTTCCTGATTTCTTTTACATCTCTGTAAAGCTTCTTCTTTTCCTCTGAAGGATTCTTGAAGTAAGTCCGTGTCATGTCAGCACAGTAACCATCAACTTCAGCACCTATATCAACAATAACAATATCATCCCCCTCGACTAACTCATTTTCAGGCCTTCTGTGAGGTCTTAAACAGTTTCTATGGACTAAAGCTGTGCCCCCATTCTCTATAAAGGAGTCATAAACATTTTCTTCCCTGAAAACTTTCTCAATTTCTTCTACTACTTCTCTCTCAGTAACTCCTTCAAAAAGAATATCCTTCACTCTATTAAAGGCCTTTTCAGTTACTTCAACAGCTTCTCTAATTTTTTCTACTTCTTTACTTGACTTAACTTTTCTAAGATCTGTTATAAGACTTGAAATTTCTAAGTCAAAGTTCTCTTCAAGTAGTTTATTCTTTCTATCCGCTGTTACCTCTAAGTCTTGGTACTGTTCTACCTTTTTTTCTAGGATTTGTTCAAACTGGTTTTTTGAACTGTAAAACTGTTTTTCAACTTCAATCTCTTCATATCTGTAAAAATTTGAAGCCAGTAGTTCAGCATCTTCCTCCGTAATGAATAGATATCCTGAAATTTCTGTCCCTAATGCGTATCTGATGTTGTGTTTGTCAGTGAGAATTAGGCAATGGTTTTCCTTTAGCTGTTTCTGAATCTTTTGAAGCATCAGAAGTGATCACTTAATGTGTTGAAGGTATCTTCCAGGAACTCTACCGTGTCTTCTATATCGGACATTTTAGCAACTTCTATAGGCGAGTGAATGTGACGGGTTGGCACACTTATAGATCCTGTAGGAATACCGTCCTTTTCAAGTTCTATAGACATCGCATCTGTAGCTCCGCCTTCAGTGATAACTCTATGATATTC
>LFCJ01001249.1_pt1 | contig 17522 bp, 13 predicted proteins | sample 643141 | NCBI WGS metagenome assembly LFCJ01 (sample SAMN03766243, study PRJNA286221) | soda lake metagenome | biome: soda lake; feature: Kulunda steppe; material: water; isolation source: sample B1-Br-g2 brine of Lake Bitter-1 | place: Russia: Kulunda steppe | collected 2010-07
CCCGAGGCGGGCGGGGGCGGCGAGCAACCGGGCGATATCGCGGTAGCTCACACCACCGAGATGGTGGACCTCGTCGAAGACGACGAAGCCAAAGCGGTCACAGACCGAGTCGGCTTTCAGGTACGCGGAGTCGTACGTCGAGACCGTGATCGCCGCCATGCGTTGCTCGCCGCCGCCGAAGCGACCGATCGGGCGATCGAACTCACGTTCGAGTTCGCCCGCCCACTGCTCGAGTAAGTCGATCGTCGGGACGACCACGAGCGTCGGCACCGAGAGCCGTTCGATCGCTTTTATCGCGATGACGGTCTTGCCACTGCCCGTGGGAAGTTCGAGGACGCCCGCGGGCGCGTGCTCGTCCCCGTTCTCGGCCCAGCGGTCGGTCCCGAGCCACGCCTCGAGGGCCTCTTTCTGGTAGGGGCGGAGTTCGTACGCCGAGTGTAGCGAGGGCAGTTCCTCGAGGGACAGCACACGGTCCTCGAACGGGATCCGTCGATCCTCGAGGGTCGCACGGAGTTCGGCGTAGCGAAAGGCGGGGACACGGTGCGCCCCCGTCCGTGGGTCGGCCTCGAGGGCGGGCAGCTCCTCGAGGGTCCCGACGTCGCCCTCGACTCTGATCGTGCCGTCCTCGGCTGTGAGTTCGATCGACTCCACGTCGGCCCGTCGGTCCGGGAGATACATATACGGTCGGGTCGGGTGACGACGCCGGGAAACGGCCTCGAGGCGCCCCGTCCTCCCCTCGAGTGGAGGGCGACGGCGTATCTCAACCCTTTTGTTTTCGCTGTTCGTTGACCCGGATATGAGCGAAGACGAGGGTACGGACCCGGCCGTCGAAGACGTCCCGCCCGAGGAGGACCTCGAGGAGGAGCCGTCGCCGGAGACGGAGGGAAGCCCGGATGACGGCCCCGAGACCAGCGAGGACGTCCAGGAGGTGCTCGATCGGGTCACCGGGTACGACGACGAACTCGCCCGCGAGGTCAACTCGATCGTCGAAACCGCACAGGACCTCCATGGCACTGCCAACGCCCAGCGGGAGGAACTCGAGGACCTCCGTGAACGGATCGACGAACAGGCCGAGACGATCGGCGACCTCCGGGACCGACTCGACGAGCGCGAACGGCGACTGGCCGACCGCGAGAGCGACCTCGAGGACGCAAACGAGCGCGTAACCGAACTCGAGGGTGCGCTCAAGCGCAAACAGGCGGACTTCCAGAACTACAAAAAACGTGCGAAAAAACGCCATGAACAGCTCAAAGAGCGGGCGACCGAGGACCTCGTCACCCGGCTGGTCGGCGTCCGTGACAACCTCAGGCGTGCACTGGAGGAGGAAACCGACGACGTCGAGACCCTCCGGGAGGGCCTGGAGATGACCGTACGGGAGTTCGACCGCCTTCTGGACGACGAGAACGTCGAGGAAATCGACCCCGAGCCCGGGACCGACGTCGACCCACAGCGCCACGAGGTCATGATGACCGTCGACAGCTCCCGCCCCGAGGGAACGATCGAGGAGGTGTACAGGCCGGGCTACGAGATGGCCGGGAAAATCATCCAGGAAGCACAGGTGACGGTGAGCAACGGCGAACTCGAGAGCGAGGACCTCGAGGACGCCGGAAGGGACGACGGGACCGAAGCGGAGACCGGCGACGTCGTGGACGTGGGCGACGGCGAGGAAGACCCCGCGGAGACCACCGAAGAAGGGAGCGACGAGGCCGACGAGGAACCCGCCGGGGACGCGGAGGCGATCGAACTCGGCGGCGAGGTCACCGCCGACTCGGGTGAGGCGAGTGCTGACGACGGCGGGAGCGACGGGAGCGGGAGCGACGACGGCGGGAGCGACGGGAGCGGGAGCGACGACGGCGGAAGCGACGGGAGCGAGAGCGACGTGTCGGATCGAACGGCGTAACTCGAGGTTGCTCCCCACCGGGGCGGAGCTGAGTTATATTCGTCGCCTGCGCCCGTGTAGCAACGCTTAAAACAAAGTGCGCACAATACCCGTCAACAATGGCGAGCAACAAGATTCTCGGTATCGACCTCGGTACGACGAACAGCGCGTTCGCCGTCATGGAGGGTGGCGATCCGGAGATCATCGTCAACTCCGAGGGCGATCGGACGACGCCCTCGGTCGTCGCCTTCACCGACGACGACGAACGGCTGGTCGGGAAGCCGGCGAAAAACCAGGCCGTCCAGAACCCAGAGCGGACGATCCAGTCGATCAAACGCCACATCGGGGAAGACGACTATACCGTCGAGGTCGAAGGCGAGGAGTACACGCCCGAAGAGATCTCGGCGATGACCCTCCAGAAGATCAAACGTGACGCCGAAGACTACCTGGGCGACGAGGTAGAGAAGGCCGTCATCACGGTGCCGGCGTATTTCTCCGACCGGCAGCGACAGGCGACCAAAGACGCCGGCGAGGTCGCCGGCTTCGAGGTCGAACGGATCATCAACGAGCCGACCGCGGCGTCGATGGCCTACGGGTTAGACGACGAATCCGACCAGACCGTCCTCGTCTACGACCTGGGTGGTGGCACGTTCGACGTCTCCATCCTCGACCTCGGTGGCGGGGTCTACGAGGTCGTCGCCACGAACGGTGACAACGACCTCGGTGGCGACGACTGGGACGAGGCGACCATCGACTGGCTCGCCGAGGGGTTCGAAGACGAACACGGTCTCGATCTCCGGGAGGACCGCCAGGCCCTCCAGCGGCTCAAAGACGCCGCCGAGGAGGCGAAGATCGAACTCTCCAGCCGCAAGGAGACGGAGATCAACCTCCCCTTTATTACGGCGACCGACGACGGTCCGATCCACCTCGAGAAATCGCTCACTCGAGCGAAATTCGAGTCGCTGACGGGCGATCTGATCGAACGAACCGTCGAACCGACCGAACAGGCCCTCGAGGACGCGGGCTACGAGAAAGAGGACATCGACGAGGTGCTTCTCGTCGGCGGCTCCACCCGGATGCCCCAGGTCGGCGAGAAAGTCGAGGAGCTCACCGGGAAAGACCCCCAGAAGAACGTCAACCCGGACGAGGCCGTCGCACTCGGTGCGGCGATCCAGGGCGGGGTTCTCGGCGGCGAGGTCGACGACATCGTCCTGCTCGACGTCACCCCGCTCAGCCTCGGTATCGAGGTCAAAGGCGGCCTCTTCGAACGACTCATCGAGAAGAACACGACTATCCCGACCGAGGAGTCGAAGATCTTCACCACCGCGGCGGACAGCCAGACCTCCGTTCAGGTTCGGGTCTTCCAGGGCGAACGCGAACTCGCCGAGAAAAACGAGTTGCTAGGGGAGTTCCACCTGACCGGCATCCCGCCGGCCCCGGCCGGAACCCCACAGATCGAGGTCCGCTTTAGCATCGACGAGAACGGCATCGTCAACGTCACCGCCGAGGACAAAGGCACCGGCGAAAGCGAGGAGATCACCATCGAAGGCGGTGCCGGCCTCTCCGACGAGGAGATAGAGCGCATGCAACGTGAGGCCGAACGCAACGCCGAGGAAGACCGCAAGAAACGACAGCGGATCGAAGCACGCAACACCGCCGAGGCGACGATCCAGCGCGCCGAGACCCTCCTCGAGGAAAACGACGACATCGACGACGATCTCGAGGCGGACATCGAGGCCGCGATCGAATCGGTCGAGGAGACGATCGACGACGGCGACGCGGAAGCCGAGGATATAGAAGAGGCGACCGAGCACCTCAGCGACGAACTCCAGGAAGTCGGCAAACAGGTCTACCAGGAGGCCGCCGCCGGTGCGGGCGCTGGCGCGGGTATGGGCGATATGGGCGCTGGCCCGAACCCCGGCCCCGAAGGGACGGCAGACGAGGGCGAGGAGTTCGTCGACGCCGACTTCGAAGATATCGACGACGACGCCGACAAGTAAGGGGGGCCCGGAACCGATCCGGAAACGATCGACTCGTTCGACCGGCTGTCTCCCGGCAGCCGCCGTCTCGAGGACGGGCGGACTCGGGGGGGCAGAACGGTCGTTTCAAGTGTTTCAACGGATTATCGGGTGACAACGAATGAGCGAGGACTTCTACGACGTACTCGGTGTGAGCCAGGACGCCTCCGCCGAGGAGATCAAACAGGCGTACCGGGAGAAAGCGACGGAATACCACCCGGACGTAAGCGACGATCCCGACGCAGAGGAGAAGTTCAAGAAGATCCAGAAGGCAAAGAAGGTCCTGACCGACGAGGACAAACGGCAGGCCTACGACCGGATGGGCCACGACCGCTACGGACAGGCCGAAAAGCACGGCTTCGACGCCGGCGAGGCCGGTGGGATGGGCGGCGGCCCCTTCGGCGGCATGGGCGGTGGCGGGATGGGCGGTGGCGGCATCGGCGACATCTTCGAGCAGTTCTTCGGCGGGGGCCGTGGCCGGAACCGTCCGCGAAAGGGTCGTGACCTGCGGACCGAACTCGAGATCGACCTGGAAGAGGCCTTCGAGGGCGCAGAAAAGCAGTTCACCGTCGAGCGTCCGGAGGCGTGTGCAACCTGTGACGGCGAGGGCCACCCGCCGGAGGCAGACGCCGAGACCTGTCCGGAGTGTCAGGGCCGTGGCCAGGTCACCCAGGTTCAACAGACCCCACTCGGCCGGGTTCAACAGACGACGACGTGTCCACGCTGTGAGGGTGAGGGAACGCTGTACTCGGAAACCTGTAGTGACTGTCACGGAGAGGGGTACGTCCGTGAGGAGGCGACCCTCTCGGTCGAGATTCCCGCCGGGATCAGCGACGGCCAGACACTCCGGATGGAAGGGGAAGGTGCCCCGAGTCCCAACGGCGGCCCTCACGGCGACTTGCTGATCGACGTCACCGTCCGCGACCACGAGGAGTTCGAACGCGAGGGCGACGACCTCCGATACCGCCTGCCAATCTCTTTCCCACAGGCGACCTTCGGCGACACCGTCGAGATCCCGACCCTCGAGGGCAGCGTCGACCTCGAGATCCCCGCTGGAACCCAGAGTGGCGAGACGTTCCGCCTCGAGGGCGAGGGGATGCCCCGTCTGCGCCGTCGAGGACAGGGTGACCTCCACGTCAAAGTCCAGGTCGTCACACCCGAGAGCCTGAACAAAGAACAGCGGGAAGCCCTCGAAGCCTTCGCCGAGGCCGGCGGCGAGGACATCGAGGTCAACGAGGGCTTTTTCGAACGGCTCAAATCGAGTTTCTAGCCGTCACTCGTCCACGGCCACCTCGAGCGGTGGGGTCGTGTACAACACCTCGTCGTCGGACACCAGTTCGAAGACGACCGTCGTCTGGCCAGTGGCCTCCCCACGGACGTCGACGACGTCGTCGCTGACGTCGACCTCGAGTCGTGCCGGGCCGTCTCCTTCGGGGACGGTCGCGTCGAGTCGGTACGGTTCGCTTTCTCCGAGCGCGACCGGCTCCGTCTCCGTGTCGAGGACCGTCAGTTCCGCCGAGACGGGTTCCTCGAGTGGAACGTTCCAGGGGGTGAAATGCCAGTGGCCGTCGAGTCCGTGCAGCTCCGCGATCATTTCCCCGGTCTCCGGTTCGCGGAGGGTGATCGGGTGGATCTCGTCTAACCCCCGGTCGCCGACCGGGACCGTCGGTTCTCGGTCCGTCCCGTCGTCGGTTTCCTCCGCCGGCTTCTCATCCGTGGTGTCCTCGAGACAGCCCGCGAGCAACGCGGTTCCGACGGTCAAAGAGCCGACTACGAACCACCGCCGTCTGAATTCGGCGTCGTACGGTCCCATAGTGGGTGTTGTCACTCGCTGCGTTTCACCTTTTCTTTCCTCCCTTCAGAACCGTATTATTCGACGTTTGAACCAGCCCGGACGGGAGCTCACCAGAACGCCTGCGTCCTCGCGTACTCACGTTCCTGGGTCAAGATATCCCGGTAGAAGTCCGCCTCGTCCTCCCGATGGCGGTTGATGATCCGGGCGGCGTTGTGCGGTCCGACGCCGCGGGCGGCCATCGCGACCACGGCGCGTTTGCCGTGGCTCTGGACCAGGCTCGCGCTCCGGTAGGCCCGTTCGGTCAGGCGTTCCTGTTCGTCGTCTCTCTCACTCGCCCGCACCGCCTCGATCGCCTCCTCGTCCCAGGGGTTGAGCGCGGCGATCCGCGTCGAGCCACACTCGGGACACTCCGGCCGGTCTCTCACTCGGCGGACCTTCGTCTTCGAGTTCCACTCCTTACAGTGGGTACAACAGAGGACGATCCGGTCGTTTCTGATCCGCTCGCGGACCGTCTCGATGACGCTCGCGTCGGCGTTTTCGGGAGCCAGGAGCTCCCGACCCGACGAGCGCCCACCCAGGCCGACCGGCGTTCGCCCACGGACGGAGACGACCTCGAGGTCGTCCCCCTGGATCGCCTCGAGAACCCGACTCGCCCCCTCGACGTCTAGGTCCTCGTGGAAGATTTCCCTGACCGACTCCTCGTACATCGGGGTGTCCTCGAGAGCGGAGAGCAGGCGCTCGTTGGACATCCGGCCCGACCCCTGCCAGCGTTTGAGCGCGCCGAACTTCGCCGAGACCTGCGAGAGCCGGAAGGCGAGTGCGTCAGAGCGCTTGAGCCCGAGTTCGACGATGGCCTCGACGTGGGCTGGGTCGGTCGTCGTGAGGGTCTCCTCGACGTCCCCGCGTGAGATCGACCCGGGAACCTCGAGTTCGATCCGGTAGGGGTCGACCTCGAGGCCGACCGAGGAGCCAGTTCGCTGTCCGAGCAGCGCCGAGAGCACGCGTCCGAGGGTTTCGTTGACTTCGTGGCCGAAGGCCGCGTTGACGACCACCGTTCGCCCGCGCTGTTCGATCACGATCCGGTCGTCGGTTGGCACTGGAGCGCCGCCGTCGACGTGGTCCTCGAGTTCCTCGAGAGCGGACTCGAGGGTGTCCGCCTCGGCGGGGTAGCGCCCGGAGAGTTCCCGGGCGACGGCGAACGCGTCCGCGCCGGCCTCGAGTTGGGCCCCGGCGACGCCGCGGATCTCCCCCACCTCCTCTGCGACCGCACAGGGGACGGGAATTTCCTGGCCGATCCAGGAGGGAACTTCGCCAGTGGGGTCCTCGATCGGGCTCACGCGGACGATCGCCTCCTCGTCGTCGACCTCGGCGATGCGCCACATCTCCCCACGCTGGACGAAGATCTCGCCGGGGGTCGCGAAGTTGACGACGAAGCGCTCGTCTAAACTGCCGATCGTCGACCCCGAGGCGATGTCTTTGACCTCGTAGGTCTCCTCGTCGGGGATCATCGAGAGGTTCGCGTAGACGTACTGCCAGGTCCCCCCACTCGTCTCGATCCGGCCTTCGCCCTCGTCGTGCCAGACGATCCGGTTTCGGTGCAGTTCCGAGAGCACCTCACGGAAGTCCGCTTCCGGGAGGTCCCTGAAGGGGTACGCCCGGCAGACGATCCCGTAGGCGGTCTCGACCCCCGTCTCGCCGCTGCTCCGGACGATCCCCGGGATCTGGTTTGCCACCACGTCGAGACTCCCCTCGTGGATGTCGGCGGGTTCGACCTCGCCCGCTCGAGCCCGCCGGGCGATGGCCAGCGCCTCGAGGGTATCGTCGGGTCGGGTGGTGACGATCGTCCCCTTCGAACGTTCGTCCAGTCGGTGGCCAGCCCGGCCGATGCGCTGGAGCAGCCGGGAGACCTCCCGGGGGCTCTGGTACTGGATCACGTGATCGATCGAGCCGACGTCGATGCCGAGTTCCAGCGAGGAGGTACACAGGAGCGCCTCGAGGTCGCCGGCCTTGAACCGATCCTCGACGTCGATTCGGGCTTCCTTCGAGAGGCTGCCGTGGTGGACGCCGATGGGTGCCTCGAGTTCCCGGAACCGAGAACCGAGCGCCTCGGCAGTCTGGCGGGTGTTGACGAAGATCAGCGTCGATTCGTACTCGGAAACGAGGTCCCGTATCAGTCGAACGTGACTCGCCGTCTCGGGGTCGGTCATGAGTTTTCCGGCGAGACGTTCGTCCTCCTCGGTAACTTCCGGTTTACGAACCGTCACCGAGACGTTGCTCCCGACGTCGATCTCGCGGATTTCACAGGGGCGACCACCCGTGAGGAAGTTCGCCACCTCGCCCGGGTCGCCGACGGTCGCCGAGAGGCCGATCCGCTGGAAGGGGCCGGCGAGATCGCGCAGGCGCTCGAGGCCGACGGCGAGTTGTGCCCCCCGTTTCGAGGCGGCGAGTTCGTGAACCTCGTCGATTACGACGTGGGAGACGTCGGCGAGCCCCTCCCGGAGACGATCCCCGGTGAGCATCGCCTGGAGGGTCTCTGGGGTCGTGATGAGGACGTCCGGCGGGTCCTCCGCCTGTTTGCTTCGCTGGTACCGGGTCGTATCGCCGTGACGGACGTCGACCTCGAGGCCCACGGTCTCCCCCCACCACTCCAGACGCTCGAGCATGTCCCGGTTGAGCGCGCGCAACGGGGTGACGTAGAGGGCCGAAAAGCCCTCGGGTGGCCCGTCCTCGAGGATTCCATCGAAGACGGGCAACATGGCCGTCTCGGTCTTGCCGCTGCCCGTGGGTGCGATCACGAGTGCGTTCTTCCCGGCGGCCAGCGGCGGGATGGCAAGACGCTGTGGTGGTGTCGGCGTCGAGAACCCGCGTTCGGAGAGGGCCGTGCGAACCGGTTCCCCGAGGTGGGTAAACGCGGCCGGGTCCCCGTCTGTCATTGGCCGCTGTAGGGGCGAACGGCGGAAAAGACCGTTGTTTCGGGCGAAACGGTCGGTGGAGGCGGCGGGCGGTGGGAAGTCGGCGCCGTTCTTTCCCGACTCGTTTGAACCCGGATGGCGTTCGAGACGTGATCTGCCCCGTGTTCTCGCGTCCCCACTCGAGGGGGGCGGCCAGTGACCGCCGCTGGAGTGGAGACGGACGGTCCTTTTTGGCAATAATTACCGTAAAAGGTGTACGATACGTTTCCCACAAAAATTAACTACTGATAGTTTCTCACCCCGAATTCCAAATCATAGATGGTTATCAATCGGGCGGTGTTGCCGTCACGCGGAGTACTTTGATAACAAGTAGCATGTGTGGGGTAGATGGCTACAAAGACCACCCGTCGTCGAACGTACCTGAAATGCGTTGGAGCCATCAGTGGGATTTCACTCGCGGGTTGTCTGGGCGAGGGTTCAGATGACACGGATGGCGACGATCTAGATGACACGGACAGCGAGGGTTCGGACGATGCCGACGACGAACCGGACGAACACGAGGTGATCGTCGGACCGGATGGAGACTGGGTGTTCGATCCCGAAGAGATCACGATCAGTGTCGGTGACACTGTCGTCTGGTACTTCGACAGCCCCGGACACAACGTCACGTCCCATCCGGACGCGCCGGGAGACCCCGAAAACCCGGAGGACGCGGAGCCGTTCGCCTCCTACGACGGTGACGACCACATGGCGGTAAACGAGGAGGGGACCGAGTACGAACACGCGTTCGACGTTCCCGGCGAGTACGTGTACGTTTGCTCACCACACATCCCACAGATGACTGGAACTGTAACCGTCGAAGAATAAGACCATGTCAACGAAACACAACGCGGATCGGAACCGAGACGAACAGGAAACGACTCACGACGACCGGCGGCGACGGTTCCTCGATCGTCGGCGGTTCATGCTGGCAACCGGAACGGCCGCAGGCGTCGCCCTCGCCGGGTGTACGGGCGACGAGCCCGGCGACGACGATGACGACCACGACGATGACGACGACACCGACGTCGACGATGACGAACCGGGGCCCGGAGACAGGGAGTACCTGGAGGAGAAGTTCCCCGGCTTGTTGATCCACTCGGCGGATCCGGAGAACGCCGAGGCGGAGTTCCGGGAGACGTACACCGAGTACATCACGCCATCGGAAGAACACTACATCCGAAACCACTACCTCGCACCGCAGATCGAAGAGGACGACTGGGAGATCTCACTCGGCGGGACGGTCGAGGAGGAAGTCGACATCACGATGGCGGAACTCCGCGAGGAGTACTCGACGGAGACCGTCACTCACGTCATGCAGTGTTCGGGCAACGGCCGGTCCTATTTCGATCCGGAAATCGCCGGCAACCCCTGGCGCTTCGGTGCGGTCGGGAACGCCGAGTGGACGGGTGCGCCGATGAGCGAGGTCCTAGAGGAGTACGGTGCCGACACGAGCGACGGCATGTGGGTGATGTTCGCCGGAGACGACCACCCCGAGGGCGAGGACGTGTTCGCCCGGTCGATCCCGATGGGGAAGGTGATGGAAGACTGTATTCTCGCCTACGAGATGAACGGCGAGGAGATGACCGCCGAACACGGCCACCCCGTCCGTCTCGTCGTCCCCGGGTGGTTCGGCAACAACAACGTCAAGTGGGTCGCCGAGATCGAGGTGATGGAGCGGATGATGATGGGTGACGACGAGGAGCTGTTCCACGAGGATTACGAGACCGACGACTACGAGGACTACCTCCACTGGCAACAGAACGCCTACCGTATCCTCGCGGAGGGTCAAGAGTCGATCCGCGTCGAGACCATCGAGGAGTTCGACACCCGCGAACAGATGGACATGGAAGACCGTGGGGAGATGGAAGTCCCACCCTACATCTACGACCAGAACGTCAAATCGCTGATCGGCTACCCCGGCGAGGACGACACGGTCGAACCACGGGACGAAGACGGTATGATCGAGGTTCTCGGCGTCGCCTGGGCCGGCGACGACGAGGTCACCGAGGTGGAAGTCTCCGCCGACGGCGGCGAGACCTGGGAGAACGCTGAGTTCTTCGGCGAGGACAACGGCCCCTACGCCTGGCGACAGTTCCGCTACATGTGGGACCCCGACGAGGAAGGCGAGTACACCCTCTACTCACGGGCGACCGACGAACTCGACCGCTCTCAGCCACGGACCGTCTCCGACATCGAGGACGGCCAGATCACGGTCGAAGACGACACCTTCCCCTACGAGATGGGTGGCTACTGTCTCAACACCTACGAGGAACACGGCGTCGACGTGACCGTCGAGATGTGATCACTGGCTGTACTTCGGAAGCACTGCTAGTACCGCAGGTTCTTCAGTGTGTATCGGTTCGTCGTGTGATCGCGACTCGCCACGAGGTGTTGGTCGCCGTCACCCGACTCGAGTTCGGCGGTGAAGTTTCCGGGATTGCCGGGGTTGATCGAGGCCGGCGGATCCTGGAGGTCGAACGAGAACGTCCCCGTATCGCCCCTGACGCGATCTGTTTTCCTGGCTTCGGCGTCGATGGCCTCGCCGTTTCGTTTCACGTCTAGCTGTCCGGTGAGTTCCCACGTGTCGCCGCCATAACGCACTTTCTCGCCCTCGAGTTCCGGCTTCTCGATTTCGACCATGCGTGGACTACTGCCACGGGGAGGCCGATTAGCTGTTTCGGTACGTTTCTCAGGATAGGGGGCTGTAACTATTCGCGACGGTCCGGCCGTTCGGTCGCCCGCCGGAGCAATCCGAGGAAGGTGTTCACCTCCCGTTCGGTCGGGTCCGCCCGCCCGTACACCCGGCGGATCATCCGCATCGTCTTCTCGCGTTTCCCTTCGGGGTGGTTGAGTTCCTCGAGCAGCCCCTCCCAGTTGTCATAGAGTCGCTCGAGGGCGGGTTCGGGGGCCCGCACGCGCTCGACGTCGGGGAGCTGGGTGTCCTCGAGGGCGAGATCGCGGAGTTCATAGAGGGTAACGGTCGCGGCCTGGCCGAGGTTGAGGACGGGGTAGTCGGCGTTCGCCGGGATCGAACAGATCTCGTCGATCCGAGCGAGTTCCTCGTTCGTGAGCCCGACGCGTTCGCGGCCGAAGACGAGCGCGGTGGGACCCTCGACGGTGGGTAAGCGTTCGGCCAGATCGGCCGGCGTCGAGTACGGAAAACGGACGTGGTTGCGGTCGTCCTCGTTCGTGACGGCGGTACAGCCGACCGTGTGGTAGGTCTCGAGGACGTGATCGAAGCTGACTTCTCGGGCGCTCGGGAGGACGTCTGCTCGCGCCTGGCCGGCGAAGCCGTAGGCCTCCCCGTCGGGGTCCAGTTCCGGGGGATCGACGAGCAGGAGCTCCGAGAAGCCGAAGTTCTTCATCGCTCGAGCGATTGTCCCGACGTTCCCCGGGGTCTTCGCGTCGACGACGACGACCGTCGGCGGCTCGCGTGTATCGTCGGTCACGGTCGGCTACTCGCGCGTCACTCGGGTCGCCTCGGCGATGATCTCGAGGGCTCGTTTCAGCTCTTCGGTCCCGGTCGCATACGAGAGGCGGGCGGAGCCCGCGCCGTTCTCGCCGAAGGCGTCGCCGGGGACGACGACGACGCCGCGATCGAGGACTTCCGCACACCAGCCCTCGGGGACCTTCGGCATCGCGTAGAACGCCCCCTTCGGGGTTGGGACCTCGAGGCCGGCGTCCTCGAGGCCGTCGAGAACGATGTCCCGACGCTCTTCGAACGCCTCGACCATCTCCTCGACGGGCTCGTGTGGACCCGTGAGGGCGGCTTCCGCGGCGTACTGGGCGGGCGCGCTCGCACACGCCTGGGCGTACTGGTGGACCCGGAGCATGCGTTCGATGCGACGGTTCGACCCGGTCACCCAGCCGAGTCGCCAGCCGGTCATCGAGTAGGTCTTCGAGCAGGCGCTGACGACGACGACGTTGTCGGTCTCGGCGAACTCGAGTGGCGAGCGGTGGGTCCCTTCGAAGACGATGTGCTCGTAGACCTCGTCGGAGAGACAGAGCACGTCGTGTTCGTCGGCGATGCGGGCGAACTCGCGCATGTCGTCCTCGCTCTGGACGGCACCCGTCGGGTTCGCGGGGCTGTTGACGACGAAGACGGCGGTGTCGTCGGTGATCGCCTCCTCGACGGCCGCCGGATCCATCGTGAGGTCCTCACGGAGGGGGATCGGCTTCGGCGTCCCGCTTGCGATCCGGGTCAACGCGTCGTAGGAGACGAAGCCGGGATCCGGGAAGATCACCTCCTCACCCGGATCGACGTGGGCCTCTAAGACGAGATGAAGCGCCTCGCTGCCGCCGGCGGTGGCGACGACGTCCTCGGGGTCGACCTCGAGGCCGTAATCCCGGTCGTACTTCGCGCTGATCGCCTCCCTGACCCCCATCGTTCCCTTGTTCGAGGTGTAGGCGTCGGTATCTCCGGCCTCGATCGCCTCGATCGCCGCCCGTCTGGCGTGGGCCGGCGTCGGGAAGTCCGGCTGACCGATACCGAGGTTGATCGCGTCCTCGCCTGCGGCCTCGAACACTTTTCGAATACCGCTGATCGACACCTGTTCGACCCTGTCTGCGAACTCCGTCATAGCTTGAACGCCGACCGCGACCCCGATAACTCTTGATGAGTCGGTCGACGGTCGGTGACAGTGACAGTGTTCTGACCGTAACTGTTCGACCGGAAAGAATATGCCCACACCGGCTCTGAGGGGTGGTAATGAGATCGAGACGCTCCGTTCTCGCCGCCGCCGGCACTGGCGCACTCGCCCTTACCGCGGGCTGTGTCGACTTCGCGCTCGGGAACGCCCCCCTCGAGTTCGACGCCTCCCGCGTCGCGCCCACCGACGAGGCCCTCGAGGAAACCGGCTACACCGAAGACGAGGTAGACGAGAACGTAATCGAGGAGGAAGTCGACGTCGGCGTCACCCGGGAGGTCCGGGCGGGGTTTTGGGTCTCGACGTACACCAAAGCCGTCGACGTCCAGACGATCGACGAGGACGGCGCGCTCTTCGGTGCCGTGTCGATGCCGAAAATCGAAATCCTCGGCGCGAGTTTCAACCCGCTGATGGAGATGGACAGCGAGGAACTCCTCGGGGAACTCGGTGGCGAACTCGAGGGTGGGTACGGCGACGTCGGCGGCCTAGAGCGCGTCGAGGCGGTCAGCTCCGAAACGGAGGTTCTGGGGGACCAGCGGACGATCGACGTCTTCGAGGGAAGTGCCGACTTCGACGGCGAGGAACTCGACGTCGAACTGCTCGTCACGGCCTTTGACAACGGGGACGACTATCTCATCTTCCTCGGTGGCTATCCACAGCTGTTCCCCGACGAACGCGACAACGTCCGCGAACTGCTCGGGTCGGTCGAACACCCACTCGAGTGAGTAAACCGACGATTGAGCCTCGTACTTTCTATAAACCGGTTCCGGATCCCGGGACTGACGTTCCCAGATTCGGAGAATCCGCCCGCATTTATATGCAAGCGGGCGACGATTCACTGGTATGGCCGCCGAATCGATCGAATCACCGGACATTTCCGATGAACCGACCCCGCTGCGTGTCGTCCTCGAGATCGAACCGCCAGCGGACGTCTCCTGTCCCGTCGTGAATCGGACTCCCGACGCGTCCTCGATCACCCAGACGCTCACGTCGGCTACCGAGGAGCAGACCTGTCAGAACGAAGTGATGGTCGTCGACGGAACGACGCCACGGACCGAGTACCTCTCGACGACCGTCGACTCCTCGTGTGTCTGTGCGACGCTCAGCCAGTTCGAGTGTGTCTACGACCTCGAGGGCGTCCAGGACGGCTCGCTCCGGATCGCCATCTCCGTTCTCGACCGGACGCTCCTCGGTGAGATCGTGTCGGCGCTCGGAGAGACCGGCGCGACCGTCGACGTCCGCCGGATCTCACGGGTGAACCGAAGCGAGACGATGGAACTCGATACGACGGAGATTACCGACAAACAGCGCGAGGCCGTCGAACTCGCGGTCGAACTCGGCTACTACGACCGTCCGCGGGACGCGGACCTTCAGGAGCTGGCGGACCGCTTGGGTATCTCCAAGTCCGCAGTCTCCCAGCGGCTCAACGCCGTCGAGTCGACGCTCGTCCAGTCTCTCGTCTCCAGTTGCGGGAACGCGTAGCTCCCCGAGTTCTCCCGTACTCATCAAAATCGAGATGGTCGGCTCGACCATCGCGTGACTCCACCACGACCCCATCGTCCCGGGTGGCTCGCCCCCATGCAGGTACACCCGGAACGCCACGTTCCCTGCACGTGGACGGTTCGGGCGATACCGCCTGAGAGTTGTGCTGTATATTACAGTCTCTCGTATCGGGGTGTCTCCAGTTCCCGACGATCCGTCCGAAAGACGGTCTCAAGGAAAGACTAGTAGAACTCGCGGACGAGGTCCATCGCGTCTTCCGGTGCGCCCGCGGGAATGTCGGACATGTCCTCGGTGAGACCGTGTTGGTCACGGTAAGGGACGGAGTTCTCGTCCTGATAGATGACGCCCTGGTATTCCTTATCGGCGTCGAGGATGACCGTTTTCGCCGCCTCGTAGTCGGTCGGATCGTGGCCGTCCTCTTTCAGGTCGACTAAGCTGTCACGGAAGTAGTCGTAGGTGTCGACGTCGTTGAAGGTGACACACGGCGAGTAGACGTTGACGAAGCCAAAGCCGTCGTGTTCGATCGCCTCCTGGATGATCTCCTGGTGGCGGAGGGCGTCGGAGCTAAACGACTGGGCGATGAACGTCGCCCCCGAGGCGAGCGCGAGCGCGTGGGGGTTGACCGGGGGCTGTTTTGGCCCCTCGGGCGTCGTCGAGGTTTCGAAGTCCGAGCGGGAGGTCGGGGAGGCCTGCCCCTTCGTCAGCCCGTAGATGCGGTTGTCCATGACGATGTAGGTCATATCGACGTTCCGGCGGACGGCGTGGACGAAGTGGCCGGCACCGATCGAGAAGCCGTCGCCGTCGCCGCCGGCGACCATTACCTCGATGTCGGGCCGGGAGAGTTTGACCCCGGTGCCGACGGGTAGTGCCCGGCCGTGGACCCCGTGGAGTGCGTAGCTGTGCATGTAGGTCCCGATTTTGCCGGAACAGCCGATGCCAGCGACGACGAACGTGTTGTCCGGGTCGTTGCCGGTCTCGGCGAGTGCTTTCATCATGCCGTTCATCGTGCCGAAGTCCCCACAGCCGGGACACCACGTGGGCTGTTTGTCGGACTTGAAGTCGGTGAATCGTACGTCTGAGCTCATGCTGGAACCTCCTCGGTGAGTTTCGCTTTGATCTCTTCGGCGAGTTCGTCCGCGTTGAAGCGAACACCGGTGTACTTGTTTATGCGTTTGACACGGGTAAGCGTGTCGTGTTCGAGCAAGTCCGCGAACTGGCCGTTGGCGTTACACTCGACGACGATGACGTCCTCGGCCGCTTCGAACTCCGCTGTGAGGTCCGGGCGCGGGTGGATGTAGGGGACCGATAGGACGCGGAGGTCGACACCCTCTTTCTCGAGGGAGTCGAGGGCTTCGATCAGTGCGCCCTCGTTTGAACCCCACGAGACGACGAGCGCGTCGGCATCCGCGTCACCGAACTCCCGGTAGTCGAACTCCTCGCGCTCACGTGCGGTCTCTACCTTGCGGTTTCGTTTGTCGACCTGCTGGACACGGACCTCCGTGTCCTCGGTACGACGACCGATTTCGTCGTGTTCCAGGCCGGTAGACATGTGTGCACCGTCGGCTATCCCGGGGATCGCACGCGGGCTGACGCCGTCTTCCGTGTCGGCGTGCGCCCGGAACCGGCCCTGGTCGTCGAGCCACTCCTCGACGTCGCCCTCGTCGACGAGTTTCCCACGGTCCACCTCGACGGCGTCCATGTCGAACGTCTCCGGGGGGAACGTCTGCTCGGTGACCGACATTGCCAGATCCGAAACGAGGAAGACGGGGGTCTGGTACTTCTCTGCGAGATTGAAGGCCTCGATGGTCTTCCAGAAACACTCGTCGATCGAGGTCGGTGCGACGACGAACCGCGGAACTTCGCCGTGGCCGCCGTAGAGGGCCATGTTGAGGTCGCCCTGTTCCTGTTTGGTCGGCATCCCCGTCGAGGGGCCCGAGCGCATGACGTCGGTGATGACCAGCGGCGTCTCGCTGGCCGCGACCAGACCGAACGTTTCGGTCATCAGATCGATCCCGGCACCCGAGGTCGCGGTCATCGCCCGGGCGCCCGCACGGGCACTGCCGAGGGCCATGTTGATCGCCGAGAGCTCGTCTTCGGCCTGGACGACGTGGCCGCCGTACTCTTCGATGCGCCCGGTCAGATACTCCATGATCGACGTCGCGGGCGTGATCGGGTAACCGGCGTAGAACCGACAGCCAGCGACGAGCGCGCCCATGCCAAGCGCCTCGTTGCCGTTGAGCAGAACGTAATCGTTGTCCGTCGTCTCGAGGTCGTACCCGAGTCCGAGGTCGTAGTTGTCCTCGACGTACTTCTCGCCGAGACGCGCCGCCTCTTTGTTGTTCTCGACGATCTTCGAGCCTTTGCCGCCGAAGCGTTTCTCGAGTGCCTCATCGAGGTACTCGACGTCGAAACCGGTGATCGCACACGCGGCACCGAGTGCGACGATGTTTCGCATGATCGCCCCACCTGCGTCCTCCGCGAGGGACTTGAGGGGAACGTCGACGCCGGTCACGTACTCCGGAACGTCGGCGTCCCAGGAGCGTTCGCCGTCGTAGATGATCGCACTGCCGTCGTGGAGTTCGTCGGTGTTCTCGTCGATAGTTCGCTGGGTCAACGCCACCAGGATGTCGAGTCGGTCGACGACGCTCTGTACCTCGTCGACGGACGTCCGAATCTTGTAAGCGGTGTACCCACCACGGATCCGTGACGCGAAGTCTTTCGACGTGA
>LFCJ01001250.1_pt1 | contig 17520 bp, 19 predicted proteins | sample 643141 | NCBI WGS metagenome assembly LFCJ01 (sample SAMN03766243, study PRJNA286221) | soda lake metagenome | biome: soda lake; feature: Kulunda steppe; material: water; isolation source: sample B1-Br-g2 brine of Lake Bitter-1 | place: Russia: Kulunda steppe | collected 2010-07
ATCTGCTGGTGTTCCTGTCGGCCTTCTCCTTCCTGCCCGACATGCTCAGGGCAGGAGTGAAGGTCTACCGCTACCAGCCCGGCTTCCTGCACCAGAAGGTGATGCTGATCGATGACTCGGCGGCCAGTGTCGGCACCGTCAACCTCGACAATCGCTCCTTCCGTCTCAATTTCGAGATCACCGCCTTCCTGCCGGACCGCCATTTTGCCGCTCAGGTGCGGCTGATGCTGGAGCAGGACTTCGCCAGCTGCCGGCGAGTCAACCTCGACGAGATCACCTCGCGCTCGCTGTGGCGCAAGCTGGTCTCGCGGGCCGCCTACCTGCTGTCCCCCATCCAGTGATATATTATCATTTCACGATGGCCGCTGCGGCGGCCACCCTGCCATCCGCGGACCGGGAGTCACGGTGAACATCGAGACCAAGTGGCTGGAAGATTTCGTTGCTCTGGCCAACACCCGCAGCTTTTCCGCCTCGGCGAGGCAGCGCCACGTCACTCAGCCCGCCTTCAGCCGCCGCATTCGCGCCCTGGAACAGACCGTGGGCGCGACCCTGGTGGATCGCTCTACCACGCCGGTGGATCTCACCCCGGAGGGGCAGCTGTTTCTGGTCACTGCCCGCAATCTGGTGGAGCAGCTCAACGAGAGCCTGGGGCATCTGAGGGGGCTGGCCATCGCCAACGAGGCGCTGGATATCGTCGCCGCTCACTCCTTGGCGCTGAGCTTCTTTCCCCAATGGATTTCGCGCCTTCAGCAGGGCATAGGTGAGCTGCCCACCCGCCTGGTGGCCATGAACGTGGGGGAGGCGATCCACGTGCTCAGGGAGGGCAAGTGCGACCTGATGCTGGCCTACTACGATCCCTATGCCAGCATGCAGCTCGACCCGGAAGTCTTTCCCTCCTTCTCCATCGGCCAGGTGAAGATGCTGCCGGTCAGCCTGCCCGATGCAGAGGGGCGGCCGCGCTTTCCGCTGGAGGGGAGCGAGTCGATTCCCTATCTCGCCTATACCCAGGGGGCCTTCCTGGGCAGCAGCGTGCGCATGCTGCTCAAGAACGATGCCCTGCGGCTGCGCCTGCGCACCGTCTACGAGACCGCCATGGCCGAGGGGCTCAAGGGCATGGTGCTGCAGGGCATCGGACTGGCCTGGATTCCCGACTTCTGCATCCGCGAGGAGCTCAAGAGCGGGCGCCTGGTGCGGGCCGGAGGCGAGGAGTGGGATGTCCCCCTGGAGATTCGTCTCCACCGCTGCTCCCTGGTTCACAAGCCCGGCGTCGAGAAGCTGTGGCGGCAGATGCAGAAGTTGCCGCGAGACTTCCTCCAGGCGTGACTATCCGGCAGGCCGGATAATCGCTACCCTCGGCTGCCACCGAAATCGGCGGGCAGGCCCAAGAAATCCTGGATGATGAAGAAGTGGTCCTCGAAAAGCGCCTCTGGATCGAGGTCGGCCAGCGCCACCCAGCGGGCGTGGTCGCCGCCCTTCACCGGCTTGAGGCGCGGCAGCTGCTGGTCGGGGGTCAGGGCGAAATAGAAGGCCTCCGCCAGGGTTCGGCCCCGCCAGCTGCGATGGGGTTCGTCGAACAGCCGCTGGCCGCGCAGCGACCCCTTCAGCACCGGTTCAGGCACCTTGAGGCGAATCCGCTCGCGCAGCTCACGGAGGCAGGCGTCCAGCAGCCGCTCGTGGGAGTTGATGAAGCCACCGGGAAGGGCGAGCAGACCCTTGCCGGGCGCCGAGGTGCGGCGTACCAGCAGCACATGTCCCGATTGCACCACTACCGCGTTCACCGTCACGAAGATGGGAGGGTAGGGCGCCTGAGCCCAGGCGCTGCGATACTGATCGAGCAGACGCTGCTCCTCGCTCAGCTGCCGGTAGTGGTCCCCGGCGCAGAAGTCCCGCACGGCGCTGACCACGCCCGGCGGCAGGTCATGGGAGGCCCCGGTGGTCAGGTAGTCGTCGGCGGAGGAGGCGGAGCGAAACAGCCGTTCGCGGATCTGGCTGGCCGAGATGCCCTCCACCAGCGGTACGCTCACCGACTCCCACTGGGGAAACAGCGTCAGATAGTAGCTCGACTGGCCGCGACTGGCGCCGATCAGGCCGATACGCGGCAGCCGCGCCCCCAGGGGGCTGGCGATGTCGCGCACCTTGCGCTGCACATCCCGCACCCAGACATCGTTGTTGTAGAGGGCGTCGAGCAACGGCACCACGGCAAGGCGAGCGTTTTCCTCATCGTCGAAGGCGCCGCGCAGCATGGCGCGCCGCTCGTTGAAATGCCAGGGGTTGCGCAGCGAGCGCGCCTGCCAGGAGGAGCCCACCAGCACGATCACCTGTCGGGCGCGCTTGAGCGCCTCGTGGATCACCGCCAGGTGGCCCAGATGGGGCGGCTGGAAGCGGCCGATGAACACCAGGCAGTCGAAGTCGAAGGCGTCGCGGTCGGTGTCCGGGCAGGCGGGCATGGCGTTTCCTGAGGAGGGAGTGGGCGGCGGCGCGCCCATTATGGTGATCCCGTCAGGGCCATGCAATGCGCCGCGGGGCAGCATGGCGCTCTCCATTCGCGTATCCTGACGCAACACAGGGATGCGGGAAATACGATGCTCAAACTCAACCGACTGTCACCTTCTGCGCTCCGGGTCAGCGTGCTCTTCTGGTGGAACGTGACCCAGGGAGCGATTCGGCTGTGGCTGGAACGCAACGCCTTCAGCTATGCGGGGTCGCTGGCCTTCTATACGCTCTTTTCGCTGGCCCCCACCATGATCATCGCGGTCACCGTGATCGGCCTGGTGCTGGGAGAGGAGGCCGCCCAGGGCCAGATCGTCGCCCAGCTCCAGGACACCATGGGTCACGATGCCGCCGCGGCCATCGAACAGGCGGTTGCCCAGTCGCGTATCGAGGAGTCGGGCCTGCTGCCCACCCTGCTGGGCTTTGGTGCCCTGCTGGTGGGGGCGACCACGGTCTTCGCCCAGATGCAGTTCTCGCTCAACACCCTCTGGGGGGTCACCGCTCGCCCCAGCGCCAACAGCGCTCTGGTGTTCATCAAGAACCGCCTGCTCTCGCTCACCGTGGTGCTCTCCATCGGCTTTATCCTGCTGGTCTCTCTGGTGCTGGGCGTACTGGTGCGGGCCATGCTGCAGGCCGCCGATGAGCTGCTGCCCTTCGTGGGCCTTCTGACCACCGGCGCCGAGTTTCTCGTCTCCCTGCTGGTGATTGCCGTGCTCTTTGCCACCATCTTCAAGGTGCTGCCCGATGTCGTGCTGCGCTGGCAGGATGTGCTGGTAGGTGCCGCGGTTACGGCGGTGCTGTTTTCGGTGGGCCGCTCGGCGATCGCCTTCTACCTCTCTCACACCGCCACCGCCTCCACCTATGGCGCCGCGGGATCGGTGGTGATGATCCTGCTGTGGGTCTACTACTCGTCTCTCATTCTCCTGTTCGGAGCGGCCTTTACGCGGTGTCATCTGCTCGAGCAGGGTCGCCCCCTGGTGCCGCGCAACAGTGCCGTGGTGGTCAAGCGCGAGCTGATGGATAGCCGGCACGACGACGCCTGAGGTTGCCGCAAACCGGCAAGGCCGGCATGCGCCGGCCTTGTGTCCCTTCGGGGTACCGCCCTGCGACTTCAGCCTCGTCCGAAGCGCTCCCGGGCCATGGCATCGGCGATGAGCGTCGGGCTGACCTCCTCGCGTGCGGCGCGGGCGAAGAGCTTGTCCAGGGTGGCGCCGACGCCCTCGATATGGGCCATAACCGATGACCGGTCATAGTCGTCGCGACGCTGCCAGGCGATCTCGATGACGCCGCCGGCGTTGGCCACGTAGTCCGGCGTGTAGAGGATACCGCGGGCCATCAGTCGTTCGGCGATGTCCGGTGCGGCCAGCTGGTTGTTGGCGGCGCCGCAGACCACCTTGGCTCGCAGCCTGTCCACCACGGCATCGGTGAGTACGGCACCCATGGCACAGGGCGCGAAGAGATCCACCTCGGCGTCGAAGATCGCCTCCGGCGCCACCGTCTCGGCCCCGAGCGTCTCGGCCAGATGCGCGAGCGCTTCCCGGTTGACGTCGGTAAGCACCAGCCGGGCGCCGGCCGCATGCAGGTGGCGGGCCAGGTGGGCACCCACATGGCCGACGCCCTGGATCGCGACCCTGAGCCCCTCGAGATCATCGCGCCCCAGGCCGTGGCGCACTGCGCTCTTCAACGCGCAGAAGACGCCCCAGGCGGTGAAGGGCGAGGGGTCGCCGGACTCGCCGCTGGCCCGGCGCAGGCCGCCCACGTGAGCCGTCTCGCTGGCGATCATCTGCATGTCCGCCTCGCTGGAGCCCGAGTCCTCCGCGGTGATGTAGGCGCCGCCCAGGGACTCGACCAGTCGCCCCATGGCGCGCAGCAGAGCCGGCGTCTTCTCGGTGCGCGGGTCGGCGATGATCACCGCCTTGCCGCCACCCAGGGGGAGGTCCGCGATGGCAGACTTGTAGCTCATGCCCCGGGAGAGGCGCAGCACATCGGTGAGGGCGGCCTCCTCGTTGGCGTAGGGGTAGATCCGCAGCCCGCCCAGCGCGGGGCCGCGATGCGTGTCATGGATGGCGATGATGGCACGCAGACCGCTTTCGGCATCGCTGCCGAAGACGAGCTGCTGGTGGTGGTCGAATTCCGGATGTGCAAAGACCGGCATGGCGTGTCACTCCCTCGTGAGGATTGTCGTTATGAGATAGTGCCCGGGTAGGGCAGGCGCCCCCATCATCGGCTTGTGGCCGGCATGGCGGAGCTTCTACAAGACTAGAGTATCGTCGTGGTGCGGGGAAGTGCGGGGCTGGCCGCACCGGGCGGAGGGCTGGTACAAAGAGAGCATGACTGAGACACGAGGGAGTGCGAGCCATGGAGAACTGCTGCGTCAAGGCCCTGGTGACGGGCAAGGTGCAGGGCGTCTGGTATCGGCGTGCCACCCAGGATCAGGCCCTGCAGCACGGCCTGACCGGACACGCCGTCAACCTGCCCGATGGTCGGGTGGAGGTGCTGCTCTGCGGCGGCCCCGACGCCGTGAAGAGAGTCAGCCAGTGGCTCTGGAAGGGGCCGGAGAATGCCCGAGTCACCCACGTGGAGCTTGAGGTGGTCGAGCTCCACGTGCCCGATGACTTCCGCACCGGCTAAGCGAGGACGTCGGCGATCCAGTCGCTGACGGCCGGGCCGTCGGCGTCGAGGCAGACCGCCACCGCTGGCGTACGCGCCCAGCGCGGCTCGATGAAGGCGCGCCCTTCGGGGGCGAAGATCGTCTGCCCCTCGGCATCGCCTTCGGTGGCCACCGTCAGATGGCCCCTGGCAGTCGTGAACAGGTCCGGCCTCAGCAGCCAGGCCAGGGCGCAGCTGTCGTGGGGGCAGCAGCCGTCGATGCCCAGAAACTCCCGGTAGAAGTCGCGATAGAAGGCGTAGCTGCCGGCCAGCACCCGGCCCAGATCCCCCTGGCCGGCCGAGATGCGCGCCATGTGCTCGGCGGTCAGCACGCAGCGGTGGGTGGCATCCAGGCCGACCAGCGTCAGCGGCCAGCCGGCGGTGAGCACCCGGGAGGCGGCATGGGGGTCATTGAACATGTTGGCCTCGGCCACCGGGGTCACGTTGCCTCCTTCGCCAATCGAGCCCCCCATGATCACCACCCCCTTCACTCGAGCGGTGATGCCGGGGTCGAGCTGCAGGGCGGCGGCCAGGTTGCCGAGCGGCCCCACGGCCACCAGGGTGACCTCGCCGGGACGGGCATTGACCGTGTCGACGATCAGCTGGGCGGCGCTTCTTGGGTCGGCTTTCCCCTCCACCTCGGGCAGCGGAATATCGCCCAGGCCATTGGCGCCGTGAATATGGGCGGGTGGCGGGTGGCGGGTCTTGACCAGCGGGGCGGCCGCCCCCTGAGCCACCGGCACATCCTCGCGACCCGCCAGCTGGGCAAGCAGCAGGGCGTTGCGGGTTGCCACGCTCACGTCCACGTTGCCGTAGGTGGTGGTCAGGCCCAGCAGCTCGAGCTCGGGGTGGCGCAGGGCGATGGCAATGGCCTGGGCATCGTCCACGCCCGGGTCGGTATCAAACAGGATCGGGTGGCGCATCGCGGACTCCTTGGGGGTGGCAGTCGAGAGGGCCGGCCTCAGCGCGCCTCGGCGGCGAGCAGGGCGTCGACCTCGTCGACCGTGGGAATGCTGTCGGCGGCACCGGGCCACTGAACGGCCAGGGCGGCGGCGGTGGTGGCCCGCTCGAGGCGGTCGCGCACCGGCAACTCTGCCTGCAAGGCGGCCATGAAATAACCGATAAAGGTGTCCCCGGCGCCGGTGGTGTCCACCGCCTCGACCGCCCGGGCTGGCCGGTGGCGGCGTTCATCGCCGCTCTGGTACCAGGCGCCGTCGCCGCCCAGGGTCAGCACCGTTTCGCAGCCGGGCAGGCGGGCGGCCAGGGCGTCGAGCAATGCCTCGGCGTCGGCATCCCTCTCGAGCCCGGCCAGCGCGGCCGCCTCGGTGCGATTGACGAACAGCAGGCGGCAGTATTCCAGCGGCAGCGCGAGCACATCGGCTGTCATGGGCGCCGGATTGAACGCGATCCTCAGGCCTCGTTGCGCGGCCAGAGGCAGCAGCTCGGCAAGGCCGCTGCACTCGTTCTGCAGCAGCAGCCAGTCGCCGGGCAGGGCCGTGGCAACAAGGGTCTGGAAATCTTTCTCGCCGAAGCCGTGGTTGGCGCCGGGGTAGAGGACGATGGCGTTTTCGCCGGCATCGTCGACCTGGATGATGGCGTGACCGCTGGAGGCATCTACCAGGCTGACGTGGGTCACATCAACCCCTGCCCGGGCCAGGCGGTCCCGGGCCCAGGCGTCCTGCCGACCCAGCCGGCCCCAGTGGCAGACGCGCCCGCCGGCACGGGCCATGGCCAGGGACTGGTTGGCGCCCTTGCCGCCGAGACCTACCTGGTAGTCATGGCTGGACAGGGTCTCGCCGGGCCGCACCAGATGGGGCACCCGGTAGACGTGGTCGAGGTTAATGGAGCCCAGGTTGTGGAGCATCGGCATGGGAGTCGCAGCGGCCATGGGGCCTCCTCGGTCAGGCCTGCCAGTCGCGCAGGTTGTCGGCGGTCAGGGTGACCACCTTTTGGCGCGCCTCCGGGGTAATCCAGGCGTTGTGGGGCGTGACGATCAGGTTGAGCGGCTCGCCCAGGGCATCGAGCAGCGGGTGGCCGTCACGCGGCGGCTCTACCGGCAGCACATCGACGCCTAGCCCCCCCAGGCGACCCTCGCGCAGCGCCTCGAGGGCCGCCAGCTCATCGATGATGCCGCCCCGGGCGCAGTTCACCAGCAGCGCCTCGGGCTTCAGCGTCGCCAGCAGCTCGGCGTTGACCAGATGGCGGGTGGCCTCGCTCAGCGGACAGTGCAGGCTGATGATATCGGCCGCGGGGGCGAGCTCGGCGAGGGTGGGGCGGGTGTCGTCCGTCTTGCCGGGGCGAGCGGCGAAGGTCACTTGCATGCCGAAGGCCTCGGCCAGCCGGGCGACGCGATTGCCCAGCACCCCCTGGCCCACGATCACCAGATGCTTGTCCTCCAGCTGCAGGGTGCCGTGATCCATCAGGCAGAAGAAGGGGCTCTGGCCCCAGCGCCCCTCGGCCACGTCGCGCTGGTAGAGGGGCAGGCGGTTGGCCAGGGCCAGCATCAGCATCAGGGTGTGCTGGGCCACGCTGGCGGTGCCGTAGGCGCTGACGTTCTTCACGGTGATGCCCAGGCGCTCGGCGCTGGCCATGTCGATATTGTTGGTGCCGGTGGCCAGCACGCAGATCAGCTTGAGCTCGGGCAGCGCCTCCAGAGTGGGCCCATCGAGGACCACCTTGTTGACGATGGCGACCCGGGCGCCGGCCAGCCGCTGCCGGGCCTCGGCGGTGCTGCACTGATCGTGCACGGCCAGGGATTCGACCTGCTCGCGAATCGGGGAAAGATCGATATCGGGGCCGAGGCTGGCGGCGTCGAGGAGAACGGCTTTCATCTTTTGGCTTCCTTGTGAGTGCCGGGGCCGGCGTGTCTTGCCCGTGAGGGTAGTGGGCACGCTATAATGTCGCGCTTTGGCGGGCTTGGATTCGCAACGGGCCGGCCATATAGCTGTTATCGCCGGGAATTTCCCGGCAGAGTCCTGAACTGGTTGCCGTGAATTCCGGAGTGATCAAACCATGCCCATCTACGAATACGAGTGCAAGGCCTGCGGCCAGCGCCTGGAAAAGCTGCAGAAGATCAGCGCCGCGCCGCTGACCGACTGCCCCGCCTGCGAGGCCCCCGAGCTTGTGCGCCTGGTTTCGGCGGCCGGTTTCCGCCTGGCCGGTGGCGGCTGGTACGAGACCGACTTCAAGTCGGGCAGCAAGAAGAACCTCGCCGGTGACTCTGCCGGCTCCGGCGACGCCGCATCGTCGAGCACAACATCGCCGACCACGGCATCCCCGAAGAAGGGCGCGGCGGCCTGAGGGCCGCCCAGCGACCCGCCACTTCCATTCTTACGCTATAAAACAGGATACGACATGCGCAGCCATTATTGCGGCCAGCTCAACGAGACCCTGGTGGACCAGACGGTCACCCTGTGCGGCTGGGTACATCGCCGCCGTGACCACGGGGGCGTGATCTTCCTCGACATGCGCGATCGCGATGGCATCGCTCAGGTCGTGGTCGACCCCGATACTGCCGAGGCCTTCGCCACCGCCGACCGCGCACGCAGCGAATATGTGCTGCGCATCCAGGGCCGCGTGAGGCTGCGCCCCGAGGGCACCCAGAACCCGGGCATGCCCACCGGCATGATCGAGGTGCTGGCCAAGGAGGTGGAGGTCCTCAATACCGCCGCCACGCCGCCCTTCCAGCTCGACGAGCACGGCAAGGTCGGTGAGGAGGTGCGCCTCAAGCACCGCTATATCGACCTGCGCCGCCCGGAGATGATCGAGAAGCTGCGCCTGCGCTCACGGATCTCCCACAGCGTGCGTGCCTTCCTCGAGGGGCAGGGCTTCCTCGACATCGAGACGCCGATCCTGACCCGCGCCACCCCCGAGGGCGCCCGCGACTACCTGGTGCCGAGCCGCACCCATCCGGGCAGCTTCTTCGCACTGCCCCAGTCGCCGCAGCTGTTCAAGCAGCTACTGATGGTGGCGGGCTTCGACCGCTACTACCAGATCGCCAAGTGCTTCCGCGACGAGGATCTGCGCGCCGACCGTCAGCCGGAATTTACCCAGATCGATATCGAGGCCTCCTTCGTCTCCGAGGACGATATCATGGGCATCACCGAGGCGATGACCCGTCAGCTGTTCCAGGAGGTGCTCGAGGTCGAACTCCCCGAGTTCCCGCGCATGACCTGGAGCGAGGCGATGAACCGCTTCGGTTCCGACAAGCCGGACCTGCGCATCCCGCTGGAGCTCACCGACGTCGACGACCTGATGTCTCAGGTTGACTTCAAGGTGTTCTCCGGCCCGGCCAACGCCGAGGACGGCCGCGTCGCCGCCCTGCGCGTGCCGGGCGGGGCCAAGCTCTCTCGCAAGGAGATCGATGCCTACACCAATTTCGTCGGTATCTACGGTGCCAAGGGCCTGGCCTGGATCAAGGTCAACGAGCGTGCCAAGGGCATCGAGGGTCTGCAGTCGCCCATCGTCAAGTTCATGGAGAACGTGGTCGAGGCGCTGCTCGACCGCGTGGGCGCAGAGGACGGCGACATCATCTTCTTCGGTGCCGACAAGGCGCGCATCGTCAACGAAGCGATCGGTGCGCTGCGCGTCAGGCTGGGCGAGGACCTCGACCTCTACACCCGAGCCTGGGCGCCGCTGTGGGTGGTGGACTTCCCGATGTTCGAGGCCGACGATAACGGCCGCCTGAGCCCGCTGCACCACCCCTTCACCTCGCCATCGTGCAGCCCCGAGGCGTTCAAGGCCAACCCGGCCGAGGCGCTCTCCCGGGCCTACGATATGGTGCTCAACGGCACCGAGCTGGGCGGCGGCTCCATTCGTATCCACGATCAGGCGATGCAGTCCAGCGTGTTCGAGATCCTCGGCATCGGCGAAGAAGAAGCCCGCGAGAAGTTCGGCTTCCTGCTTGACGCCCTGCAGTATGGCGCGCCGCCCCACGGCGGCCTGGCCTTCGGCCTCGATCGCCTGGTGATGCTGATGGCGGGAGCCCGCACCATCCGCGAGGTGATCGCCTTCCCGAAGACCCAAAGCGCCGGCTGCCTGATGACCGATGCGCCGGGCGAGGTAAGCGTCGACCAGCTGCGCGAGCTGAGTATCCGTCTGCGCCAGAAGGCCAAGCCGGAAGGGGAAGCGTAAGCTCTCCACCGTCCCGCAAAGCACCGGCGCCCCAGGGCGCCGGTGTCGTATCCTGCTTTCGAAATGCCCCGTCGTGACGACGGCGGCAGCTCTGTTCTGAGAAACCGGAGGTAGCATGGCCGGCCATAGCAAGTGGTCCAATATCAAGCACCGCAAGGCGGCCCAGGACGCCAAGCGCGGCAAGGTCTTCAACAAGCTGATTCGCGAGCTCACCGTGGCCGCCCGCCAGGGCGGGCCGGATCCGGCGGACAACCCTCGCCTGCGCACCGCCGTGGACAAGGCCCTGGGCAGCAACATGCCCAAGGATACGGTGCAGCGTGCCATCGATCGCGGCGCCGGAAACGCCGACGGCGATGCCATGGAGGAGTGCGTCTACGAAGGGTATGGTCCCGAGGGGGTGGCGGTGATGGTCGAGTGCCTCACCGACAACCGCAACCGCACCGTTTCCGAGGTGCGCCATGCCTTCAACAAGAGCGGCGGCAACCTGGGCACCAGCGGCTCAGTAGCCTTCATGTTCCACAAGCAGGGTCGCCTGGCACTGGCCGATGGCGTCAGCGAGGAGGCGGTGATCGAGGCGACCCTGGAGGCGGAACCCGAGGACATCGTGTCCCTCGGCGATGGCACGCTCGAGGTGGTCACCGCACCGGAGGCCTATCACGAGGTCAAGGAGGCGCTGGCCGCGGCGGGCATCGAGCCCGCGCGCAGCGAGGTGGGACTCTTTCCCGAGACCACCACGCCCATCAGCGACGCGGAGCTTGCTCGCAAGGTGATCCGCCTGATCGACATGCTGGAGGATATGGATGATGTCCAGAACGTCACCACCAATGCCGAGTTTGACGATGCGCTGCTCGATGCCATGGCCTGAGGCAGAGGGGTGCTGATCCTCGGCATCGACCCCGGCTCCAGGATCACCGGCTATGGCGTGCTCGATGTCTCCACCTCGAAGCCACGCTATGTGGCCAGCGGCTGCATACGCATTCGGGCCGACGACCTCGCCCAGAAACTGGCCCAGGTCTACGCGGGCATCAGCGAGCTGATCGCCGTGCATCGTCCTGGGGAGTTCGCCATCGAGCAGGTCTTCATGTCGAAGAATGCCGACTCGGCGCTCAAGCTCGGCCAGGCTCGCGGGACGGCCATTGTCTGCGCCGCCAACCACGGCCTGCCGGTGAGCGAATACGGCCCCCGTCAGATCAAGCAGGCGGTGACCGGCAGCGGGGCGGCCGACAAGTCCCAGGTACAGCATATGGTCACGGCGGTGCTGGGCCTCTCCGCCACGCCCCAGGCCGATGCCGCCGACGCCCTGGCCATCGCCCTGACCCATGCTCATGCTCGACTGGGCCTGCTGCAGAGTGGCAGCTTCGGCGGCCATCGCAGTCGCCGCAAGGGCGGCTCATGGCGGGATTTCAGGCCCTGAGGCTGTCGCCCCGCGGCGACGCATCCAGCCGACTTGCCAGGTTGTCGAACGCTGTTTCAGCACGGACTGGCCAGCCATGCGAGCGACCAGTATAGTGGCGGCATCGGCGGCGTCTGCCGCCCCGCTTGACGTTGAAGGACACGGATTCCCTCATGATTGGACGCCTGCGTGGCACCCTGCTCGAGAAGCAGCCTCCCTGGCTGGTGGTGGACGTGGCCGGGGTCGGCTATGAGCTCGAGGCCTCCATGACCACCCTGGTGGCCCTGCCGGCCAACGGTGAGGTCATCTCCCTGCATACCCATCTGATCGTGCGCGACGACGCCCATCTGCTCTACGGCTTCGCCCGTGAACAGGAACGGGCGCTGTTCCGTGCGCTGATCAAGGTCAATGGCGTCGGCCCCAGACTGGCCCTGGCGATCCTCTCCGGGATGGACGAAGCGGCCTTCCAGCGCTGCGTGCTCGACGACGATGTGAAGTCGCTGACGCGCCTGCCCGGCGTGGGCAAGAAGACCGCCGAGCGGCTGATCATCGAGATGCGCGACCGCTTTCCCCACTGGGAGCCGGGCGACGATGACCTGGCGGGCCGGGTCGGCGCCACCCCGGCGCCGGCGCGCCACGATCCCCAGGCCGACGCCGAGGCGGCGCTGGTCAGCCTGGGCTACAAACCCGCCGAGGCGACGAGGATGCTGGCCGGCCTGGAGGGTGAAGAGAGCACCGAGGCGATGATCAAGGCGGCCCTTAGCCGCCGGATGGCGGGGTAGCGGGATGCTCGAGAACGATCGCCTGATCGCCGCCGACGTCCGCGAGGGCGAAGAGCCCATCGACCGGGCCATCCGCCCCGGGCGGCTGGCCGACTACATCGGCCAGCCGCGCGTGCGCGAGCAGCTGGAGATCTTCATTGGCGCCGCCCGGGGGCGTGACGAGAGTCTAGACCACACCCTGGTGTTCGGCCCCCCGGGGCTCGGCAAGACCACGCTGGCCAACATCATCGCCGCGGAGATGGGCGTGGGGCTCAAGTCCACCTCCGGCCCGGTGCTGGAGCGCGCCGGCGACCTGGCCGCCATGCTGACCAATCTCGAGTCTGGCGATGTGCTCTTCATCGACGAGATCCATCGCCTCTCGCCGGTAGTGGAGGAGATCCTCTATCCCGCCATGGAGGATTTCCAGCTCGACATCATGATCGGTGAGGGGCCCGCGGCGCGCTCCATCAAGCTCGACCTGCCGCCCTTCACCCTGGTCGGGGCGACCACTCGGGCGGGGCTGCTCACCTCGCCGCTGCGCGATCGCTTCGGCATCGTCCAGCGCCTGGAGTTCTACGCCATCGGCGAGCTCACCGAGATCGTCACCCGCTCGGCGCGCCTGATGGGCGTCGAGACGGACCCCGAGGGTGCCCGAGAGGTGGCACGACGCTCCCGGGGCACGCCGCGCATCGCCAACCGGCTGCTGCGCCGGGTACGCGATTTCGCCGAGGTGCGCGGCAGCGGACGCATCGATGCCGGCATCGCCGACCGGGCGCTGGATATGCTCCACGTCGACCATCACGGCCTGGACCATATGGATCGCCGCCTGCTGCTGGCGATGATCGAGAAGTTCGACGGCGGGCCGGTGGGGGTCGACTCCCTGGCCGCCGCCATCGGCGAGGAGCGAGACACCATCGAGGACGTCATCGAGCCCTTCCTGATCCAGCAGGGGCTGATGATGCGCACCGCTCGGGGCCGGGTAGTGACCCGGCAGGCCTGGCTGCACTTCGGCCTGGCACCGGCTGAGGATGCCGCGGATGCTACCGGCGAGACCCGTCCATGAGCGAGTTTCGTCTGCCGGTGCGCGTCTATATCGAGGACACCGATGCCGGAGGCATCGTCTACTACGTCAACTACCTCAAGTACATGGAGCGGGCACGCAGCGAGTGGCTGCGCGCGCGGGGAATCACCCAGCGCGAGCTGCTGGCGTCCGGCATCCAGCTGGTGGTCCACCGGCTCGAGTGCCGCTATGCCAAGCCCGCCCGGCTGGACGACGCGCTCGAGGTTAGCGCCGAGATCCACTCCCAGGGCCGCGCCCGGCTGCAGTTTGCGCAGGTCGTGAGCCGTCGCGGGGAACCCTTGTGCGAGGCGCGGGTCGACATCGCCTGCATCGATGCGGCGCGCCTCAAGCCCATCCCCTGGCCGTCGGCCCTGGCCGCTCGGCTGTCACAACCCGCTGCCCAACCGCAAGACTGACGAGGATGCCCGTGAACGACTCCATGTCCATACCCCATCTGATCATGAGCGCCAGTACCGTGGTGCAGCTGGTCATGCTGCTGCTCACGGTGGGTTCGATTCTCTCCTGGGTCGTGATCTTCCAGCGCACCTTCGTGATGCGCCGTGCCCGCAAGGCCCATCAGGACTTCGAGGAACGCTTCTGGTCCGGGGTCGATCTCAACGAGCTCTACCGGGAGACCCCGGCGGAGGAGGAGACCCAGGGCGCCGAACACGTGTTCCGCTCCGGCTTCCGTGAATTCAACCGCCTTCTGCCCAAGACCCGCAGCCCCCAGGCGATCCTGGACGGCGTGCAGCGCAGCATGCGGGTGGCCTGGTCCCGGGAGGAGGAGCGCCTCAGTCTGCACCTGGTGTTCCTGGCCACCGTGGCGTCGGCCAGCCCCTATATCGGCCTGTTCGGCACCGTCTGGGGCATCATGGGCTCCTTTCAGGCGCTCTCCATGACCCAGCAGGCGACGCTGGCTACCGTGGCACCCTGGATCGCCGAGGCGCTGATCGCCACCGCCATGGGCCTGTTTGCCGCCATCCCGGCGGTAATCTTCTACAACCGGCTCTCCGCCGAATCGGGCCGACTGCTGGGCAAGTACGAGGATTTCGCCGAGGAGTTCCACTCCATTCTGCATCGCAACCTGCAGGGGCGGGCCGATTCCGGCCCCGCCTGAGGGAGTCTGGCCATGCAAGGACCTTTCAATCGCGGCAGTGGGCGCCGGCCCATGGGCGAGATCAACGTTGTTCCCTTCATCGACGTCATGCTGGTGCTGCTGGTGATTTTCATGATCACGGCGCCCATGATGACCCAGGGCGTTCAGGTCGACCTGCCCCAGGTGACCTCCCAACCCATGGACGACGTCGATGAAAGCGACCCCATCATCGTCTCGGTGGATCGCGACGGCGGCTACTTCCTCTCCCTCGGCGGCGAGGAGAGCGCCGTGGACCTCGACGAACTCGCTGACCGGGTAATCATCCTCCTCGAGCGTCGTCCCGGCACGCCTGTGATGGTACGCGGAGATCGCAGTGTCCCCTACGGTCAGGTCGTGACACTGATGAGCACTCTGCAGGTCGCCGGTGTCGCCAACGTCGGCTTGATCTCCGAACCCCCCGACAGGGAAGGCTGAGGAATCGAGATGGCCAGACAGGACCCACGGGTGGGGTACGGCCTGCCGACGATTCTGGCAGTGGCGCTGCACGGAGTGGTGGTGCTGTTCAGCGTGATCAGCCTGCCGTCCGCTGATCCGGAACCGACCTCGTCTTCCATCGTTCAGGCGACCCTGGTCAGCACCGAGACGGTGACCGACCAGGCCCAGCGCGCCGAGGCGGCCAGGTCCCGCGCCATGGCGCGGGAGGCCGATGAGCAGCGTCAGGCGGAAGAGGCACGCCAGGCCGAGGAGGCGGCCGCCGCCGAGGAGGCCGCTCGCGCGGTCGACCAGGAAGCCGAGACTCAGGCCCGCGAAGCAGCCCGGCAGGCGGCGGAGGCCGCTGAGGCGGAAGCCGCGCGTCGCGCCGAGGAGGCCGAGCGCCAGGCTCGACTTCGTGACGAGCAGCGAGCCCAGGAGGCCGAAGCGGAAGCCGAGCGCCAGCGCCAGGCAGAAGAGGAAGCCGAGCGCCAGCGTCAGGCGGAAGAGGAAGCCGAGCGCCAGCGTCAGGCGGAAGAGGAAGCCGAGCGCCAGCGCCAGGCGGAAGAGGAAGCCGAACGCCAGCGCCAGGCAGAGGCCGAAGCTCGCCAGCAGGAGGCCGAGGAAGCGGCGCGCCGCGCCGCCGAGGCTGCCAGCCAGGGGCTCGATCGTGCCATCGATGGCGAGAGCGACGCCGTCGCCGATGCGCGACAGGGCCAGGAAGCCGCCAACAGCTTCATCAATCTGGTGCGCCGAGCGGTGGAGCAGGCCTGGGTGATCCCCCCCAACGTGGCGAGCGGCGCTACCGTCGAAGTCGCCGTGCGCCTGGGCCCCTCGGGCGAGCTGCTCGGCGCCTCGATCACCCGCGGCAGCGGCGACGGTGCCTTCGATCGCTCGGCAATCCAGGCGGTGGAAGCCGCCGCTCCGTTCGCCGAATTGCGACAGTTGCCAGCCAACCTGCAACGGGACTACCGTCAATTCAATCTACGTTTCACACCGGGAGACGTGCGCTGATGAAAGCCCTGATCACTTCCTGGCTGACCGTCCTGCTGCTGATGTTCAGCGGCCTGGCCCAGGCCAACCTGACTATCGAGATCACGCGCGGCAGCGACCGGGCCACGCCGGTCGCGGTGGTCCCCTTCGCCGGCGGCGAGGAGTTCCCCGAGGATGTCGCCCAGGTAATCCACGACAATCTGGAGCGAAGTGGCTACTTCGACCCCCTGCCGCGTCGGCAGATGCTTGACCGTCCCAGCGAAAGCGATGAGGTGCGCTATGGCGACTGGCGCGGCCTCGACGTGCGCTACCTGGTGGTGGGACGCGCCAGCCGAGAGGGTGACGGCTACCGGCTGCGCTACGAGCTGATGGATGTCAGCGGTGAGCGGCGGATGCTGGGCGAGGTGGTCACCGCCGATCAAGATGAGCTGCGCGGCGCCGCCCACTACATCAGCGATCAGATCTTCGAGGCCGTCACCGGCATTCGCGGTGCCTTCCAGACACGCATCGCCTATGTGACTTCCCAGGGGGTAGGCGATGATATGCAGTTCACGCTGTATGTGGCAGATGCCGACGGCGGCAACAGCCAGCAGGTGCTGAGTTCACGAGAGCCGATCCTGTCGCCGGCCTGGTCTCCGGACGGTCGTCGTCTGGCCTATGTCTCCTTCGAGACCGAGCGCCCCGCCATCTACATCCAGGACCTGGCGTCGGGACAGCGGGTGCGTGCCACCTCCTTTCAGGGCATCAACGGCGCGCCGGCCTGGTCCCCGGACGGCCGCCGGCTGGCCATGTCGCTCTCCAAGGACGGGAATCCGGAGATCTACGTGATGGATATCGCCTCGCGCAGCTTCGATCGCGTCACCAACAACTCGAGTATTGATACCGAGCCGGCCTGGTCTCCGGACGGACGCAGCCTGCTGTTCACGTCGGACCGCAGCGGCGGGCCTCAGCTCTACCGCCATGACTTCGCCAGCGGCGAGCAGGAGCGCCTCACCTTCACCGGCGGCTACAATGCTCGCGGACGCTTCTCGCCGGATGGCGAATCGGTCTTCCTGGTCCACCGCTCCAGCGACGGTTTCCAGGTAGCGCGACAGGATCTCGACAGCGGGCGCCTGGTGGTACTGAGCGAGTCGCACTTCGATGAATCTCCCAGTGTTGCGCCCAACGGGACCATGGTAATCTTCGCCACCCGGCAGGGTGGTGACGGGGTTCTGGGGGCAGTCACCGCCGATGGGCGCGCGTCCTTCCGGCTGCCTTCCGCATCGGGTGATGTGCGGGAACCCGCATGGTCTCCTTTTCTCAACTGACCACAGTGATGTTGGTGCTCTTCGATTCAGCAAGGAGTAACACAATGCAACTCAAGCCCTACGCCAGGATTCTGGCAGTCGCGCTGTCCCTGGCCTTCGTGGCAGGTTGTTCCAGCAGTGGCGGGACCCAGGACGGGTCCATGGACGGTACTCGAAGCGGCAGCGGC
>LFCJ01001251.1_pt1 | contig 17516 bp, 16 predicted proteins | sample 643141 | NCBI WGS metagenome assembly LFCJ01 (sample SAMN03766243, study PRJNA286221) | soda lake metagenome | biome: soda lake; feature: Kulunda steppe; material: water; isolation source: sample B1-Br-g2 brine of Lake Bitter-1 | place: Russia: Kulunda steppe | collected 2010-07
CCAGCATCGCCTCGAGGGCCTCGGGAATCATCGGCATGTAGATCACCACACGGTCGCCCGCCGCCACGCCCTTGGCGCGCAGCGCGCCCGCCAGGCTCGCCACCCGGTCGCGCAGCTCGGCGTAGGTGATCTCGCGCTTGGAGTGGGTGACGGGGCTGTCATGGATGATCGCGACGCGGTCGCCATGCCCGGCCTCGACATGGCGGTCCACGGCGTTGTGGCAGGCGTTGAGCTGGCCGTCGGCGAACCACTCAAAGAGCGGGGCATTGTCGGAAAACAGCGCCTTCGAGGGGCGGCGGTGCCAGTCGATGGCGTCGGCCTGTTCCATCCAGAAGCCGTCCGGGTCCGTGAGCGAGCGCGCATGGATGTTGGCGTAACGCATCGGCTGGTCCTCCCTTGCCGGTCTTGCGCCGTGTTAGCGGCGCGGGGCCTGCCGCGCAAGAATCCTGCGCGCTCAGCCGTATTGCGTAACCGGCGTGCCCGCCAGCGCGGAGATGTTGAGCAGCCCGCGCGGGGTCGTCGCGGGGGTGACGATATGCGCGCGGTTGCCCATGCCCATGAGGATCGGGCCGACCTCGAGCCCGCCGCCGCGGAACTTGAGCGCGTTGCGCGCCGCATTCGCGGCATCGGTGCCCGAAAAGATCAGCACATTGGCCGGCCCCGAAATTCGCGCCTCGGGAAAAATGCGCGCGCGCAGCTCCGGGTCGAGCGCTGCGTCGAGCTTCATCTCGCCCTCATGGGCGAAGTCGGGCGCCATCGCGTCGAGAATCGCCATCGCCGCGCGCATGCGCCGGCCGCTGTCGCTGTCGAGATTGCCGAACTGCGAGTCGGAACACAGCGCCACCTGCGGCGTCACCCCGAAGCGGCGCACATGCCGCACCGCCGCGACGGCGGTCTCGGCGATCTCCTCGGGGGTGGGTTCGGGATGAACCTGGGTGTCGGCGAGGAACAGGTTGCCCTCGGGCTGGATGATCAGGCTGAGCGCGCCGACCGGGCGCAGCTGCGGCGTCTTCAGGATCCGCGTGACATAGTCGAGATGCCACAGATACTGCCCGAAGGTGCCGCAGATCAGGCTGTCGGCATCCCCGCGCGCGACCATGACGCTGCCGATCGCGGTGCTGTTGGTGCGCATCACCGCGCGCGCGATATCGGGGGTGACGCCGTGGCGCGCCATCAGGCTGTGGTAGATCTGCCAGTACTCGCGGTAGCGCGGATCGTCCTGCGGATTGACGAGTTCGACATCGCGGCCGGGGCGGATCGCCAGCCCGGCGCGCTCGCAGCGCTGGGCGACCACGTCGGGCCGCCCGATCAGGATCGGCTTTTCGTTGGTGTCCTCCAGCAGCGCGTTCGCGCAGCGCAGCACGCGCTCGTCCTCGCCCTCGGCGAAGACGATCCGCCGCGACTCGCCGCGCGCCGCCTCGAAGACCGGGCGCATGATCATCGCCGAGCGGAACACCGACGCGTCGAGCCCCTCCTTGTAGGCCTCGAGATCGTCTATCGGCCGCGCGGCCACGCCCGATTCCATGGCCGCGCGCGCGACCGCCGTCGCCACCACCCCCATCAGCCGCGGGTCGAACGGCTTGGGGATCAGGTAATCGGGTCCGAAGCTCATCCGCTCGCCCTGGTAGGCGGCGGCGGCCTCGGCGGTTGTCGTCGCGCGCGCGAGCGCGGCGATACCCTCGATGCAGGCGATCTTCATCGCGTCGTTGATGTCGCTCGCCCCCACATCCAGCGCGCCGCGAAAGATGAAGGGAAAGCAAAGCACGTTGTTGACCTGGTTGGGGTGATCCGACCGGCCGGTGGCGATGATGGCGTCGGGTGCGGCGGCGCGGGCGGCGTCGGGGTCGATCTCGGGGGCCGGGTTGGCGAGCGCGAAGATGATCGGCGGGCCGGCCATGCGCGTGACGTGGTCGGGCTTGAGCACCCCGGGCCCGGACAGCCCGAGGAACAGGTCCGCCCCGTCGATGACCTCGTCGAGGGTCCGCTTGTCGGTGCGCTGGGCATAGGCGGTCTTCTCGGGCGTCATGTCGGTCTCGCGGCCCTCATGCACGAGCCCGTGCAGATCGCACAGCCAGACATTCTCGCGCCGCACCCCGAGCTTGAGCAGCGCATCCAGACAGGCGATCCCCGCCGCGCCGCCGCCGGTCGAGACGACCTTGATGTCTTTGAACGACTTGCCCGCCACCTCAAGCGCGTTGCGCGCCGCCGCCCCCACGACGATCGCGGTGCCGTGCTGGTCGTCGTGAAAGACCGGGATGTTCATGCGCTCGCGGCAGATGCGCTCGACGATGAAGCAGTCCGGCGCCTTGATGTCCTCGAGGTTGATCGCCCCGAAGGTCGGCTCGAGCGCGCAGACGAGATCGGCGAGCCGCTCGGGATCGGCCGCGTCGAGCTCGATGTCGAAGCAGTCGATACCCGCGAATTTCTTGAACAGGACCGCCTTGCCCTCCATCACCGGCTTCGAGGCGAGCGGGCCGATATTGCCCAGCCCCAGCACTGCCGAGCCATTGGTGACCACCCCCACGAGATTGCCGCGCGCGGTGTAGCGGCTGGCGTTGAGCGCATCGGCGACGATCTCGGTGCAGGCCTCGGCGACCCCCGGCGAGTAGGCCCGCGCCAGATCGCGGCCATTGGCGAGCGGCTTGGTCGCGCGGATCTCGAGCTTTCCGGGTCGCGGATACGCGTGATAATCCAGCGCGGCCTGGCGCGCGCCATCGGGCCTCGTCTCGTCGTCCATGCTTCTCCCCCGCTCGCTCGTTCGACGTTGAACGACCCGCGCAGCCTAGCCCCGGGCGGCGACCGGGATCAATGGCGCGCCGCCGCATTGCTTGCGCTCACGGCGTGCGTCGGGCAAAGCGGGTCGGCGCATCCCACCGATCAGGAAGGCCGCCGCCATGCACGACCCGCTCACGATCGTCCGCCACCCGCTGGTGCAGCACAAGCTCACCCTGATGCGCGACAAGGCCACCTCCACGGCCGTGTTCCGCCAGCTTCTGCGCGAATGCGCCCAGCTTCTTGCCTATGAGGCGACGCGCGACCTCGAGCTGATCGACGAGCCGGTCGAGACGCCGATGGGCGCGATGGTCGCGCCGCGGCTGGCGGGGCGAAAGCTCGCGCTGGTCTCGATCCTGCGCGCGGGCAACGGGCTGCTCGACGGTATCCTCGAGCTGATCCCGTCTGCGCGGGTCGGTTTCGTCGGGCTCTACCGCGACGAGGCCACGCTCGAGCCGGTGCAGTATTACTTCAAGGTGCCCGCCGAGATGGCCGAGCGGGTCGTGATCGTGGTCGATCCGATGCTGGCGACGGGCAATTCCTCCGCCGCGGCGGTGAATCTGCTCAAGGGGGCGGGGGCGCGCAACATCCGCTTTCTGTGCCTGCTCGCCGCGCCCGAGGGGATCGAACGCATGCGCATCGCCCATCCCGACGTGCCGATCATCACCGCCGCGCAGGACGAACGGCTCAACGAGCGCGGCTTCATCGTGCCCGGCCTCGGCGATGCCGGCGACCGGATGTACGGCACCAAGTAGCCTCACTGCGCGCAGATGTCGCGAAGCGCCGACCAGTCGCCCGGCGTCAGCAGGGCGTCCGGCGACGGCACATCTGCGATCGCCGCGGTCAACCGCCCCGCCAGCGCCCCGGACGGGTCGGCGGCCAGCCCGTAGGGCCCCGGCGCCACGCCGCTGCGTGCGAAGCGTTCGCCGAGCGCGCGCGTCCCCTCCGGCGGTGGCAGGCTCGCGGCGAGCGCGCCGGAGGCGCCGCGCAGCGCCGGGCGGGGAATCTCGCCGCTCGTCATCAGCCGCAGTGTCGCGCCCATCCCGGCGGCCTGCAGGACGGCCACCAGGGGATCGTCGCCCGCCGCCTTGTGATGCGCGGCGAGCGCGTGCCCGGCGGCGAGCGCGGGGCTGTCGGCCTCGCGCACGAGGCCGGCGTCGAGCGCGATGGTGTCGCCGGGCAGGGCGTGCGCGGTCGCGGTGCCGGAGCCGCGCTCGATCACGGCGAGCCGCGCCCCGTCGATGTCGAGCACGCTTTCGAGACGCTGCAGCGCCTGCACGCCCGGCTCGGCGTTGCAAGGCGCCCCGCTGGCCATCTCGGCGAGCATCGCACGCCCGATATCGTCGCGCGCCGCCGTCGGCACCACCGTGGCGGCATGGCGCACCAGCGCGTCCGGCAGCCACAACACAGCCGCCGCGACCAGCCCCGCGAGCACCGTCCCGAGCGCCACGGGCCGCAGCCACGCCAGCGCCGGCCCCCGGCCCGCGATGGCGCGGCGCACCTGTTCGAGCGCGTCGATCATCGTGGCGTCGTCGAGCGCGAGCGTCTCGCCGTCATCGCCGTCATCGGGCGCATAGAGCGCGGGCGTGCCGCCGCGCCGGCGCGTGACCGCCGGCAGCGACCAGTGCGCCAGCACCTGGCCGCTCTGCGGGTCCGACAGGATCAGCGAGGTTGCGCGCATAGACACCGCGACCTCGCGCCAGCGCGCCTGCGGTTCCGCCTGCCACCGGCCGGGGCATTCCAGCCGCTCGTATCGTTTCAGCGCCGTCATGGCGGGGTGCCTGCTCGTTCTGCCCGGGCGCGACGGTATCCCAGCCGCAGGCGGCGCACAATGCGCCCGGCCATTGACCCGCGCGCGGGGAGCGGGCAAGAGCTTCGCATGCTGATCTACAAGATATTCCGGCGCCCGGAATGGGACAGCCTGTGCGCCACGGGGCAGAGCGACGGCGCGCCGATCGACCTGGCGGACGGGTTCATCCACCTGTCGACCGCCGCGCAGGTCGTGGAGACGGCGGCGAAGCACTTCGTCGATGAGAGCGATCTCGTGCTGGTGGCCGTCGAGTCCGAGGCGCTGGGACCGGCACTGCGCTGGGAACCCTCGCGCGGCGGGGATCTGTTTCCGCATCTCTACCGCGCGCTCCGGCGCGAGGACGTGGTCTGGGACAAGTCGCTTCCGCTCGGCGTGGCGGGGCATATCTTCCCCGAGGGGGTGGTGTGAGCGCCATCGAGCGTGCGGGGCTCGCCGTCCTGCGCCGCATCGACCCCGAGCGCGCGCACGCGCTGGCGCTTGCGGCCCTGCGCGCGCGGGTCGCGCCGCTGCCCGCGCCGGTGCATGACGCGCGGCTCGCGACTGAGCTTGCCGGGCTGGCGCTCGACAACCCGGTCGGGCTCGCGGCCGGGTTCGACAAGAACGCGGTGGCGCTCGGGCCGCTGGCGCGGGCCGGGTTCGGCTTCATCGAGGTGGGCGCGGCAACCCCGCAGCCGCAGCCGGGCAATCCGCGCCCGCGGCTTTTTCGCCTGCCCGAGGACCGCGCGGTGATCAACCGCTTCGGCTTCAATAATGACGGCGCCGAGGCGATCGCGCGGCGGCTCGCGCGGCGGCCGCAGGGCGCGGTGATCGGGCTCAATCTCGGCGCCAACAAGGACAGCGCGGATCGCGCCCGCGATTATGCCGAGGTGCTGCGCATCTGCGGGCCGCATCTCGATTTCGCGACGGTCAATGTGTCCTCGCCCAATACCGGGGGACTGCGCGATCTGCAGGGGGGCGCGGCGCTATCGGCGCTGCTTGACGGGGTGATGGCGGCGCGCGCGGCGCTGCCGCGCGCGGTGCGGATCTTCGTCAAGATCGCGCCGGATCTCGACAATGACGCGCTCGCCGAGATCGCCGCGGTCGCGAACGCCGCCGGGGTCGACGCGATCATCGCGACGAACACGACGATCGCGCGCGAAGGTTTGAAAAGTTCAAGTTCGGACGAAAGCGGAGGGCTTTCTGGGGCGCCATTGCTTGAAAAGTCCAATCGCGTGCTGGCCCGGCTGTCACGGCTGACGGGCGGGACGATGCCGCTCATCGGGGTGGGCGGGGTCGATTCGGGCGCCGCCGCCTATGCCAAGATCCGCGCCGGGGCTTCGGTGGTGCAGCTCTACACCGCGCTGAGCTATCAGGGCCTGTCGCTGGTGGCGCGGATCAACCGCGAGCTGGCGGACTGCCTCGCGCGCGACGGGTTCGCGCGCGTCGCGGATGCCGTGGGCGGCGGACGCGACGACTGGTTGTGATGCCTCACGCGACGGCACGCGCCTCGACGCGCGGATAATAGAGCCCCATCGTCACGCCGCGCGCCACGTTGAAGAGCATGAACGCCGCCCAGAGCCCGTGATTGCCCATCAGCGGCAGCAGCGCCGCGAGCGCCACGCCGTAGAGCGCTGCCGAAGCGAGCATCGCGTTGCGCATCTCGCGCGTCGCGGTCGCGCCGATGAAGATACCGTCGAGCATGTAGCAGGCCAGGCTGATGAGCGTGCCCGCCACGATCCAGGGCAGGAATTGCCGCGCGGCCTCCTGCACCTGCGGATCGCGCGCCATCACGTCGATCAGCAGCGGCCCGAGCAGCGCGAACCCGGCCGCGAGCACGAGCGCCGCCGCGAGTCCCCACTGGCTCGTCATGATGCTCGACCGGCGCACGGCCCGCACCGAGCGCGCGCCCACGGCCTGGCCGACGAGCGCCTCGGCGGCGAAGGCGAACCCGTCCAGCGCGAAGGAAACCACGTGCAGGAACTGCATCAATACCTGATTGGCCGCGAGCGTCACGTCGCCGAGCCCGGAGCCCAGGAACATGAAGCTCACGAAGCTGACCTGAAGCGCCACGGTGCGCACCATGATGTCGCCATTTACGCGCAGCATCAGCCGCAGCCGCACCGCATCCGCGATCCGGTCAAGATCGCGCCACGCATTGCCCGCAAACGCCCCCCGGCACAGCCACAGACCGAGCCCGAGCGCCGTCCATTCCGCGATGATCGTTGCCGTGGCGACCCCGTTCACCCCCCAGCCGAGCCCGAGAACGAACCACAGATCGAGCCCGATATTGAGCCCGTTCATCCACAGCTGCAGCCCCAGCACCGCGCGGGTGCGCTCCACCGCGATGAGCCAGCCCGTCACCGCAAAAAGCGCGATCGTCGCCGGCGCGCCCCAGATCCGGATGCCGAGATAGCCGCGCGCGAGCTCCTCGACCTCGGCGCTCGCCGGGGCAAGGGTGAAGGCGGCCGCCATGAAAGGTACCTGCAGCAGGATCAGCGCCACCCCGCCCGCCGCGCCGAGCAGGAGCGCGCGCATCAGGATGGCGCCGCTTTCCGGCCCGTCGTGCGCGCCATGCGCCTGCGCGGCGAGGCCCGACGTGCCCATGCGCAGGAAACCGAAGATGCCGTAGATCGCGGTGATGATCACCGCGCCGAGCCCGACCGCCCCGATCGGCGCGGCCTCGCCGAGCTGGCCGACCACGCCGGTATCGACGAGCCCGAGGATCGGTACCGTCGCGTTCGCCAGCACGATCGGCACCGCGATGGCGAGCACGCGGCGATGCGTCACCGGCGCGGTCTCAGCCATCGCGGCCCGGCATGAGGAAATGGCCGATGGCCTGCGCGAAGGGGCGGGTGCGATTGTCCTGCCAGGCCTCGGCCTGCACGCTGGCATAGCGCCGCCCCGAGCGCGTGATGCGCGCGCGGGCATAGGCGTCGCGCGGCAGCCCTGAGCGCAGGTAATCCACGGTGAAATCGATGGTGCGCGGCAGCCGCGGCAGGTTCTGCGGATCGAGCGTCGCCGGGTCGAGCCGGCCGCTCTCCATCTCCTCCCACAGGATCGACCAGGACAGCTCGATGATCGCGGTGACCTCCAGAAAGGCCGAGGTCGCCCCGCCATGGAGCGCAGGCAGCCGCGGATCGCCGATGAGCTTGTCGTCAAAGGTCATCACGCCGGTGAGTTCGTCGCCGCGCCGGTCGAAATCGATGCCGAGGAAATCGATGTAGGGCACCCCGGCGACGAGCGCGCGCAGCGCGGCGTCGCGGCGCTTCTTGACGACCTGGACGGGGTCGGGCGGGCGTCTCATGCATCCTCCGCGCGCGTGATCGTGAACGCGCCGGTCGCGGTGGCGACGGGGCGCGCGGCGTCGTCGTCGCGGGCGGTGGCGCGCACGAAGACGACGCTGCGCGTGACATGGTAGCACTGCGCCTCGGCGCGGACGCGCTGACCGGGGGTGGCCGGGCGCATGTAGTCGATGCGCAGATCGATCGTCGCGGTGCCGGCAGCTTCGGGCAGGCTCATCACGGCGGCCCCGCAGCAGGTATCCATCAGTGCCGAGACCGCGCCGCCATGGATCACCCCCGTCGCCGGGTCGCCCACCAGTTCGGGCGCGTAGCCCATGGATATCTCCGCCGCGCCGCCCTCCAGCCGGTCGAGGCGCATGCCGAGCGCGCGGGCATGGGGCAGGGCGGCGATGAAGGCGCCCGGATCGGGTGTGTCCTCGGTGCTCATCTGCATCTCCCTGCGGTCACCGGGTTGTCGCGCGCCGCCGCGCCGACCGCAAGAGGGCGCGCAGCCCCCGGGCCCGAGTTGCGTTCACCGGCGCGCGCGCCTAGTGTCGCCGCGCGAAAAGCGGGTTGGGCGCATGGGCGAGACGCGGCTGAGCTTCAAGGAGATGTGCGCGCGCTTCGAGGTGACGCCGCGCACCCTTCGCTATTACGAGTATATCGAGCTGCTGCGCCCGAAAAAGGAGGGGCGGTCGCGCTTTTACGGCCCGCGCGAGATCGCGCGGATGACGCTGATCCGGCGCGGGCGGCGCTTCGGCTTCACGCTCGAGGAGATCCGGCAGTGGCTCGAGCTCTACGAGACCGAGGGCACCCGCGCCCAGCTCGAGACCTGGATCGAGCGCGCCGACCGCCAGCTCGAGGAACTCGCGCGCCAGCGCGCCGAACTCGCCGTGACCATCGAGGAGCTGCGGGCGCTGCGCGACGAGGCCGCGCGGGAACTCGCTGTCGCGGACGCCCCGGCCCGGCGCCAGCGCGGCTGACGCAGCGTAACCCGACGCTCCCCGCTTGAAGCCGCCGCGTGCCAATCGCATGTGATCGTCGTGGACGCGCGCGGGCCGCCGCCCGGGCGCACCGAGTTGGGGGAGACCGCCATGGCGAGCTACACGCCACCGATCCGCGACATGCAATTCGTGCTGCACGAGGTGCTCGCGGTCGAGACCGCCGGCATCCCAGGCTACGAGGATCTCGAGCGCGACTTCACCGGCGCGGTGCTCGAGGAGGCCGGAAAGATCAGCGCGGAGGTGCTCGCGCCGCTCAATGCCGTCGGCGACGCGCAAGGCTGCACGCTCGCGAATGGCGTCGTGACGACCCCGGAGGGCTTTCGCGACGCGTATGCGCGGATCTGCGAGGGCGGCTGGATCGGGCTCGACGCCGACCCCGATTACGGCGGGCAGGGGATGCCCTATCTCTTGGGCACGGCGGTGGGCGAGATGTTCGTCTCCGCGAACATGGCGTTCAACATGTATCACGGCCTCACCCATGGCGCCTATTCGACGATTCGCGCGCATGGATCGCCCGAACAGAAGGACATGTATCTGCCCCGGCTCGTTTCCGGCGAATGGTCCGGCACGATGAACCTGACCGAGCCGCAATGTGGCACCGATCTGGGCCTCATCCGCACGAAGGCCGAGCCGCAGGAGGACGGAAGCTACCATGTCACCGGCCAGAAGATCTGGATCTCCGGCGGCGAGCATGACCTGACGGCGAATATAATTCATCTCGTGCTGGCCAGGACTCCCGGTGCACCCGAGGGCACGAAGGGGATCAGCCTGTTCATCGTGCCCAAGTTCCTGCCCGACGCCGACGGCAATCCGGGCACGCGCAACGCCGTCACCTGCGGCGGGCTCGAGCACAAGATGGGCATTCATGGCAACGCCACCTGCGTGATGCATTACGACGGTGCGACCGGCTTTCTGGTGGGCAAGGAACATGCCGGGCTGCGCGCGATGTTCACGATGATGAACGAGGCGCGCATCGGCGTGGGCCTTCAGGGCTACGCGATGGGCGCGGCGGCGCATCAGCAGGCGCTGGCCTTTGCGCGCGAGCGGCTGCAGGGGCGCGCGCATGGCGGCGCGCAGGCCCCCGATAAGCCGGCCGACCCGATCATCGTGCACGCGGATGTGCGCCGCAACCTCATGGCGCAGAAGGCCTTTGTCGAGGGCGCGCGCGCTTTCGCGTTCTGGGGCGCGTCGCTGATCGACCGCGCCGCGCGCGCAGATGACGCCGAAGCCGAGGCGCTGATCTCGCTGCTCACCCCGGTCATCAAGGGGTTCCTGACCGACAAGGGCTTCGAGACTGCCGTCGCCGCGCAGCAGACCTTCGGCGGCTCCGGTTACGTGCGCGAATGGGGCATCGAGCAGATGGTGCGCGATGCGCGGATCGCGATGATCTACGAGGGCACGAACGGCATCCAGGCGCTCGACCTCGTCGGGCGCAAGCTCGGCCAGGATGGCGGCAAGGCGGTGCGCGCCTTCTTCACGACGGTCGCCGCCTTCATCGAGGAGAATCGCGACGATGCCGAATTCGCCCGCGACTTTCTCGACCCGCTCGAGGCCGCGCTCGCCGACATGCAGGCGGCGTCGGGATATTTTCTCAAGCAGGCCGCGAAGCACCCGCAGGATGCGCTCGCCGGTGCCTATGATTTCATGCACCTTTTCGGCCATGTCGCGCTGGGGCTGATGTGGTCGCGGATGGCGAAGGCGGCGCGCGCCGGGCTCGCCGGGACGGCGCAGGACCGTGATTTCCTCGAGGCCAAGCTCGCCACGGGGCGCTTCTACATGGCGCGCGAATTGCCCGCGACGGCATTCTTTCGCGCGCGCATCGAGGCGGGCGGCGCATCGGTGATGGCGCTGGCGCCCGACGCGTTCTAGGCTGAGGCGGGCGCAACGCGGCGCGTGAGCGGAGGAGATCCACATGCACCTGGAGACACCCGAAATGCCCGGAACGTCCCGATGACAGCGCAGCTCTACTGTTTCGGCGAGTCCGGTAACGCCTACAAGGCCGCGCTGACCATGGCGCTGGCCGGCCATGACTGGGAACCGGTCTGGGTCGATTTCTTTCACGGTGAAACCCGCACGCCGGAATTCCGCGCGCTCAACGAGATGGGCGAGGTGCCCGTCTATGTCGACGGCGCGTTCACCCTGACGCAGTCGGGCATGATCCAGGATTACATCGCCTCGAAGACCGGCAAGCTCGCCGGAAGGTCGGCCGATGAGCGTCGCGAGGTGCTGCGCTGGATATTCTGGGACAATCAGAAGCTCTCCGGCATGGCCGGGCCGGCGCGGTTCCTCGCCAATTTCCTGCCCCCCGAAAAACGCCCCGAGGGGGCGATCCCCTTCCTTCAGGGCCGCTTGCAGGCGGCGCTCAAGGTGCTCGAGGGCCGGCTCGACGGGCGCGACTGGATCGCCACCGAGGCGCCGACCATCGCCGACTGCGCCTGCTGCGGCTATCTCTACTATCCCGAGCCCTTCGGCTTCGAGCGCGCCGAATGGCCCAATATCGACGCCTGGCTGGCACGCCTCGCGGCGTTGCCGGGCTGGAAACATCCCTATGATCTGATGCCCGGCTCGCCCGCCGACCGGGCCTGAGGAGGAGCCATGAGCGACGCCTACATCTACGACGCCGTCCGCACCCCGCGCGGCAAGGGCCGCAAGGATGGGGCGCTGCAGGAGGTCACCGCGCTGCGGCTCTCGGCGCTCACGCTCGATGCGCTGGCCGAGCGCAACGATCTCGACACATCCGCCATCGAGGACGTGATCTGGGGCAATGCCACGCAGGTGGGCGAGCAGGGCGGCTGCCTCGCGCGCACGGCGGTGCTGGCCTCGCGGTTCGACGAGCGGGTGCCGGGGCTGTCGATCAACCGCTTCTGCGCGAGCGGCATGGAGGCCGTCAATCTCGCCGCCAACCAGGTCCGCGCCGGGGCGGGCGAGGCCTATATCGCCGGCGGCGTCGAGATGATGGGCCGTGTGGCGATGGGTTCGGACGGCGCGGCGGTGGCGGTCGATCCCACGGTGGCGATGGAGCGGTATTTCGTCCCGCAGGGCATCGCCGCCGACATCATCGCCACGCGCCACGGTTTCTCGCGCGACGATGCCGATTCCTTCGCCGTCGAATCGCAGCGCCGCGCGGCGGCGGCCTGGGCCGATGGGCGTTTCGAGCGCTCCGTCCTGACGGTGTGCGACGTCAACGGCCTGCCGATCCTTGACCGCGACGAGCACATGCGCCCCGAGACCGACATGCAGTCGCTCGGCGCGCTCAAGCCCTCCTTCAAGGAGCAGGGCGAGGTGATGCCCGGCTTCGACGAGGTCGCGCTGATGAAGTATCCGGAGTTGGAGAAAATCGACCATATCCACCATGCCGGAAATTCCTCCGGCATCGTCGACGGCGCCGCCGGCGTGCTCGTCGCCAGCAAGGCGTTCGGGGAAAAATACGGTTTGAAACCAAGGGCCCGCATCCGGGCCGCGGCCCGGATCGGCACCGATCCGACGATCATGCTCACCGGCCCGGTGCCCGTGACCGAGAAGATCCTCGAAACCTCCGGCATGCAGATTTCCGACATCGATCTCTTCGAGGTCAACGAGGCCTTCTCCTCGGTGGTGCTGCGCTTCATGCAGGCTTTCGACGTGGATCACGACCGCGTCAACGTGAATGGCGGTGCCATCGCGATGGGTCATCCGCTGGGCGCGACGGGGGCCATCATCATCGGCACGCTGCTCGACGAGATGGAGCGCTCGGGCAAGGGCACCGGGCTTGCCACGCTGTGCGTCGCCTCGGGGATGGGCGCGGCCACGATCGTTGAGCGCGTGTGAGGGAGGACGCCATGAGCGATTTCAACTACGCCACCGACGCTGACGGCATCGCCACGATCACCTGGGACATGCCGGGCAAGTCGATGAACGTGCTCACCATCGAGGGGTTGCGCGAGCTGTCGGACTGCGTCGAGCGCGCGCTCGGGGACGACTCCGTCAAGGGCGTCGTCATCACCTCGGCCAAGAAGGATTTCGCCGGGGGCATGGATCTCAACGTGATCGCGCAGATGAAGGAGGCGGCGGGCGATGACCCGGCGCGCGGGGTCTTCGACGGGATCATGCAGATGCATGGCGTCCTGCGCCGTATCGAGCGCGCCGGGATGGACGACAGGAACAAGGGCGGTAAGCCGATCGCGGCGGCGCTGCCGGGCACGGCGCTCGGCATCGGGCTGGAGCTTGCGCTTGCCTGCCATCGCAGCTTCGCCGCCGACAACCCCGCCGCGAAGATCGGCCTGCCGGAGATCAAGGTGGGGCTGTTTCCCGGCGCGGGCGGCACGACGCGGCTGTCGCGCAAGCTCGGCGCGATGGGGGCGTCGCAGTTCCTGCTCGAGGGCAAGCTCGTGGAGCCGAAGAAGGCGAAATCGGCGGGGCTTATCGAGGAGATCGCTGATGATCCCGTCGCCGCGGCGCGCGACTGGGTGCTCGGCGCCAAGGACGCTGACATCATCAAGCCGTGGGACACGAAGGGCTGGAAGATGCCCGGCGGCGCGCCCTACACGCCGGACGGCTTCATGACCTTCGTCGGCGCCTCGGCGATGGTCAATGGCAAGACCAAGGGGGTCTATCCGGCCGCCAAGGCGCTCCTCTCGGCGGTCTATGAGGGCGCGCTGGTGCCCTTTGAGACGGCGCTGCGCATCGAGGCGCGCTGGTTCACGCATGTGCTGATGGACCCGACCTCGGGGGCGATGATCCGCGCGCTCTTCATCAACAAGGAGGCGCTGGAGAAGGGCGCGAACCGCCCCGACGCACCGGATCAGCGGGTGCGCAAGCTCGGCGTGCTCGGCGCGGGGATGATGGGGGCGGGGATCGCCCATGTGAGCGCGCAGGCCGGCATAGAGGTGGTGCTCATCGACGCCGAGCAGGCCAATGCCGAGCGCGGCAAGGCGCATTCCGAGGGACTCCTCGACAAGGCCATCAAGCGCGGCAAGCTCACCGAGGACGGCAAGGCCGAGGTGCTCGGGCGCATCACCCCGACGACGGATTACGCCGCGCTCAAGGGCTGTGATCTCGTCATCGAGGCGGTGTTCGAGGACCCGAAGGTCAAGGCCGAGGTCACGCGCCGCACGCTCGAGGTGGTGGGCGCGGAGTGCATCATGGCCACCAACACCTCCACCCTGCCGATCACCAGGCTCGCCGGGGCAAGCGACCGGCCCGAGGACTTCATCGGCATCCACTTCTTCAGCCCCGTCGACAAGATGCTGCTCGTCGAGATCATCCGCGGCGAGAAGACCGGCGACCGCGCGGTCGCGCGCGCGCTCGATTTCGCGCGCCAGATCCGCAAGACGCCGATCGTGGTCCATGATGCGCGCTTCTTCTACGCAAATCGTTGCATCATCCCTTATCTCAACGAGGGCATCCGCATGGTGCGCGAGGGGATCGCGCCCGCGCTCGTCGAGAACGCGGCGCAGATGCTGGGCATGCCGCTCGGCCCGCTGCAGCTCACCGACGAGACCTCGATCGAGCTCGGCGTGCAGATCGCCAAGGCCACGAAGGCCGAGATGGGCGATGCCTATCCCCACGACGATGTCGACGAGGTGACCTTCTGGCTTTACGGCGAGGGCCGGCTCGGGCGCAAGGCGAAGGCGGGCTTTTACAGCTATGACGATGCCGGCAAGCGCCTCGGGCTGTGGGAGGGGCTGGCGGCGCAGTATCCGCCGCGCGCCGCGCAGCCCGACGTCGCCGACGTCAAGCGCCGGCTCCTGCTCGTGCAGACGCTCGAGGCGGTGCGCGCATTTGAGGACGGCGTGCTCACCGATGTGCGCGAGGGGGATGTGGCGGCGATCCTCGGCTGGGGGTTCGCGCCCTGGTCGGGCGGGCCGTTTTCCTGGCTCGACCGGGTCGGCGCGGCGCAGGCCGTCGAATGGTCCGACGCGCTGGCGGCCGAGCACGGCGCGCGCTTTGCCGCGCCCAAGCTGCTGCGCGAGATGGCGAAAAGCGGGGCGCGCTTTCACGACGGGGCCCGCGCGGCGGCGTGAGTCAGCCGTCGAAGCCGTAGCCGAAGCGTGCGATGTCCTCGGCGCAGAGTTTCGCGACCCGCTCGGCGGCCGCGTCGGTGTAGTAGTCGCGCCAGTCGCGCGCGCGATCCGATGCGTTCGCACGCGCGATCGGCGTGAGGCGAAAGCCCAGATGCGCTTCGAGCGGCGCGATGTCGGTCTCGAGATGCTCGAGCCGGATGAAGAGATCGCCGCGCTCGATCCCGTCCGGGTCGCGCAGATAGCGGCCATACGGGTTGCTGCGGATCGCGTTCGAGCTGTGCGGGTGCGCGATGAAATCCACGAAATCAAGCCGCTGCGCGAGTGCGACGGCGCGGTGCTCGAAGCGCTGCGCCCGCAGCCAGTGATAATAGCTCACGAGCCGGTCCCAGGGGTTGCGCACGAGCGTGAAGACGAAGAGCTGCGCCATCTCCGCGCGGCTGATGAGCCCTTCCGCATCGGCGAGCCGCGCATGCTTCCGAAGACGCCCGCGCGTTGCGATCCCCTTGAGGCGCCGCCGCCTTCTCCGCGCCTTCGGGGTATCGCCGATTAGGATATCGTCCGCCATCGCGCGGGCTTCGAGCGCAAGGGCGAGCGCCGTGCCCCCCGTCTTGGGGATATGCACGAAGACATAGCCGCGCCCGCGCGAGACGATCATGGCCCCGGCGGCCCCGGCGAGGCCTTCGCGCGGGCGGGCGCGCCGCGCGCTCGGGCGGTGATCGCGCGAACGAGCGCCCCTTTACCGAACGGCGCATGCGCGGCGATCATTGGCAGACTCAGGCGGCGGGGCCGCCCCCGCCCTCGAGCCGCGCCTCGAGCGCCGCGACCCGGGCGGCAAGCTCGGCATTTTCCTCGCGCGCGCGCCGGGCCATCGCTTCGACGGCGTCGAACTCCTCGCGCGAGACGAAATCGCGCTCGGCCATCCAGCGCTCCATGAGGCTGCGAAAGGCGGTCTCCGCCTCGCCGCGCGCGCCATGCGCCACGCCCATCGCGTTGGTGACGAGCTGCGCCATGTCGTCGAGAAACCTGCTCTGGCTCTGCATGCGAAACTCTCCGTTCTGCCCTGATCGTTATGGGACGTCGCGGCCCAAATCACAAGGTTGACTTCGTCGCAGCCCAGCGGGCAAGAGGCGCGAAAGGAGAAGCCATGCTCGCCGCGATCCCGTTTCCCGACATCTCCCCGGAAATCTTCACCATCGAGATCGGCAATTTCGTCTTCGCGCTGCGCTGGTATGCGCTGGCCTATATCGCGGGGCTGCTGATCGGCTGGTGGATCGTCGCCGCGCTGATGCGCCGGCCGGCGTTGTGGCCGGGCGGCACCGCGCCGATGCCGCCCGCGCAGGCGGAGGTGCTGCTGACCTGGGTAATCCTCGGGGTGATCCTCGGCGGGCGGCTCGGCTTCGTGCTGTTCTACGAGCCGAGCTACTACCTCGCCAATCCCGGGCAGATCCTGCGCATCTGGGAGGGCGGAATGTCGTTTCACGGCGGGCTCCTCGGCGTGGCGGTCGCGGGGGCGCTGTTCTGCCGGCGCTACGCGGTGCCTGTGGTGTCGCTGGCGGATGCGCTCGCGGTGGCGACGCCGGTGGGGCTGTTTCTCGGGCGGGTGGCGAACTTCATCAATGCGGAGCTCTGGGGCCGGCCGACGGACATGCCCTGGGGCGTGATCTTCCCGGGTCAGGCGGCGCAGACCTGCCCGCCCGGCTGGGCCGAGCCCTGCGCGCGCCATCCCACGCAGCTTTACGAGGCCGGGCTGGAGGGGCTGGTGCTGGGGCTGGTGCTGCTGGTGGTGGTGCGCCGTGGCGGGCTGGCGCTGCCGGGGCTGGCGACGGGGGTGTTCCTGCTCGGCTACGGGGCGGCGCGCGCCTTCGTGGAGATCTACCGCGTCGCGGATGCGCAGTTCGTTACGCCGGACAATCCGCTGGGTCACGTGATCCGCTTTGGCGAGGCGGGGCTGTCGATGGGGCAGATCCTGTCGCTGCCGATGATCGTGGCGGGGGTCGTGCTGATCGTGCTCGCGCGGCGCTGGCGCGCGCGGTGACGGCGCTCGCGGGGCTCATGGCGCGGCGCATCGCCGCGGACGGGCCGATCACCGTGGCGGACTACATGGCCGAGTGTCTGCTCCATCCCGAGCACGGCTATTACACGACGCGCGATCCCCTGGGGGCAGCGGGCGATTTTACCACCGCGCCGGAAATCAGCCAGATCTTCGGCGAGCTGCTCGGCCTCGCGCTGGCGCAGGCGTGGCTCGATCAGGGCCGCCCGGCGCCCCTCGCGCTGGCCGAGCTCGGCCCGGGGCGCGGCACGCTGATGGCGGACATGCTGCGCGCGACGCGGGGTGTGCCCGGCTTTCACGCCGCGCTGCGCGTGCAGCTCGTCGAGGCGTCGCCAGCGCTGCGCGCCCGACAGGCGGTCGCGTTGTCGGGCCATGACCCGTCCTGGCATGATTCGGTCGGCGCGCTTGCGCAAATGCCGCTTTTTCTGGTGGCCAACGAGTTCTTCGATGCGCTGCCGGTGCGGCAATTCGTTCGCGCGGGCGACGGCTGGCGCGAGCGCGTCATCGGGCTGCAGGGCGGCGCGCTGGCGTTCGGGCTCGCCGCGCCGGCGCCCTTCGCCGCGCTCGAGGGCCGGCTTGCGGACACGGCCGATGGCGATCTCGTCGAGCGGCGCGCCG
>LFCJ01001252.1_pt1 | contig 17508 bp, 18 predicted proteins | sample 643141 | NCBI WGS metagenome assembly LFCJ01 (sample SAMN03766243, study PRJNA286221) | soda lake metagenome | biome: soda lake; feature: Kulunda steppe; material: water; isolation source: sample B1-Br-g2 brine of Lake Bitter-1 | place: Russia: Kulunda steppe | collected 2010-07
CAGTGAGCGCAGAGAGTGTGAGAGTGGACAGCACGTGATTCTAGTGAGTGTAAACAGTGAGTGCGGACAGTGTAAGTGTGACAGTGAGCGCAGAGAGTGTGAGTGTGACAGTGAGCGCAGAGAGTGTGAGAGTGGACAGCACGTGATTCTAGTGAGCGTGGCAGTGAGTACGGACAGTGTGAGTGTGGCAGTGAGTGCAGAGAGTGTCAGAGTGGCAGCGAGCGCAGAGAGTGTGAGAGTGGACAGCACGTGATTCCAGTGAGTGTAAACAGTGAGTGCGGACAGTGTGAGTGTGGCTGTGAGCGCAGAGAGTGTGAGAGTGGACAGCACGTGATTCTAGTGAGTGTAAACAGTGAGTGCGGACATTGTGAACGTGGCAGTGAGCGCGGACAGTGTGAGTGTGGCAGTGAGCGCAGAGAGTGTGAGAGTGGACAGCACGTGATTCTAGTGAGCGTGGCAGTAAGTACGGACAGTGCGAGTGTGGCAGTGAGTGCAGAGAGTGTGAGTGGCAATGAGCGCAGAGAGTGTGAGAGTGGACAGCACGTGATTCTAGTGAGTGTAAACAGTGAGTGCGGACAATGTGAACGTGGCAGTGAGCACAGAGAGTGTGAGAGTGGACAGCACGTGATTCTAGTGAGTGTAAACAGTGAGTGCGGACAGTGTGAGTGTGGCAGTGAGCGCAGAGAGTGTGAGAGTGGATAGCACGTGATTCTAGTGAGTGTAAACAGTGAGCGCGGACAGTGTGAACGTGGCAGTGAGTGCGGACAGTGTGAGTGTGGCAGTGAGCGCAGAGAGTGTGAGAGTGGACAGCACGTGATTCTAGAGAGTGCAAACAGTGAGTGCGGACAGTGTGAGCGTGGCAGTGAGCGCGGACAGTGTGAGTGTGGCAGTGAGCGCAGAGAGTGTGAGAGTGGACCGCACGTGATTCTAGTGAGTGTAAACAGTGAGTGCGGACAGTGTGAGCGTGACAGTGAGCGCGGACAGTGTGAGTGTGGCAGTGAGCGCAGAGAGTGTGAGAGTGGACAGCACGTGATTCTAGAGAGTGTAAACGGTGAGTGCGGACAGTGTGAGCGTGGCAGTGAGCGGGGACAGTGTGAGTGTGTCAGTGAGCGCAGAGAGTGTGAGAGTGGACAGCACGTGATTCTAGTGAGTGTAAACAGTGAGTGCGGACAGTGTGAGCGTGGCAGTGAGTGCGGACAGTGTGAGTGTGGCAGTGAGTGCAGACATGAGTCAAGCGGCAGCCGCGCACGCATGTTTGTGCTCACAGTTTGGGTGTGCCTATGCATTTGCCTGGGCAGGGGGGGGCTCTCAAGTGTGTGGCTGTGTGTGTTGCTTCATCGACCCAGCAATACTGGGGCTCAGCCCACCGCCTGCAGCCGCACCACTCCAGGCGCACAAGCGCTGCAGCAGCCAGTGCACAGGAACCTCAAGCTGCCTCTTGGCAGGGCCTGCTCGTACAGTCACACAGCCATCCCTTCTCCCTTTCCGCACACCTCCTTACTTCTGAAACTTTCCCTACTAAACAATAGGTCTCACATCCAAGCAAGCGCATGATTGCCCACAAATCCCCTTGCTTCACTTGAATGGCATTGCCTCAAACTTAACAGAAACATGACAGTACAGTTACATGCAGGGGGAGAAGGCAGGGCACTGTCGTAGTAGTTGTACAGAAATCCCATTGCGAGAATCACATCCAGTATATCAGTATATGCTCAAATATCAAAAGAATGACAGAGAGCATAAAAGACAAACAGCTGACAATCCAGCTCTTTGTATTTTATGCTCTCTGTCATTGACAATCCAACCTTATCTTGAGTGTGGGTGGGTGCCCATATTGCAGAGTCTCCTCGTATGCCGCTGGGAAGGAGGGGGAGCACTAGGGCTCACTTATGAGCCAGCAAGACAACACATCAGTAAAAACATCAGTTTAAACATAGTACAAAAAACCAAGCTCACATTTCAGGGTATCCTTAGGCGCCTCCAAGAAGAAGGGCGTGCGTTTGGTGATCTGCGTCAGCGCTGTGCGGCGTGCCTGCAGGCAGCAGTGAGGCAGCGCAGGCGCCAATGTAGGTGGGCCCATAGAGATTTTGGGAGCAAGTGTTGGATTGAGCGGTGTGTGCATGTGTCTGTGAGCAAGTGCGCATGTGTGTTTGCGTTAATGTGTATGTTCGTGCGAGCGCGTGTGTCAGTGTGGGTGTGCGTATGTGTGTGTGTATGTGCGCGCGCGTGTGCGAAAGTGCATGCAGACATGCTGGACAGGTACGAAACTGTGTTTGCCTGCCCTGACAGTAAGGGGACTGATTGCTCACATATGTGGGATGCACAAACGTGTACTATGCACCAATTGCGTAACCGCGGTGTACAACCACAGAGCACACAGCACAGCATGGTCTTCACACACGTAATGCTACACAGTCCTGCGAGCTGGAGAGCCAAGACTGAAATGCCCCTCTGGTGCATTTAATGACGACGACGACGACGACGACGACGATGATGATGATGATGATGATGATGATGATGATGAAAATGACGATGACGATGATGCTGGTGATGGTGATGGTGGTGATGATGATGATGATGATGATGATGATGATGATGATGATGATGCATCCGTCATATGCCATTTAAGAGCACGCTCAGTTCACTAACAGGCTTTGGCATCATCTTGGCACTTGATCATCCTCTCAACCCCTCGTCCTTAACTAATTTCTCCCCCCTCCTGCTCCCTACATTCTAGCAGGAACATTTTCGCCCTCTTGCACTGCTGCACCCCACCTACCTGCCACTGTCTCAGGTTGAAACTGTCTCCCTATCATACACCCAGGCTGATTCCATAATTAACATGCTATCAGCATATATATACTGCGCATATCATGAACTGTTCTAGCTGCCATACACATAACCTACCAGCAGGGCCTCCTGCCTGGGGGTGATGTCTGGAAAGGCCGGCAGCAAGGTTTGCTGCAGACAAAATAGTGAAAGAACGGTTTGGGAGTACATCGCTGTTCAAATGTGCTATAACCAGCATCAAGCCCTATTCTGGCTTCCAGCGACCTGCAACTGTGCAGGTTATGCGTGCAGAAATTTAGGAAGTAGGGACATTCATGGGCCAATCCCCATGCTGTACATGAAAAGCGCGCACTAACACCAAATGCTTCACACAGACTCTGCAGGAAACCTTGTCTGAATAGCACTTATGCAGAGCTTCCCACAGACTGGGTTACGCTAGTACAGCACAGCAGCAGGTGCTTCCACTGCATGCAGACATAAAGCGTGTAAGGTTTGGCGCTGTATCTGTGTGTGAGCATAACGAGCCACGAGCGATGGCAGCCTGTGCATTGTCCAAACAGACTGCGTGCTGGAGCATCGTAAGGCGCAGGCATGCCCAGGGGGTCAGCTTATGTATAGTTGCACTCTGCTAGCAGAAGCCTAAGCTGTAGACTGATTGGCATGCATGCTAAGAACTCTTTCCACAAACATGAAACGTGCAACTGTTAGCAACCGACCCGAGAGGCATATGCATGCATCTAGCAGCTAGCCAGACTGACTCACTATTCTGACTGACTACTCTAAATCCTCTGATTACTCACAGGAAACAGTGGCGGGGGACCTGCCAGCTCTGTTCCAATGACGGTGCCATCCTCATCCTTGGCAACCGGCCCAGGAGGCCCTCCGCCCCGGCCAAAGCGACCCCTGCCCCCCCCCCGCCCACCTCTACCAGACATAATCACACTAAGTCAATTCAGTTTGGTCACTGGCTCCAAGGGCTACACCATGCCAGAACTAATGCTGTTCGTGGTAACTGCTAGTTGGTACCGTGTTGGTTACATTTCAATCATCATACGAAACGAAATTAAAAATTGTTGCTCGTTTGTAAAAACGTTTTTGACTTGAAGATGAAAAACATAGATAAAGGCATTCATTGGACATTTTTCTGCATATTAAAATAAATTTTTAATATGCAGCTCATGCTTGGAAGCTTTCCAGTGACCACTGCGCTCCACTCAGCTAGGTCTCCTCAGCCGGTTCACAAACCAGGCTTCAAGCCAAGAACTTTGAGATGCTTTAAATCCCTTAGATACTCAGACCAGGGCATGGTAGAGGGAGGAAGACTGCGAGCTAGGGCCGGACCAAGTGACGCATTTGTTTTGGACTTTGACGGTAATTTTGAGGTCTTGGGCTAGAATACAGCCTCTGTAAACTTTCAAGATTTCTGGTCTCCCCTGCACAAATGAAATGTTCATAGGCAGATCTCCAGGACCTTTGCAGACTCATCTCAGAGAGACCGTGAAGATCTTGCTTTAACGATTGCTCCAATATGGCGCAATTATATAGGTTGTGGTGCTCCACATCACATTCCAGGCTGGAATTCACAGCTTGACGGATTCTCTTGTGAAAATGTCCAGACGCTGCTCTTGGGTGTGATACAGAGCAGCGATGGGCTCGTCGCATGCACCCCGGCTCACTATACTCTTTCCTTTCATATCTTGCAAATTATGCAGGTGTGCTTCTGGATTCTGAAAGGTTGGTTGAATGAAGTCTTTACTCAAATTCTGGGAAACAAGCTAAGCGCTGAGAGCTTGAGTGTCCAAAGAAATGACGGCTTTGCCTGTAAGGTTGTACAATGCCACTCACCTGGATAGCTCTATTCTATACTGCTTTTGGTTGAGGCTCATTGCTCCATAGCACCTGATAATCCTTGCTCTGACATGTGAGCATTGATTGCTTTTAGAAATTGAGCTCAAGGCACTTGTTTAAACAACGTGGACCACTGCGGCCCGGTGTCTGTAGCCTTTTTGTGGCTGTTTTAAGTTTGTTCAGACCTTTCTTGCGCCGATCGAATGCGTGGCATGCCTCGGTTCGCTCTGAGCACCTACTTGCTCGCAGCAAGTAGCAGCTTCTGTCTTTGCATCCCCTCCCCACACAAAGGTGTGTGCGGGCTCGCGGTTGCGCACACATTATTGCACTCAAACACATACGTGACCTGTATGCAATTCCTGAGGACAACGCTTGCTCTTGTGCATGCTAAAAGCATACAGAGTGGGAGCACTTGTACTACAAATTACCGCCTGTTATGCATGCTTGCTCATAAACACGGGGTGGAGCAAAGGATCAGCTGCTGACCTGCCCTGAGGCCCCGCTCTCGGGTGTCCATGCGCATTGTGCGCACACGTTGCAGGGAGGTGACATTGCAGGGAGGTGACGTTGCAGGGAGGTGACGTTGCAGGGAGGTGACATTGCAGGGAGGTGACGTTGCAGGGAGGTGACGTTGCAGGGAGGTGACACGCATGCACATGAATATTGCAGGGAGGTGACAAGCTCTGCGCTTGCGGCATGCAAGAAAAGGTGGCCTCAGATTTTTGGGGCGCTGACGTCGGACCAGGAGGCACGCATCTCGGAAGGCATGCGCGCTGTCAGACCTGTGCTGATCAAAGGCCATGAGAGCATGGTCATGGTGAGCGTGCACGCTTGGGTGCATGCACATGCGTGCGCTTGTGCATGTGTGTGTGATAGGTCTGTGCTGATCGCAGGACAGGGGAGCTTGACGCGTGTGCATTTGCGGGTGTGTTCATGTCAGTGTGTGCTTGTGCAAGTACCATTGGTGAAAAGAAAAGAAAAGAAAAGAAAAACTACGCAGGCAGCAAGATGCTCCCTGCATCAATTAAGGAAGAGGAGTCACTTAGGCCTGAAGTTCCAGAATCTCCTCCACCAATGGAAAAGATTACTAGTGGGGATTTAGAGGGTGGCCGGCAGCCCCTCACTCCAGACCAAGGCCTTCAGAGCAATTTGTTTTTTCAAGTGCGCGGCTTTTTGTAGTCAGTTTGTGAGTATGAAGCACAGAGAAAGCATGGAATTTGGAATTTTAGGGCAGCCTTGTGGACCATCTGTGAAACAAGGCCAATCAACTTTAAAATGATGCAAAATGTATGAGGTATAGATTGAACCTCGTACACAAGGAAAAATGGTGTGAAGTGTAACCTTATTATCTTTCAAGCGCGTGCTTTAAGTCTCGTGTTGTTTGCTAGAGGCCTCCAGCTGTTGTCAAGGCCTGGTGTCTTCACAGTATGTAACCTCTATCAGGAGGTCCGTTGCAACTTGTGTGTTTGCATGATTGCAAGGCATCCTCAAGCACACCAATCTGCAATCTAAGGCATCCACAAGTTTTCGAGTGAAGGCGCCCTCAAAAATACAAATAATCACAGATTCACAAATTGAGGTGTCCGCCGTCTGCTCCTCTCTTTGTGCCGTGAGGACTTAGAGTGCTGAGTGCGAGGGATAGACCGTGAGATAGGCAGAATCTGTTGAACCTAGTCTTAAGTTATGGCAGGACCATGGAATGATATGATGCCATAGGCGTGTGTGGATCCCAGTTTAAAAACCCACAAAGTTGTCCATCAATTGTGCTCAATAAGCGTGGTATAGACCACAGCTTGCCTGTCTGTGGACCCATGGGGCGCGCATGTTCGCAGGAGAAGGACTTGAGGCGGTTGACACATTTGTTTGACCCACACTCTTTCTTGCTGTGGTCATGCCCGACACAATTGTTTCTGGCCTTCACAGGCGCGTATTCTCGCGGAAGAAGGGCTTGAGGCAGTGAACAAGATACTGTCTGACTGGACCACTGTGTACACGGGTGCGGTTGTGTGTGCGTGTGTGTGCATATGTGATCGCATGTGCGCATGACTTGTACTTATGAACTCGAGTGCATGTGCTCTTGTATTAGGTAAGTGGTCAAAAAAGAGTGTGTATTTGGACCTGTAAAGCCATGCTCACCCACACAGCACACTCTGATGTCTTGTTCTCATTTTCCCTCCTTTTGTGCCATAAGCATAGTAAAGTAGTGCAGTACTGTTTTACACCTATTTGTCTGTACCATAATGCGATAATGAGTAATTGCTGGCATGTACTGCGTGCCATCAAAATCCATATTGAACCGTCTGGATCTATGCCATCCGCTTGCCACCTGCATGCCGTCTGGATCTATGCCATCCGCTTGCCAACTGCATGCCATGTGGATCCTTGCCGTTGGCATACCATCTGGATCCTTGCCAGGATTCTGGATCCATGCCATGCCATCTGGGTCTATTCAATATGGGTGCTGTGTTCCCTGCAGACAGTCTCCAACAGTGGGGTGAGGACGCAAAAGACTTGTCTACGCAGTTCGAGGCCCTGCGGTGCGTATGCCGTTTTGACAATTTCTGTCAAATACGTGCCACAGCTTGTGAGTGTGGGTTCATGCTTGCTCATCTGCCAGACAAACACGGAGGCATCACTGATGTTTTAAACGCCACTATGCTCTGGTAGGATGCCTGAGGACACTCAGCTTGGTAAGGTATCAAAGCAGCATGGAGCGAACTTCAAGGCTCGTCTTTGAAATCTGCTATTGTGCTTTTGTTTGTGCATGCACACAGGAATGAGGCGATGAAGCAGCCGGAGTGGCAGGAGCTGCAGCAGCCGTACAAGGGTGTCAAGGACGCCCTGGATGGCTGCCCATACCCGTACTATGTCGCTACCTCAAAAGGTGTGCACACGCGCCCTGGTTGCACACATCATGCCAGCACAAGAGAGGACTACTCATGCGTGCATTTGTGTGTCCTGCGCATGGTCTGCCACAGTGCTCACCTGCTGGTCGTGCACATTGTACCAGCACAGAAGAGGACCACACGTGCATATGCTTTCTGTATGTCCCGCGCTTGGTCTGCCACACTGCAGCTGTGCGAGGCATACTTGCACTCCTAGCTGGACTGCACACACACATGCCTTACTATGCATGCCTCACGCGGACCCATTGGGCTTTGTCTGCCGCACTGTAGCTGCGCACCGAGTCAGCCCGCTGCTCGCCGCCCGTTTTGGCGTGGACATGCCCACAGACAGCCCTCGACTGTTTGCCAGCCTGCTGCCTCCCGACGACGCCAAGGCAGAGGCGCTGCAGTGAGTGCTGCTCATGCATCCTGCCGTTGCTGCTGCTGCTGCTGCTGCTGCTGCTGCTGCTGCTGCGTGCTGCCGATAATCAGGGCGGTGATGGCTTTGCTATTGCTGCCGCTGCTATTGATGCCCCTGCTATTGCTGCTGCTGCTGCTGCTGCTGCTGCTGTGGCGGCCCCAGCAACTGGCTACGGCTGATTGCTGTGCATCTGCTCCTCTTGTCACTGCAGATTGGTGCAGGTTGTTTGCATGGCAGGTGTGCACCTAGCATCTTGTTGTTCTCGCACCTTGTGTTGTTCTCGCACATCATGCCTTTTTCTGACACCTCATGTTCCTTTTACTTTTGCACCTTTTTTGGCCTGGAGCGCAAGCTTAGTGCTGGTCCTGCAGCGCATGAATACCCCGACCATCATGTACACAGAGCATGCCTTCCCTCCAATTTGTGCCCGTGCTACGCACCATGCACTTTCACCCACCTCTCAGAGCCTAGCCTGTAGGGTTTAGGATTAAGGCTAACCCCCCTTAAAACCCCTGTGGCTGTGCAGCGCAGCCATTCTTTGCATCAGTGGCTGTGCATCAGTGGCTTTGCTTCAGTGGCTTTGCATCAGTGGGTTTACATTAGTGACTGTGCAGCGCAGCCATTCTTTGCATCAGTGGCTGTGGCTCCCCTGTGCTGCACAGCCATGCTGTGGCTGTGGCTGTGCAGCTCAGCTATTCTGCATCCATGGCCGTGGGCCCCCCTTGCTGCAGTGCCATGCTGTGCCTGTGGCTGTGGCTGTGCCCGCCCTGTACGCACACCTCCACCTGTATCCATGCCTGCAGGTAAGTCCCGCAGGCATGGATGACTCCTAAAACCTGTCCCTTTTTGTTTGCGCCTTCCCTGAGGGGGGCATGAGAGACTGTTGCAACCTAATTCCAATATTTTCACGCGCTGCATGCCTTTCCCAACTGCCTCCCCCCACCTGCATCAATGTGTGCAGGCAAATCCTGCAGCGGCCCGTCGTCGCAGAGTCGGGCGCAACCGTGCATTTCGTGGACGACCGGCTTGAAACGCTGAAGAGCGTGGCCGCGCGGCCGGCCCTGTCAGGCATCAAGCTATACTTGGTGGGTGGAATCGACATAGAGCAGCACTCAAAGTGAGGGAGAGCCCTCTGCTGAAGCTGAAGCAGCGCCTGGTGGGTGGGAACACGCATGGGCGCACTGGGTCGGGCATGCATGGGTGGCCAGTGGGTATGTGTGTGTACACACCCTCTGGGCCAAAGCCGTGGGTCCATGGGCTTGTGCCAAGCATGGTGTGCTATGGTTACATACAAGCAGAGCTTGCACATGTTATGTACAGCTGACTGCAACATAGCTGTAAGCAAAGGTTGTACACAGCTAGCTATGACTCATGACAATACAGCATGTGAGCATGGTGTGCCATGCTTTTATGCAAGCGAGCTTGTGCTTGTTATGTTACCTCACGGCAGCAATATAGCTGTAAGCAGAGCATGCACATGGCTAGCTATGACTCATGACAATACAGCATGAGAGTATGGTGTGCCATGCTTTTATGCAAGCGAGCTTGTGCTTGTTATGTAAAGCTCATGGCAGCAATATAGCTGTAGGCAGAGCTTGCACATGGCTAGCTATGATTCATGACAATACAGCCTGTGAGCATGGTGTGCCATGCCTCACTCGCCTGATGATGCTATGCATGCATTGCGCATGGGGCGCGGCAGTTTTGAGGCAAGACCTATGCAGCAACCATGCTCTCTGCCTTGTGCGCATTGGCTGTGCTTTTGTCAGCTGTGCATAGATTAGCTTTGGATGGGCTGACCTGGCTTGAAACACAATCTCATGCACATCAGCTGTGAGAGCATCAGCCTTGCATGTAAGAATGTTGAAGCACTGACCTTGCGCACTCAGCTGTGCATGCATCAGCCGTGCATGCAGTGATGTTGAAGCACAACTATGTGCGCCGTGTGCCCAGGCAAATTGGGGCTACAACACTAAAGCAGAGAGGGAGGCTGCTGCCAACATGAAGAACATCCGTGTCATAGGTGTGTTCAACCCTGTCAGATTCCTGAGCAAAGTTGGGGCGACGTTCGAGGCCGCCACATTTTTTATAGACCCTGTCAAGAGTACTGCTGGAGCGACTCTTCCCTGCATGTGCACTGACCTACAAGCTAGAGCAACTCCTTTCCGCATATGCACCGGCCCACAAGCTAGAGCTGTCATGCTACGTCATGGCGGAAGGGTGACATGTCCCCTCATTGTTGTGCACTAAGTGTGTCGCAATGACCCTGCACAGCAATCTGAAAGGTTCTGTTAGAGCAACAGCCCCCACTAGCTGCGCATGCAGATGCAGCATAAATCTGGCACTGCACTAATCTGTTGTAACAGAGCTACTTTCTTCATGAATGTGCAGTGACCCACAAGCTAGGGTGACTTTCTCCCACATTTGCATTGACCCACAAGCTAGGGCAACCACTTTCCGCATATGCACTTACCACAAGCTATGGCCATTTTTTCCTGCGTGTGCACCAACCCAACAAGCAGGGCTGCCTTCTTCCACTCATGCACTGGCCTAAGATACAAGGCTGCCTTCTTCTGTGTATGCTTTGACCCACAAAGCAGGGCTGCCCCAGTTTGATGAGCTCCTGCGCTTTGGTCTGATCATGAATGTCAACGACGGCTGCGAGCCTACAGAAGAGGAGGTGGCGGCAGGCGTGACCGGCGGTCGGAAGCGGCCGGTGTCAGATGAGGAGTAGGCCAATGTCAGATGAAGAGAGTAGGCCAATGCCAGATGAGGAATAGGCAGCTGCAGCAGCCAGCTGTCGGGGGAGGGAGGGGGGGGACTCTGGTTTCAATGGCATGATTGAACCGAACGACCAGCACTGTCTCCTCGTTACAAATCCATGAAACAGCGGTTCTCAAGGGCTGTGATTGCTTGTGCAATGCTCACGCCTCCTTCCCAGAAATAATTTGAGGTCTCGGTGTGTCTAGGTCTACAGTCCCCTCCCCCCCCACCTATTGTTCTCACAAAAGGCATGTGTTGGTTCTCTCTGATCGAGCATCTGTGGTGAAAGAAGAGAAAAGGAAAGTAAAAACTACGCAGGCAGTGATGCACTCCCTACATCAATTGAGGAAAAAGAGTCACCGAGGGCCTGAGCACCGTATGACTCCTCCACCACCAAAGAAAACAGAAGAAGTCAGTGGGGATCAGGGGAATGACTAGCAACACCCCATTCCTGGTCTTTATGATGAATTGCAGCAAAAGGTTTCCCAAGTGCGCGTCTGGTACAAACAAGTTTATAAGCACTTTGAATGAGCATGAAGCTTCACAGCAAGCTTGATGACTTTCTGAGGATTTAGTCCGAGATATTTCAGAGGCTCTAAATTAAAAGGGCTGTAGATGGCACCTCCCACTCCCAAAAGAATAGTGTAGAGGCTAACATTTGCCGCAGTTCGGCAAAGGTGTTGACAGAGCACGCCGAGCTGGTGGTGAGCAGCTTCAAGCTGGCTCTTAGGCCTGGTATCTTCACAGTACTTGACCTCCATAAGATGGAAATGCCGATGATCGGGCGGGAGCTGAATGGAATTCCCGACTCTGGATGAAGGCTGGTAGGCTGGTGCTGTTGCTGAGAGCCCCCTATACCCTCTGCCCCCCTTCTTAATACATCTAGGGTGAACAATTGGTAATCTTTGTGTTTTTGAAGGAGCACTGGCGAGGGAATTCCCTTCGAAGCGCCATTCTGGGACGGTTCTGTTGGTAGATCCTGTGCAGGATTGCAGGTTTGCAGGTTTGCAGGTTTTGTAAGGCAAAGCGGTCATCGCTGCCAATATCCATTTGAAGCCAATATCCATTTGAACAAAACACCCCCCCAAGGAGTCTACTTCTATAGCCTTCATGATGAGTCTCTATGCAATGTTGTGGCTCCGAAAAGGTTTTTAAAAAGGGAAAAAGGCATAATGTGAACTCACCCTAGATTTGAACAAAGACGAGAAGGTTGACGTGTAAATTGATTTACAAAAACAAACAGACAGTTCAAGTACCATCAACTGCAAAGCTTGCAGTTCAGGCCCATCTCCCCGAGCACCTCTGTGCTCGCAACCCGTACGTCGGCCATGACGGCATCGAGGCTACTGAAGGTGGCGGCACTGCTTCTCGTCTTTTCAAGTGCAGCAACGGCGGGAAAGTAAGTGATTGCACGTTGGGATACTGCCGTCCCTACAAATTACCCTCCCGCAGGTCTCCTGAGCCCTCTGAATCTTGCTCTACACTCAGCTGGCGCACACGGGAGTATATTGTGCATAGATTGGTGCAGCCAGACCAGGCGTGCAAGCAGGGGGGGAGCAAATTTTGCCCTTGCGCAAAATGTACGCTTTACCGCAGCGTGTGCCGGATCCTTTCCTTCTTCCTTCTATTCGCGCACGAATGAAGCAGGACTTAATCTTAACATCGGGTATCTTCTTGTTAAAAATCGTGCTTGCAGGGCCCCCATTGTCACATCAAGAGCGCTCTTGCAGCACGGTGACCACGGTGATCATGGAGATCATCATGATGAGGATCACGGTATGGCTTTAAAAACTTCTGGCTACTTCTTGCACAGGCCCTCCCTGACTGCAAGCCGGATGCAGTGACTTGACACACGCAGATGTACATCAAAGCGTGTCGTTGAACTTGCGCACTTAGGCACAGAACAGCTTCAGCTCGAGCGCCTGTACGCCTTGAAATTGAAAATCAGGATGATTGCACACACCAAGTGTCTGCTGCTGTGCCGGCTGCTGGTGACAGGAGCCGACACTGGACCAGCGCCAGATGACTGCCACGAAGATCCCGCCAGGGCTGAGTGCAGGAACTACCAGTACCCAGAGTCGCGCGCGCTGGATGATCTGCAAATGCTGTGCGATGCTATGCCAGACATGCCTGGCTGCAGCGTGTGGGAAGCCTGCAAGGTAAGGAATCCGAGCGCAGGCGCAGGTGCCCACGGGCATCTCTGCGCATGTTCACTGCTAATGGAGCAGGCTAATAGATGCTCCTGTGACAATATCTGACTGGAATGGGAGGCTTGGACCTGTTCGTTGCGAGCATTCCAGGAGGGATGTAGCTCAGCAAAATCATGAGGGTGCACAGCTCACGGATGCAGCATGAGCGCGATTCAGTGTGTGTTGCACCTTGCCCTGAATACCCCTCTGTGTGTCCATTCCTGTTCCTGTCATCTAAAATTGGCCCTCATTATCCCCATCTGTGCCTACAAGTGGGGGCATGATTAGCTGGAGCAGGCGGCTGCAAGTGCAGCAGCTCAGCAACCTTCCTGTTGTAAGCACTGGAGGAATAGTAGCAAGCTGGCGTATCTGTGCCTTGCCTGTGACTGTCCTCCACGCTTGTGTGCAGAGCGGCAGGGTGAGCAGCGACAGCCAGCCCTGCCATCCAATGACTCTGCTGGCCACCATCTGTGACCGTGAGATGGAGAATATGGGCGGCTGCAGCACCTATGTGACCATGTGTGGTGACGACTCGCGCGTCCACCAGTGCAACCAGCACCCGCGCATCAGGAGGTATTGGCAAGATGCATGTGTGCCGGATGGCTAACCTAGTGCAAGCAGCATCTGCATGCAGGGGGATGGAGGCAAGCAAGTACATACATGCGTACCAAGTGCCAGCTTTGCACCAGGAAGCTGAAGAAAAGCCTAAGCTCAGCTATTTGCAGCTGCTGCAGACGCAACTGGTGGGGGGGCGGCGCTGCTGCAGGGCAAATGGTGTGCCAGCCTCCTCCGGGTGCACACGCCAGGCCTCCTGTGCGCCTCCGTGCTGTGCCCAGTGCACCCGTGGTTATTTCTTTGTGAGATCAAAGTACTGTCTGTGCAAACTTGCTCACACCTTCTTCTTGAGATCTCAAGACTCGATGTGACCTGCACGTGTTCGCCGCGGCAGTGCTGGGGCCCTCCGCCAAATGAGCCAAGGTGCACAGCCCGTGCACAGCTCCTGCAAAATCACGCCCTGGCCTGGCTGGGGACGTGGGGCTGCGCCTGCCTCTACCAGGCCCTTGCCTCCGTGCATCATCCGGCTGTCTTGGCAAACATTGCGATGAGGCCCTTGCCTCCATGCACCATCCAGCTGTCTCAGCAAACGTTGTGATGAGGCCCTTTTGTCGACAGCATCCTGCTTTGAACGTGCACTCTCAGGATCCCCACCTGGGGGGAGAGCCGGCAGTCGATGTTTGACATGTGTGATGACCACCCCATGTCTCAGTGTGACGAGTGCTCCCGGGTGGGTCCAAAAGAGCTCAGTTTCAGTCAGAGTTCAGGGTGCGCTCAGGGGCTCAGGTGATTGAGTGCTCCCTGGTGAGCCTGGGCTGAGCCCAGGGTGACGTGTGCGCTCCCAGGTGGGTCCAGGAGTGCAGGGCGCTGAGAGAGACTTGGCAGGCACGGATTTATGGAATTGGCTCGTTTGCAGGGTGGTGCATGTGCTCTAGGCTGCAGTGCAGCGTGACGGAGGTGTGGGTGGGTGGAGGTGGGGCTGGCAGGTCAACCTGTTGAGGCACGCAGGTGCCAGGGAGGGCTGGTTGTGTGTGCTCTTGTGTTTTGATTAAACAGTCGTTGCCTTCAGTTGTATTTTGACATTTTCAGTCCTTACTTGTCGACGTGACGGAGGTGTGGGTGGGTAGAGGTGGGGCTGGCAGGTCAACCTGTGGAGGCACGCAGGTGCCAGGGAGGGCCGTTAGTGTGTGCTGTGTGTTGTGTGTGTCTGTGAGCACCGCCCACTGGTTGTTTTGAGGGTAGGCAATGGCAGCCATGTTAGCCCTGCTCTGCTTAGGCGGGCATGGTGTGCCACCATGACAAGCAGCGCTGGCAGGCGCCCTCTTAAGGCCTTGTTGTTTTGTTTAGTTAGTTTGGGTGGTTGGTGCTTGTGAGCAATGCCAGCAGTGGAGTGCACACCCTCCCGTGAGCTTTTGGAAGCGCGCCTTGCTTGCACGCCCCTCGCAGTACACACGCACGCGCATGCACGTACAAGCAGACCTGCGTACACACACACACACATTTGCAATGCATGTTAGCATGGTCTGGTTTTGGTGGCAAGCTTGGGTTGTATCAAGCCCATGGCACAGGCCACTTTTGCCCATGGCACCTCTGTGAGCCACTTCTGCTATGAAAGCCCACTGAACCCGCTGGCCATGCTTTCATCCTCAAAAGGCCTCTGATTACTGTGGTTATCCAGCATTCAGGAATGAAAGCGTGCAGCCCACCTCGGCAACTCATGAATACCTCTGCCCCTGGCGCCCGCAGTCCAGCTGCCCAGACCCGCTGGCCTCCCTGAGCGGGGCCTGCATCGACATGCCCAACATGCCGCAGTGCGCGCAGTTTGAGCGGTGGTGCGACGTGAGTGTGTGCGCGTGTCTCTGTATGAACTGCAAGGCAAGCATGCACGCCCTTGTGCATGGGTTAGTGTGAGCGCGTCTCTTTGTATGAACTGCAAGGCAAGCATGCGCGCCCTTGTGCATGGGTTAGTGTGTGCGCGTGTCTTTGCACATTTTTTTGTGTGCGTACTGTAAAGCGCACACTCAGCACAGCAGCCTGTGCCATGGATACACAGTGGCTGTAACATGGCCCACCGCGCAAGGTGGGCAGTCCAAACAGAAGGTGCCCACAAACTCCTCTATGGCACAGGCACAGCAGTCAGGCATTGCCTGGAAAGTGCATGTCCGCCCACAGAGTGCTACCTCTCAGTGTGATACAGTGCAAGGCTGCAAGGGATGGGCCGCAGTTGCTGGAAGGGAAGCACGGGCCTCGGCTTCAAGCAGGATGGTGAGGCCAGGGTCACCTTTGCTAGACGTGTCCACAGATCAGAGCCCAACGGCCCCCCGTACCTGCAACCACCTCTTGATGACCTCTTGCAACACAGGCCAACGGGGATGTGCTGTCGTTTTACTGCGGAGCAGATGGTGGCGGCGGAGCCTCGGGACTGCCAGCCATGCTCATGTACTTCCACAAGTAAGTCAGGCAAGCCAGCAATGTGGAGCGCCAGCTGGGCTTCATAGAGAGGCTGGGAATGCGTCTTGTGCGCACTCTGTCGAGTGCGCGCGCGCGCGCGCACACCCACACACACACGCATGCACGCACATGCATGCGCAAATGCTTGCACACCTGCTTTTGCATGCCGCATGTGCGAGCGGCACGGGGCGCGTGCGCTGCCTGGTGCGCACCACAGACCCCTTCCATCGCTAGGCGGACTGCGGCTATGGGATCCTTCCTCATTCTCCAACCAAAGGCTGTGCTGTCCTCTGTCCACCTGCTGTGCAGGCGCATCCGGGAGATCGTGCTTTGGACCGACTGGGTGCCTGAAACCAAAGGTGTGAGCCTGAAACCAAAGGTGTGAGCCTGAAACCTAAGGTGTGAGCCTGAAACCAAAGGTGTGAGCCTGAAACCAAAGGTGTGAGCCTGAAACCAAAGGTGTGAGCCTGAAACCAAAGTGCCTGAAACCAAAGGTGGACCGACTGGGTGCCTGAAACCAAAGGTGTGAGCCCCGTGTGTATATGTCACCCATCGTATGCTGCGCTGCCCTGGGTGCCGCGCGTATTGCGTGCTGCATCGCACTTGCAGTGGCGGTGAGCGCGCCCCTGGCTAAGCTCCTCGTGCCTTCAATGGAGCGCTTGCCCATGTCCCATGCACGTGCGTTGCCTAGGCCACAAGAACCTCCTTGTGCTTTTCTTGGCGCGCCTGCCCCTCTGCTCCACCCGCTTCTTTCTTTTGCTGCGCCCTGACCCTCGAAGCACTTCTTTCAAGGTTGCGCTGCATGAACTCATGTATGCGCGTGAGAAGGCGCCAAAGACCCACAAACCCTTCCGTGCAAGTTCCTGTCTCCCACCTTGCGCATGCAGGCGAGTACGCGGGCACCATCATCGCCATCTTCTGCTTTGGCGTGGTCTCCATCGGTACCAAGACGAGCGTCACGTTGATGGGCATGTACTGGAAGGCTCAGGTACGGGCGTGGGTGCATGGACACGAGCATGTTGAAGATGTTGGCAGGCGTAGGCATTTGATGGGCATGTACTTCTCTAAGTGTGGGCGTGCGCACATGCCGCCTCAGCTAGCATGCCCACAAACCATGCATGCATACTGCAATGGATGGCAGGTATGCAGGCATGTGTGCATGCTTGCCAAGTCAACCGCCCAATCCAGCACACCCACACACCTGCCATGCCCCGATGCAAGGCAAGGCACAGGCGTGGGTGAGCTACATGCTTGAGAGCGACATGCCTATGGGCGTGCACGCATTCACGTGCTCCAGGCCGTGCAGCACACGCGCACCAAACGCTACGTGCCACATGCTCGCGCCTGTGCCTGCGCAGGCCAACCCCTCAAATGCGTGGAGCTCTCTGCCCTGGTGGGTCCCCCGCCGTGACCAGTGGTGGCAGAACGCCATAAAGGCCGTGGTGCTGGGCCTCAGCATCCTGCTGGACTACTGGAACATGCTGGTGAGTGTGTGGATCCAAGCGTGACCAGTGGTGGCAGAACGCCAAGCGTGACCAGTGGTGGCAGATCCAAGCGTGACCAGTGGTGGCAGATCCAAGCGTGACCAGTGGTGGCAGATCCAAGC
>LFCJ01001253.1_pt1 | contig 17499 bp, 18 predicted proteins | sample 643141 | NCBI WGS metagenome assembly LFCJ01 (sample SAMN03766243, study PRJNA286221) | soda lake metagenome | biome: soda lake; feature: Kulunda steppe; material: water; isolation source: sample B1-Br-g2 brine of Lake Bitter-1 | place: Russia: Kulunda steppe | collected 2010-07
GGTGGGACGTTGAACGATGAGAGTCACCAGCCTATTGCTGGAGACTGATTGCCGGGAGTCCACATCAAAGCCCCACCCTCAAGGACCGAGGCGCGGAGCGCCGAGGGAGTAGGGTGGGGTAGTTTACCGATAACCCATATGAAAAATCAGATTTATGAATATTCATAAATTCTAAGTCCTCTTTTACGTCGCAATTCTATCCTGATCGTGAACTGCGAATGGCCCACCACCCTTTTTCCCCGACAAAAATTATATCTTAAGCTAGTTCAAAGCAATCTCACATGGATATCGCATTTGTTGCCGTTCTTCTAGGCGCATTAGCCTTTTTTGCACATATTGTAAAGGGCTTGACGGGGTTTGGCCCAGCAATAATATTCGTCTCCATCGGATCGGTCGTCTACAACCCGATCGAGGTGATAGTCCTCGCTGCTCTGTTAGACATCATAGGCGGGGGAACTCTAACCGCTCTGAATCCACAATTTCTCAGAAATTCCAAATACTGGGCTCCTATAGGTCTCCTAATGGTGATCGGGGCCATTTCAGGAAGTTTACTTCTCTCTATCGCTCCGGCTTCCGCCTTCGAGATCGTTTTGGGGGTGGCAATAGTTGTAATCTCCATTTGGTTTCTGTTTGGGAATTCTGAACCAGATGGTAGCGCTAGCTCACCGACGGAAATCAAACCGCTAGATGGGTTCGTGGGGTCTTTCTCTGGATTCTGCGGCGGGTTCACCGGTATGGGAGGTCCTCCCTTAATAGTCTATCTAGGTGCTAAATTCAAAAAAGACTTTTTCAGGGCGATAATCGTGCCCATCTTTTTGGTGTCGGCAATTGCAAGGTTCACAACCTATGGCGCTCTGGGAATGGTCGACCTCAATAACTACCTACTCTACATTCTCCCCCCTATAGGCGTAATCATAGGGAATTTTGTTGGCAACCACTTCTTTGACTACGTGGAACAAAGGTGGTTCACAGTTCTAATCGGGGTTATATTACTCCTATCGGGCACACAACTAATACTCAACTGACAAACGCCAAAGAGACCCCACCACCACTCATAAAATACATCTCCACAGAATTTCTATCAAATGAATAAGTGCCACACAAAACTATGATTCCAAACTCCCCCGAAGACACTGAGCTGTATCCACCGACTCATTTTGTCCCAGACGGATACCGTGAAAACAGACTCCCAGAACAGTTGCGTTCGAAAGCCGAATGGTTAGTTTCAGTCCTCAGCGACCACTTACGGGAATCTCGAGAGTCGGATTTGAGCTATCAGGATCAAGAAAAAGAACTCCTCGAGTCTGAGATAGCTCGCTCTTCGAATTGGTGGTCTCAAGGGTCAGAGAGAACGGTGCTTGGCATCGGAAAAACCTTCGAAGGGAGTCCAATATATCCAAACACAAGTACTGGAGTCGTTCTCAAATTCAACGTCTCTCTCCGGGCTTTCAAGCGGAATCTCCCAAGCCCGGCTGTCTCAGGAAATCTAGCAGAGCTCAACATATGGAAATACGTAGTCGAAAACAGCTATGACGATCACTTCGGGACTATACTTGACTATGCAGAAGACGGCAGCTGGGTGGCGATGGTCGAGTACTTGCCATACTATCGATACTCAGGCCCGATGCACAAGGGTCAGGACTACATAACGAGGCAAGCAATCGGGAAAGAATACGGGAAGATACTGCAATCGAATATAGATGCACTAGATGCCGGAATCAAAGTTCATACGAAGAAAGGAAATGTCGGCCTCCAACCCACCAAGAATAGCGAATACCACCCCATTTCTATCGATTACACGTCCCACACCCAAGTAACCGATATTGATTGGGCCGGTGTCTGAACAAACCCTTTCGCCTTGAATTTCTCACGAGTAAATGAACCCGCCAACAACACACATAGGAGAGGCTCCAATGCGAACAAAAAAACTATCAAACCATCAACCAGCCGACCGGCTTTCCCGTACCAAGGAAGACAACACGCCAACCACTCCGGGGTCAGAGTTTCTCCGGATAGGTAGCCAGCCAACCCCTCTTGATATGGGGGAAAAAGAAATCGTCCACCCACCTAGCTACCTCGGTATCGGAGATCACGTATTCGAGCGCGAAATCTTAGCAACCCGTTCCAGGTTCGGCATTGATGAAGAAAAAGTGCGCTATCGTCGTCGTGTGGTAGAAGACATCAAACGGACACCTAACGGCTCATGGCAGTGGCATTTTCGATATCGCCTTCCAGCAGGCGAAGATTTCGTCAAAACCCTCGTTTCTAAATCGCCAGCCGTTCGAAGTTACCCTCCTTCCCGGATGCCTGACTTCCCCCTCAAAAGCTATCATCCTCGAGTAGATCAAGCTCTGCCAGTTCCATACCGTTCTCCAGACTGGCAATGTGTGCGCTGGGAATGCTGCCCAAAGGAACCGCCTGCCATCGGCGGTTCACCAAAACAACTCAATTTCCACCAGGTATCTGGAAACGGAAGTCGGTATCTAGTGAATCGATTGTTGAGCGGGGGGCCTGACGGACAGTTCGACCACATCCTCTCTGGGGTAAACAAATTCAAATTCGCCTTCATAGCGACTCATAACGGACATCCGTACTCTGTTTTGACTCTTGCCCAACCATATAACAGCGATACCGGAAATGGCGATGGGAGTGAAGTATTGTACCTCACTCGGCTATGCAATCACCCACATGCACCTAAAAACACCAGTTCTTGGATGATAGGAAAGGCCCGCCGGTATGTCAAAAACCACACTGCGGTTAACCGACTCGTTGCTATCGCCGGAATCAACAATAATACTGGAACGGTTTATGATGCAGCTGGCTTCGATCTCGATTCAGTAACTCACAGAAAACACGATATCCACGGCCCCTGGAAAAGTTATCGGTGGGTGTGCGAATTAGATTCTTGAGTGTAGCAAATTAGACAGCCTTTCCCTCACACCGGGGTTAGAATCCGCAAATGGCGAATGTGTCTGTCCTGCATATTCATCAAGACTCTCTATCTCACTTTCATAGACGGCCTCCCATAATTGAAAGACCTCCGATTTCTCTACTACTTTCGGGGGTACTGGGCTTGAATCCCCCCAAATAGGCTTTTCAGGATCAATCAAGCTGATACTGAAGGAACAGTCCTCTTCACAACTGCCCCCAATCGATTCTAAATTACCGTGTTTAAGACGGTATTTCTCGAGGTCTATTGGACTGAACCCGACGACTTCTATTCCATCATCCACTCCCGGAGGTAATTCATACGACGAATTTGGCACTCTCCCACTAAAACTCACATTCGAAAAAATACCGTCAGACGCTTTTACAACGTCTCTCGTTGAAGCATAACGAACCACGTACACAAGTGCGATCAAGAATGCGATAAACAGTTCTAACGCCCGAGTGCTAATATAAAACATGGCATAGAGAAGGTATTTCATAAGATAAAGCCCCGTAGCAGCCACGCTAAATAGTATAGCGACAGCAAAGTAATCGAATAGCCCTCCTTCTGATAAAAACAGCACACTTCCCTCTACCATGCTTTCCATCAGTGACTCCTCAGCAAGTACACTTTCCCACGGCACCATAGTTGACAAAAGCCATATGTAAACTACAGCGAGCCCCCCTAACACACCTTTAAATGCTTTTCCTTTGTCGAGTGAGCTCGACAAATCAAACAGCCCACTAGGCAATCCAAGTTTTATTATTTCCTCCTTGTTCAACCCAATTTCTACAGCGGTCTTAGTGTCGATAGCCCCCCACAAAGACACTCTCCCGACAATAACCGCGAAAAAGGTAATCCATTTGTTTACCGCTTCACTGAGGAAACTTTTGCTACTACTTGTCTCCATGGCAGACGTTTTCCTTCATAGAATATAATACCATTGGCCAGATAGCCACATAATGTTCTGACTCTACAATTCCCTTCGCCATAAGTATAGAATTTATTTCCTTTTATTGGTGGGGGGTACACAACATCCAAAGGGCTACAACCAAACTGCCCAATACTTCAACTTGGTATTCACAAAAGAGACTCCAAGTAAGAGCCCCCAAAAAACTTCATTGTCCGAATCTAATCAATCCACAAACCATGTCAGACGTCGAAAAACAACACGCCAAAGCGATAGAAGCAACCGAAGAACAGCTCGAAGAGCTTTGTACTATACTCGTTCCTATCTTTGGAGATCGATATCAGTACAACATCGAACTAGAAACCGCCCGCTGGGAAATGAAATGGGATGAAGGAGAAATTAAATGGGCCAGGGTAAAGACCCCTGATACCACGTATATCTATTCCTCAAAGTCAACACCATCGCTCGAAGAGTTCATCACTGCGATGGAGTCCTACCCTGCCTTCATTGAAAAAACAGAAGGGATTTTCGACAGTTACCTAGATTCTCTCTCAGATTTTGCCATCCCCGAATTAGAAGACGAACTCGTGGCGAAAGCGCAAAAGGTACGAGACGAGTACGAAACCGTCCATTCTGAACTGGTAGATAACCTAGATGCCTTTTCAGAACACCTCCACGAAGTGAATAGCGGTTACGGAACTCACTCAATCACGATCAACGATGAAACGTGGGAGCTGAAATACACGGATTCAGGAACGGCGTCTTATCTTCGAATTGGTGGTCGGGGTGGCACATACCTCCATGGAAAATACGGCCCTCCTCGAGTTCGGACCTTCCTCAATTATCGAGAGGAGATTAAAGAATATCTCGAAACACTTTGTAAGTCGCTCGACCTCAAAAAAGAGCAGTTGGAAAACACCTCTTTTGTGGGTACCGATAAATGAAATTCAATATCGATCCAACTCCAGTGATGGAAGAGGTGGAAGAACTTCGTTCTGTCCTTAATGAAACGCCTAGAAACCGAACCTTGGAGCGGGCAGCAGAGGCGCTCGATAAAAAAGACAAATCCCGCGTACTGTCGCTCTTAGCCAGTTCAGAAGACGACAAGATCGCCATCAAAAAATGGTTCTCAACCGTCAACGAGGACAAATACCCCGAAATCATCCACCAGTCTCCCAACTATATCGCTGTCAGAACGGCAAAGAACTCAAAAAGGAAGCAACAAGTAGACGACGACAACGACGGCACGTACCATGCTGTGTGGGTCGTAGGAAGCAACGATCATACACGCCACTTCATTCACCGGTTACAATGGGAGAAATCCTTCGAAGAGCCAACAATTGATTGGTCAATTGACGAAGTGATGGATCATCTCGGAATAGATGCCCACCTCGAGGACGAGTCAAAAGGACAAGTCCAAGAAGAGAAGTGGTACAGAGTCCAGGGAGACCTCCGTCTGTTGAGGTCCTCTCTCGATGATTTCATTAAGGAACGTGTAGGGTCTCAAAGCCAAAGTGTGATTGGTAAGAGAAAAAGGGAAATCAGAAAGGAGGTCTACAAAGAAGTCCCGTCAAAGCTCCATGAAAAGGTTAGCATAAGCGATGCCACCTTTCCAAGAGTTCGAGTCTCAGTCAATGAAGATACTAAAAAGCTGAAATCACTCCAATCTGACTTAGACATCACCGAAGCCGAAATCAGAGAATACCAAGAGAGTCGAGATTGGGAACGACTTACAGCGAAACGCCGAAAAAAAGCAATAAAAGGCCTCTTGAGAGTTAAACACATCTCACCAAAGGAAAGTGAGTACCGCGACCGCATCGAAGAAGAAATTGACGAAGAAAAATTCAAAGCAGACGCAGAGAGGCAAGTCATTCAATCACTGGAATCTGAAGTCAAACAAGTGAATTTCACGGTGGGGAATCATCTAGTGGCCTTCAAATCAGCTATTCAAAATGGGGGCCTCATTAGGCAATCTAGAAGTGACAGTCCAGACGCGATACAGACCATTGTCCCTGAAAAAACAGAGCTCATAATCGAGCACGACGAACACAACTCCTTCAAAAAATCGACCCCTCCCGGTGTTTATTACATCGATGGATTGATTCGCCATAGCCAACTCTAACAATGATCGAAAACATCCTTGGAAACCGACGATTGGAAGAAGTGGTATTGCTTGAAGACGAATATGGAGCAATATACGCTACAAAGGAAGACGACCCAGATACATTAATTAAGATTGACCTATTTGAGAAATCCACCGAAGAAATCGATAGGGCTATGATCGACGAATTATCTCTAACGCGCCTCCCAAACGCAGATTCGATAGCTGACAACCTAGACTGAGATATAACTCCTTGATCGTAATATGGCTTCATACAAATGTCTATACCCCCAGGCAGTTCTCGTAGACAGCCGCCGCCAACACATCAAGTGGTCAAAGCCGGCATGGGCCCACGCTCAGACATTTGATTCGCCCGAATACCCCACCCCCAAATCTTCAGAACGGGTATTCTATATCATAGGTATAAAAAAAGGAATAAACAAAAGCTCAGGCAAACACAAAGTTGCGGCGCTTGGGGTCACAAGCGATGCTAAATATGGAATTGAAAAGTGGTTCTCAGCTGAGATCGATTCAAATGGAAAAATGAAACTCTCTGACTCAAAGAGCCTCCCTCCAGCTTTCTGTAGAAAGCCCCTCGACAAACAAACTATCCCGAATAAGAGGAGAGACCATTTCCTTACCATACTGGAAGAAGCACACGGCATTTCTGACAGCGAGAAATCACCAAGACAATGAAAAGTGAACAACCCCGACCACAAGGGTCGGGGTTCTCGCCCTGCTCCGCCTATAGAACCCGGATGAAGGGACGATCATCGGAAATAGACCACAGTGTAACTTGCGATAAATGTGGGGGCACCGCAAATCTCATATCCAGAAAAGCCTTGGTGGGCCCCTGTTTCAAGTGTCAATCATGTGGGACTGGGGGGCATATAGTCAGAGAAACAGGCGAAAAGCATGGTCCCGTATTCAAAAACCCCTCACAAGACTAGACTAACGCCGATTGTCCAAAGTCAATGAACTCCCTCTCTTCACCCATAACAACCTGGGCATCTTCCTCGAGCAGCGCCGCCACGATGAAATCAGTGTAATCTTCCAAATACTCAAAGAGCTTGTTTAGCCTCTGGGCATCGATCATCTCAACTGAATCGAACATAATACCAGGGAACTTCTCAGATACATTGTGAACAAGATAGCCTGACAAGGCAAACGCAATAGCAACAACTTCACGCTCGCTCTCAGACAAGTTCTCGACTGAATCGTTAAATACCGTCCCGTCACTTCCTTCTCTAGCAATCTTCAAGTTAAAAATAGTATCTCCTCTTCCTTCCGTTCGCGTCTCAATATATACTCTGCTGATATTATTGTACTCTAACAGCAAAATGAGTTCTTCCATCGTGCTATTAAATGTCTCAACCACATCAGACTCAATTTCTTCAATCCTGTTACGGACAGAGACGAGGTCCTCAGCGACACGTTCCCGTTCAGAGGTAAGCTCTCCAATTTTAGAAATTTCCTTTTCCAGATCCTCAATGGCCTGATTCTTATTCTCAATCTCACGCTGCGTATCTTCTAAATCTGACTCCTTGCGCCCCTGCTCACGATTCAAATTGATGAGTTCCTCGTGATCGGACTGATCCTGAACCGTATCTAACTCATCGTCAACCTCCGAAATCTCTATTTCAAGGTCCTCAATTGCTTCCTTGATCTCTTGTACCTCTTGCTCAGAACCATCAATCTCAGTTTCAGCTTGATTGATTTTCCCTTCTAAGGTCTGCTCTCTCTCTTCCAATTTCTCAAGCTCTCGCTGCTTAGAAAGCACTTCGTCTATCTCATCACCGACCTGATTAGACTCGGACGACACCTTCTTTGACTGCTGTTTCAACAACCCAATCTGGTTCTCAATTGTTTCTCGAGCCACTGTAGACCCACAAGTCCAACATTCCACCTCAGCCGTACTCTCTTCGGGATTCAACTGGTCGGTCAATTCTCCGCCTTGCCTGCCCCCTTCGATATCATCAACTTGTTCAAGCTTCTCCTCATTAAATTGAATTACTTCCCTGAATGCTGCCTTTTTGCTCAATAAATCGTCTTGCTCTGATTGAAGCGAACTCACCTCACTTCCAAGCTCACTGACCGTAGTGCCAAATCCTTCAATTTCGCCACGAACAGAATCTAATTCACCCTCCGCATCTTCAAGATCAGTACGCGCACCCTCCAATCGGGCCTCAACAGCATCCAACGCCCGCTTCTTCTTATTTCGCCTATCCTTTAGAGACCTGAGCTCTTTGACCAAAGAATCAGCCTCCTCTGCTGCTTCTTTCGCAGTTTCAACATCCTGTTCAGCTTCATCAATATCCTCACTAATCGTTTCCAGTTCTTGTTTAATCGAATCCTCTTTCTGTTCGAGTTTGACAATCTCTTCTTCTAAAACGGGCAACCTGTCCTTTTTCGCTTCAATTTCTTCAATCTCGGAATCGATCTGACGCTTCCGAGTAGATAATCGCAGTTCCTCAGAATCAATTTCGTCAGTATCGACGGGTTCCATCACCAACTCCCTAAGATCGCCACCTTGGGAAACAGCCTCTCTAATCCTATTATCAGAGAAAATCCAAGCAAACAGTTCAACTTCTTCTGTATCATCCAAGAACGAATCTCCCGTGACGACGCCGTTTGGCTTAACAGTCCGGGAATAGTCTTTACCCTGATAAGATATGCCAATGATTCCCTCATCACACCCTGTCCGAACAGTGGACAAATCGCCACCAAAACCAGTTGCAAGGGCCTCAAGAAACGAAGTGCGGTTAGTAGCATTCGCTCCAGAAAGTATGTTTACGCCTCGTTTCAAGTTTTCAGACCGAGACTCAATTCCCCCTACGTTTTCCACCTTTGCTGTTATAATCTCGGAGTTCTCTTTTTGCGCGGCCATGTTGCTAGGATGTATATCAACCTCGGGTTAATAAATCCATTGCGGTACTCACTCCCCCAAAACATCCGCAATCTTAACCGGGCAACAACCTAATTTCAGGAATGAAATGTACTATGCTTCATTTTCCATCGTGAGATGTTGAGCTTTAGGGATATCGCTAAAACACCCACAGCCCCCTTCCTCGAGGTATTGGGTCAACAACATACTAGACCCACACTTATCACAACTGACTGTCATCTGAACATCAACAGAGATATGTTCTTCAACTCCACTGTCCTCAGAAAAACCCCTCTTGGCATAACTTAAACCAATAGCTTCCGACCGCTTGATGAGTCTGCGAAGGGAAGATACAGGGTCTACATCTTTTTTAGGAGCACTAACACCTAAGCAACCAGTAAGGTGATTGTGGAGTAGACCTTTTGAAACAAAAACCCGATAAGTGAGCATATCTACTTCCACTCCCGCACTCTCTAGTCTTTGAACTGCCTCCTTGTATTCGCTACCAGTCACTTCAGAATTCTCATCATCAACATCCGAAGTAACTATATGATATAAATCATCGATTTGAGAATCCATTAAATCAAGCTCAGTCTGACGAACACGCTCTCTGAAAAACACTTTGCTAGCATAGTCCGTTAATTCACGAATGCTATACCGCTCCCCCCTTTCTGAGTGCCATTTAGATACTAAATCATCATTGAGCCAACCGAGATCGTACTTATCAATAAGTTTTCCGACCTTACAGCATTTTCCGCTTTTTGAGTCCCCAGACATTCCAGTAAAATAACGACCTCTATGGATTATAACTCTTTGGCTCAAATCATTCACTGTTTTATCATATAAAAATCTCATAGGAAATTACCAAATAAGTTAAAAGCGGCTTTTTTCAAGCAAAAAAGATAGGGGCGAACCCGCCACGGAACCAATAGAAATCTCAGTCAGTTTTCAATTATTTGCCAGTCTGTTTCGCCCAACTTCCGAACCCTTGCGACCTCACCTCCTCTCATAGATACCTCGAGTCGGATATGGGACTTTTTCAACCTATCTGGAAAATCGTATTTTCTACACATCGCCCCGATCCTGTACTCATCATTAAAAACTACCAAGTGTACAAACCCATCAATGATCCCGTCTATTTTGGCTTCGTGTACGCCCTCGGTGAGTTCCTTATCACTAGCTGCAACCATTTGATCTTCCCAGCTCATACAAATACGTTTCACAACCGAGGAATAAATATATTATCGTAACCACAACCCAACTTGTGGCCAACTACAGTTGCTAAAATGAAGTATTCAATCTTATTCCGAATTTCAACATCGCCGGGTATAATTGTCCATGAGTTCGCCCACCATGTCACAGCAGACGTCCTTAATGTCCATGTGAGCGAAGCTAAATATTTCAAACTGTTCGGTCCAGCAGGATACGTCGTAACCCATCCCCGCCACTGGCATCAAGTCTTTTTCACCGCAATGGCTCCGATCGTGGTCAATATCGCTATCGCCATAACAGCACTTGACTACTCTCTATCGATCCTTTCGATACCAGGAATCTGGGGGATTGCAACGGGTGTTTTCAGCTACTGGTTAGCATTTTCTTGTCTCGTCCATTCCATTCCATCGTATCAAGATGTGAAGATCATCCGAGAAGAAACCTATGCGAAATGGTTTCGTTGGCCTTTACTCGTGCTGGCAGAACCAATATACTGGTCGAGGAGGGCCACCGAAAAAGTGGGTGTGTATAAGATAACGTTCCCTATTGCATTCTTAACGATTTCCTGGTTCTCTATTCTCCACGGAGCCACCCCATCCGCCCTCTCAGAATGCCTATTCAGAGGAGCATGGGGGTGCTGGGAAAGTTCCCCTCTAACATTCAGGTGGATAGAAAACATTTCACGTTCACTCTCCCAATTGATACTGCTTTAGTTCTCCAAATATTCAACGAAACCGATTGACATCATCCCCCGAAAGAACTATTTCTGAAGTGGAAAATTAAGAGTACATCGACTAATGAGCCGCTTTCCCCCGGTGCTTCCCAAAAACCAATATGCAGAGTTCGTCGGTGTCACCATCGCTTGGGTTATTGGATATTTCCTGTTCATCACATCTGGTATTGTAACAAGCGATAACGTGACGCTTCTTGAAACAGCATCCTTGATATTAGTGGGTCCAATTCTTTATCTCTGTATCTCGTGGGTGGCGCGATCAGCCTTCAAATTGTACCGTGCCATATTTCACCTTTGACCTCTCCCTGCACTCAGGCGGGCAGAGCTTTGCTCCCTTCCCCGAAGTCGCTTCATCGTCAAGCTCAGTGCCATCAGGCCCAACTCTTCTGCCCCACCCGCCTCATTCTCGGCAAGGAAAAATATAATGCACTAGTACTGTATGATCTAACCAGTCAGTATGTTGGGTGAGAAACTATGTCCATAGATGATCGCCAAATTGGGCCCCTCAAAAACGAATCATCAAAAAGCAGAGGCACTACACTGGAAACAGATGGGAAGTCCCCACCATTTCAATGGGATGGCAAAACAGATGCCCCAGCCGGATTTATCCCTCGAGTAGAAATTCAGTGGTCACACGAGCGGTTCGTCAACTCAACGGAACCCCCACAAGTAATGATTAGCATCATATCCGCTCGTAAGCTGATTAAAAGAGGGCACACGGCCAAATCTTATTTTCCAGACGGGACATCAGTAATCACGACGACCACAATAAACGACACACAACTTTACCTCACTTCGAGAGAGCAAGAGTGGAATATAATAAAAAGGTTCCAACCAGATTATCACGTCCCCGCAGACCATTCCGTATATCGAGACCTAGACGAAGCAGATCGGGCCAAAAGGTTAGCAAGATGTATAACCGGGACGAAGTGGGTCCAAGAACAAATCATCAACAACGCCGACGAATTTGATTCCGACCCGCCAACACTATTGCCCCTAATCAAAGGGACAAACCCTGCCGAACGGGAACCTTTCTATAAATTAGCATCCAGTATGAATTCGCCACTTGCAATGTATTACTGTAGCCAATATTTTTCAGAAGGGAGGCACGTATCCGAACTCAGGCGAGACATCCAATTGGCAAACATATTGGCCCCAGACGACCTTCCTCTTTGCACCCTCGGCCTCAGCGACCCAACTGTGCTAGCCAATCTCCCCACTCGAGTAGTAGCAGCGGCAGGTTTCCATACATGGTCTTCTGAAATATCGCCGAGGAAAGACCAAATCAAAGACATGCAAGAAAAATACGCTGAAATAGAAAATAGGGTTGAAAGAAGTCTCAATCTCTATCCTAAGTTCACTACCCGATCCCTCCTAGACTACCCAAAAAACCTAACACTCTAAAAATACAACTGAGCATATCGACTCAAATAGAGGCAGGTGAAGGACACCATGTTGCCCGCCTCGTGATAATATGGGAGGACCAACACAAACAAAAGCGAGTAGACCGGATGCAGAACACACCCACACACGCGTAGCTAAATCGGAACCTAGCGCTACCGATCTAACTCAAACCTCCTCCCTCCACCAATTTTTAGACAATGCCGAAGAAGGGCAAACAGCGGAAGAATATGAATCACTCTACCAAGGTGATGAATCACAAAACCTTTGGGAACAAAGAACTCTCCCTGATGAAGATACCAAACCAGTAGACCCCTCAACCGAGTGGGAGTCAGAAAATCTCCGCACGAAACCAGAAGAGGAAGCAGGAGACAAACCCACCACACGTCCAATTGCAACCGGACCCCCCGTCTCAGAATGGTCAAACGAGGAAGTTCTTGTCCCAGGTGAACATACCGACGATGAAACTACGACGCAAGACGACCATGACTTTTCAAGTGAATCTCAAACGCTGTTTGACCAATTTGACGAAGAAACTCGGGAGAACATAATAGAGCAAGTAGACCCAACCCCAAGCCGCAAACCCGGTGAGTTCCAAGACCCCATCGAAGTCCAAGACGCTGAAGGTTTCCACTCCAAATACGACGAAGTAGAAACTGAAGAAACTCCTGACCTCCCACCAGAGATTGAAGAACAGCCCCAAGCACTCTTTATTGATAACGATTTGCTGCCCGAAGAAGAGCGCCTGGACAGCCAAGTTGGCCCCTCTGGAAATTACGGGGAAACACAAGAGGCGCTCGAGCCAAGCGCCCAATCACCCCACCTGACTGACGCCCCCGACGACAACGAATCCCCTCAGATGGGGAATCTGAGCAATGCCGAACAAAGGGGCCACCGCCTCAAATTGTCCAAGCCCGATCGTGGGGACATCGAACTGGGTAACGCTAGACACGCAGAGTCCTCTAGCCCAAACCTGATGAACTTCAGCAAGGGAGGAGACAACAGCACCCGTCTAGGAGGCCTCCCATCAGACCCTAACGCGAAACCGCCAAAAGACGATGTTGGCGAAGATGGGTTTGCACACGAACCAACTTCGATAAGCGAAATGGAAGAAGGCTTTCTTGCCCGTGATCTCGAAACAGAGCAACTGAACCAACGCGCCTATGAGCGCCACGGGGGGCAAATGGATTCCGAAGCCGGCGAAAAAGAAGCCGCTCGAGTGAGTGCGATCAGGGACGCAATCGAAAACGAAAGCAAGAATCATCAAAGAGTAGCAGACATGGATAAGCGTTGGGAGTCATACGAACCCGAACTCACCAGCGTCACTATTGGCGACGAAACGGTTTCAGTTGCTAAAGAAACGCCTCGAGTCCCCGAAACTCCAGACCACAAGGGCTACGATTCTGCAAGAACCGAAGTCATTTTCGACACCTTCTCTGACACGCTTAAATCGTCTATCGATGAACACTTAGACCCAATAGCGGAAAAGAGCGGATACTCAAAACGAGAAGTAAAAGAGGCCTATTCCAGAAATCTCGAAGACATAATGGGGACAAGAGATTCGGAGAGTATAGAAACGCTTCCCGATCGGTATGAATCTTCACTAGGGGTGGACGATCCGATTGAAGCTGTAAAGAAGACAAAAAGTGAGATATACGTTGGCAAAGAGTACATTGGCACTGCCCGAGATGATAGCAAATACGGCTCGTATCGGGATGTGGGAAGTACTACCGTAAGTGTCAGTGATATCAAAAACATCGCCCCCGACTATGTCAGGACAAATCCATCTGACGAAGATGTGGGCGAATACGAAAATAGGAATTACTCTTCCGTTAAAACAGCAGATATCGAAGTCGAGGTCGATGCAGAAGTCTCCCGTTCCCAAATTCGTAGCAATAACGCAAACCAAGAATTGGCTCCAAGAAACGTGTTTTACGCTTCTGATCCATATACCGACTCTAACGAGCAGATCAAAGTAACAGTATATGATTCCGCTGAAAACACAAATGAAATAGCAGCGTCAAATAACGCTGAAAGGGACGCATCTGGCCGAACAATGGACCAAACGAAAGACATCCCGTTAAACTTTAACAACGGAGACAGACTAACTCTCCGCAATGCTGAAATAGATTCGTATTACAAAGACGGAGAAAGACAATATACCGCAGTAATCAAACGTCGAGCAGATTCTGATATTGAAGTAGACAAGATTTCCCCCGGAAATAGCAAATACAGAGGACAAAATCTCAACTCACCACGAACGATTGACACGCTCGTAGCCAACCCATCTGATCTCTCAGGTTCAGAACCCCCCCTTGATCGGGTATATTACGAAGGCAGTGCCGAGACAAATGATTTCTCCTTAGAAAGCGAATTTTCCCGGTTTGAAGACATTTGGAAAAGGCAACACCCTGGTATGGAAGATAAGATAGAAAAAAGAAAACAAAAAGATTCCAGCGAACCCGAGGAATAACGCCCTTCGACCCCCCACATTCACAACGGTATTCTCGAGGTCAATAGCTATCTTTTTTCAAGGAGAGAATCCCGCCGTTCACGGCGAGGAAGGTGTCACAAAAAAGGCCATCGTAGGCATTGAAAATCCAAGAAAGCCTGAGTTTTAAATACTATGACAAGGCCATATCAGTATGCCCTCAAACAACAACGATCCGTCAAACCCTCCTCACTCAGAACACCCGATCGCACAATTAGCCACCATCACGTACCACAACGGGCTGCCTTATCCAGATTCTAAATCTGCATTCACCTACACTGACGAGTATCTTTGCCAAGCTGCCCGAAGTCTCTCCATCGGTCAGCAAGTCGTCATCGACAATTACGAAACCCCGTTCAAAGTCCGAGACATCAAATGGGTCGCTGAAAAGCCTCCCGGTGAAGACTCGTCCGGCTCCCCTGAGTTCGAAACTCTCAATGACCATATCCCAGACGTCGGTGTTCAAGACAACCTCGAGTTCTTCACAGCCCTCACTAACCCGTCTGAACCAACAGCAGTGTTCACTATTCGAGTCCTTTGGACAGACACATACCCACCACAAATGGCCAGATACGAAGGCGAGAGCCTGCCTACAGAAACCGTTCTAGAAACATCAAGCAAACAACGCCCCCTAACAGAAACCTCCGTATCCAGAATTTCGCCCGTCCCTGACGGCAATATTGAGGTGACTAACTCAACGACACACGCCCGGTACTCAAGCGTCATCGACGAAGAGATACCCGTCACCCAAGCAACACCACATCGGGAAAAGTCAATAGAAAAAGACGGCCCCAATAGGCCAAGTGGTAGCACCCTGTTCGACATCCCATCAATCCCAGATGAACTCCAAATCGTAGATCGCTGTCCAGTTTGTGTCGGCCCAGTAGTCAAAGACGATCCTCGAGATCGCCTTGTCTGTACTAACTGCCGCCGCTGGGCCTCAAAATCAGAGTGGGGCCAGTACAAGAACAAAGACAGTTGAGCCCCACGAAATAATTTATATATATTTAAAATCCAAACCCTATCCAATGACTCTAAACTCCCCCGTTGCACCCCCTGGAGAGACAAAATCTGGCCAGATCGTTTTAGCCTCCGAGCTTGTTCCTCTCCCAGATAGCCCTGGCCTTCCAACAGAAGAAGATACCCTATCCCTCAAAGCGGAATTGACAATCGTAGACGAAGATAAATCTTCAAGGAAAGCTACCCCCTCACCCGAAATCTATCTTAAAATATCCACACCATCAACAGATATCGGAATTGGCTTTGACTGTAGAATCGACAGTGAGAAAAGAATCCGGGCCACCGGTAATATCCCAGTTAAAAAAGAAATGGGGCTCGTCGAAAGTGTAAAGAAACGTATCAAAAAATACAGATCGGACACGGAAGATTACGACTCATACGCCAATATCAGTGCGACCTTCAACAACCGCCACGCTGCAAACACCCTTCCAACGTACATCGATTTCTATGGCTCCTTTTTCCCCTGCCATCCAAATGATCGAGATTCAATAACCCCCTTCCAAGTCGCTCGAATCTTTTTAGATGGAACGCTATCACACCATATCGAAAAAGGGCTCACAAGAGTTGAGCGTCGATACAACAAAAAAACCGTTGGCCACGCAATGACAAGCAATCCTGTCACGAAGGCCGGAAACGAATCACATCTCCCCAATGTTGAGCTAGATACAACGTACATCCACGATGCAACCCCACACAACGGGTTAGTCGCTATGCCCCGCGACTCCATATCTGAGCTCCATGAGCTGTATATTGAAGCAGCAGTCGAAACGGCACCAGACATATTCGCCCGTTTCCCCGACAACCATCCTCCAATTATCAGCGTCCCTCCTCACTTGGAACACACCCAAGGAGACCCGATCCGCTTCAACCACCTCGTGAACAATCATCACTGCCTCAGAGAATCAAAGATTATCGAAACCGGGGTTGAAAGGCGTCTTTCAAAACACGACGCGCTCACCCCCAAACCACCTAATATTGACTGTCCAAACATCCTCGACATTCTCCCCGCCTCAACTCACCCAAGCGCAGGAAGATTGGTTAAAGACATCAAAGACGAGGACCTGCGTCTTGATCCCCAGGTTCTCAAATCTGGACTCTCCATCTACGAATACACAAGATACTGGATTTCTCCAGGCTTTCTCCCCGATCCTGAAGACTACGAATTAGCAGCACCAGAAGATGCCCAATGTCCATATCTGTGCCAATCAGAAATCACACTACTGTACGGAAACGAGATGGCAATGATCGAGTGTGCGCTCACCACAGTCCGTAACGGGCTCAACATCAATATCTACGAGAAAGAAAAATATCCAGATCAAATGATTGAAGCCGTTAAAGAGTACCTCTACGAAAACTCACCCATCCCACTGGAACAACCAAGTCCAACGGCAGAAAACCCTCTCGAGAACCCCCCACTCTTTCAATAAGAGTAACCGATACAAACGACTGTAATCTATTTACTCACTGAGAACAGACTAATGAGTATGACAACCTTTCAACAAAGAGTTGAAACCAGACTAATTGACTTGTTTGGCCCGACGGAAGAAGAACGACGCGAAATTGAAAAGGTAGCAGAGAAGGCGACCCAACTACGTTCCGCGCTAGAGCAAGAAGACGAAACAATCGATCTAACCGTCGATTTGATCGAAGCGAAAATGAAAGAGCGTGCTGTTGGTGGCCCCAAATGGGCATGGATTGACATCCTCCTCCGCCTGAAGGCAGAGGAATCCTGAGCGTTGGAGATTTCAGGTTTACAGTCCCACCGAACCCCGACACGGTAAGAATCCGTGTAGGGTTCACGGACTGTGGCGGGTGGGA
>LFCJ01001255.1_pt1 | contig 17489 bp, 22 predicted proteins | sample 643141 | NCBI WGS metagenome assembly LFCJ01 (sample SAMN03766243, study PRJNA286221) | soda lake metagenome | biome: soda lake; feature: Kulunda steppe; material: water; isolation source: sample B1-Br-g2 brine of Lake Bitter-1 | place: Russia: Kulunda steppe | collected 2010-07
ACAACACACATGGTCTCACAACACACATGGTCTCACAACACACATGGTCCCACAACACACATGGTCTCACAACACACATGGTCTCACAACACACATGGTCCCACAACACACATGGTCCCAAAACACACATGGTCTCACAACACACATGGTCCCACCGCACGAAGGTCCCCCGGCGCACGCCATCCCACGCCACATACCTGGCCCCTAATGCTGTCCAAGGATGCGCGGATCTCGTCCAGATCATCTGCAAAGACAGAGCAGGCATGTATGCCGCACCTGTGTGAGCGGGCTGCACCTCCGAGCATAAGTAGTGGCCGCCACACCGTAGCACAACTGACTGCCATGCTCATCAAATGCGTACCTTATTGCACCAGGGAGGACGACGCAACAGCTCAACCTCAAGCACGTGCACCGTCTAGGTAAATGCGCAATGACAGTGCCAAGCTTTGGTTCCAAGGTTTTGGATCGCTTGGGGCTATGGAGATTTACCTCTTGCAGACCCTGTACGGAGATACACTTCTTGTTGTGCATGAGAGGGCATGAGCACACCCAGATATGTGTGGGCCTAAATATGGTCCACCCAAAAGAGCTAACCCTAAGCCCTTAACCCTAAAACCTCAAGGCCTGCCCAAGAGCGTATCATCATCAGCAGCAGCAGCATCAGCATCAGCATCAGCATCAGAAAATGCAAGCCTGGTGCATCTGTGGGTGACGCATTAGGGAACGCAAGCTGCGTGCATCTGTGGCTACTGCATCAGGCAAGCGCAAGCTGGGTACGTGTGTGGGTAATGGATTAGCAAGCGCAAGCTGGGTGCATCTATGGGTGACACATCAGGAAATGAGCATGCGCTTTATGCTTTTGTGACACACTTACGTGCGCCCCCCTCACAAGGGGCACACCAGCAATCCACCCTATTGCTCTGCCTCAGCAACCCACCTTATTGCTCTGCCTCAGCAACCCACCCTATTGTTCTGCCTCAGCAACCCACCCTATTGCTCTGCCTCAGCAACCCACCCTATTGCTAGGCCTCGGCAACCCACCCTATTGCTAGGCCTCAGCAATCCACCCTACAGCTGTGCCTCAGCAACCCAGCCTATTGCTCTGCCTCAGCAACCCACCCAGGTGCTGCATCAGGAAGAGCCGCAGTGACGTGAAGCGCGCCACGTCGCTCGCGCTCCTGGATCGCCAGGACCGCTGGAACAGGAAGGACGCCAGGGGGTAGCACAACGCGGCCACTGTGTGCGTGCACGTGTGCATGCATGCATGCGTGTGTGCATGTGCGTATGTGTGCGTGCACATGCATGTGCAAGGGGGGGGAGACGCTTGAAGCACTGTGAGGCCCACTGCGTGGATGTGTGGGGGACCATCTCGTACCACCAGATGGATACAGCATGTTGGGGATCATCATGTATCACAATGGTGAACACAGCACATGGGGGATCATTATGTATTACAATGATGAACACAGCATACGGGGGATCATCATGTATTACAATGAACACAGCATATGGGGGTTCGTTATGTATCATAAATTGGACACAGCATATGGGGTATCGTTATGTATCACAATGGTGAACACAGCACACGGTGGATCATTATGTATAACAATGGTGAACACAGCATACGGTGGATCATTATGTATCACAATGGTGAACACAGCATACGGGGGATCATTATGTATCACAATGGTGAACACAGCATACGGGGGATCATTATGTATTACAATGAACACAGCATATGGGGGTTCGTTATGTATCATAAGGTGGACACAGCATATGGGGTATCGTTATGTATCACAATGGTGAACACAGCACACAGGGGATCATTAAGTATCATAAGGTGGATACGTTATGTGGGGGATCATCGTACATTGTATGATGGATACGATGTACGGGGGATCATCAATGATGATTCACCATAAAGCGTATGGAAGCGCACTAAGGACGCTGATCCCGCACACTGCCGCGGAAGAGACGCCTGGCACACCTAAAGGACGCGCGGAGCCCCAACAGCGCTGGGCCTGCACTCACCCATGACGCTGGCCCCGCATATACTGTAGAAGACCCATGGCTGGTCTGGCAGGCTGTGGCTGATGTTCATGCCCAGCATGGTTGGCATGATCTGCGTGCAAGACCAAGGAGCAGTGGCAGGGCTGCACATGCAAGTGAGCAAACCACGCATACAGGACAGGGGCCTGTGCCTCGGCTGAAGGGTGGACAAAGGGGACGGCTGTAGGGTGGACAGGGGCCTGTGCTTCAGCTCAAGGATGGACAAAGGGGAAGGCTCAAAGAAACAGAGGCAAGTGCCCTGCGTTTTCGGCCTACACACACTGGCCAGGACGCTTCTGGGCTAGCACGGCACTGTGCTGTGAGCATGTGCCGATGGTTAGGGTTACCAGCGGGTTGGCCGCTGCATGTTCAAGCCTCGCTCTTGCGAGATTTTTGCATGCAGAGCCTTGCTCTTGTCGGCTACTTGCAGGCAGAGCCTTGCGAGCACCAGCTCAAGTGGAGTCCAGCCACCTCTGTGCGCTTGCCTACTTGTGGCATTCTTTTGCGGGTAGGCCTGCAGATGCCAGCTCAAGTGTGGGCCAGCGCTTGCGCAAGCTCACCAGGCAGCGCATTTTTGGGCAAGTACGCAGCACAGTGGGGACTGCGCCACAAATCAGACTCCGTAGCAAGGCAGGCCCAGCGCACGCGCACAGTGAGGTGCAAGGTTGCCATCCTTACAACCTATTGTGAGCCACAGATGGAGGCATGGTGCAGCTGCCACCACACGGTTGCCATCCTTACAAGGTCGCCATCCTTACCACGCAGGCCATGAGGCACAGGGAGTCCATCCTTACCACGCAGAGGCCATGAGGCACAGGGAGGCCATCCTTACTACGCAGACCATGAGGCAAAGAAAGGCCATCCTTACCACGCAGAGGCCATGAGGCACAGGGAGGCCATCCTTACCACGCAGAGGCCATGAGGCACAGGGAGTCCATCCTTACTACGCAGACCATGAGGCACAGGGAGTCCATCCTTACCACGCAGAGGCCATGAGGCACAGGGAGGCCATCCTTACCACGCAGAGACCATGAGGCACAGGGAGGCCATCCTTACCACGCAGACCATGAGGCAAAGGGAGGCCATCCTTACCACGCAGACCATGAGGCATAAAGAGGCCAGCGTCATCTTCAGGTTGATCAAGATGATCTCGTTCCTGGCGGCATCCATCCGCATGCCGCAAGCCTCCCTGTGCAGCCACGCATCGTGCGCCATCCATCAAGCCTGAAAGCTCTATGCTGTCCCAGGTCCAATAGGGCAAGACAGGCCCATCCCCATTTTGAGTCTTCTTGTCCGAGATCCGGACAGCAGCGCCTGGTTAGCCCCCAAAACAATGAGCTGTTTGATCAAGGGTCAGGAAAAGATGGCACTGGGCCTGGCTTTGGGCATTGGGCCCAGGCAGTTGGTTCATCTCGTCTGATAGGGAGCTGATCTGCAAGCCATTCAATCCCCTCGCCAGTTATGCACTCATGCCCATCTGTTTCCCTCCTTAAACCCCCCCCCAACAACAAGTGCCGTCCAGTTTCTTGCGCGTCGCCTCCACCTGGTGCTGTCCAGGTTCTCTCGCATTGCCTCCAGCTGCCCCACCACCAACAACTGCCTTCCCCCCCACCTGGCGCCGTCCAGGCTCTCTCGCATCGCCTCCAGCTGCCCCACCACCAACAACTGCCTTCCCCCCACCTGGTGCCATCCAGGTTCTCTCGCATTGCCTCCAGCTGCCCCACCATCAACAACTGCCTTCCCCCCCACCTGGTGCCGTCCAGGTTCTCTCGCATTTCCTCCAGCTGCCCCATCACCGAATTCATCTCCCGCTCGTACGTGGCCAGCATCCTGCGCAGCTGCTCCAGGTCACTCTCCTCTGGGGGTGCCTGTCCGCAGATGTGTCAGTGCAGGTGCAAATCCACAGATGTGCCAGTACAGGTGCAAATCCACAGATGTGTCAGTATCCACAGATGTGTCAGTACAGGTGCCAATCCACAGATTTGTAAGTATCCACAGATGTGTCAGTACAGGTGCAAATCCACAGATGTGTCAGTATCCACAGATGTGTCAGTACAGGTGCAAATCCACAGATGTGTCAGTATCCACCGATGTGTCAGTACAGGTGCCAATCCACAGATTGCCAGTACAGGTGCCAATCTACAGATGTGCAAGTATCCACAGATGTGTCACAATCCATAGATGTGTCAGTACCCACAGATGTGTCAGTACAGGTGCAAGCGTGTGAGCATATGTGTGCACGTGTGTTTATGTATGTGCTTGAGCGAGCGTGTGCATGCACTTCAGCAGGACGTGTGGGTGCAGAGCCTCACATTGATATGAGCTGCTGCAAGCTTCTCATTGGTTGGATTGATTGAACTCCTGGTAGCAGAGCTTCTTACTGCCATGAGCCAGAGCTCTTTGCCTAGAGCAGACACTCTTACTACCGTGAGCCAGAGCTCTTTCTACTCAAAGCTGGAACTCCTTCTGCCTTGAGACGGAGCTGTTTCTGCCTTGAGCTTGAACTCTTTCTGCCTTGAGCCGGAAATCCTACTGCCATGAGCCGGAGCTCAAACTGCCCTCAGCCAGAGCTCCTGGCGGCAACGCCTCTGACTGCGTCAAGCCCATCCCCACGCACCCACCGGCTTGAGCTCCTGCTGGCAGAATCGCGCGTACTTTGGATGGCACGCGGGGGACCAAGGCAGCGCGTGTGCGTCCTGCCCGGGGCGCAAGTCGTCCTCAATGCTGCACCCGCTGTGCTGGGATGGGGGGGCTGCACCATGGGACGAGACGTGGGAGGCGTGGCTGGATGGCGGCGAGCGGGGCACGTGAGCGCTGGCGGCTCGTATCTGCCAGGAGGTGCAAGGAGGGGCAGCAGGTGTGGGTGGCTGAAATAGCAGTTTGGGGGGTAGAGCACAGGAGGGGAGGGCGATGGGGGTGTGGAAGTGCAGCGAGGGAGGGGCAGCAAGGAGGCAGCATTCGAGCAGCTTTGGAGTGGAGCGCTAGGGAGGAAGGCTGGGGTTGCTTGCTCAGCTAGCCCCTTTGGCGTTGGTGCAAATGGACATTGTGAGAAGTGCTCTTGTATTGCTGTGAAAAATGAGGTGCTTTATTCTTTTTCACTGTCAAGAGATGTTTGTGTGCTCTCTCAGGAACAAACATCCGTTCATTATTCTCCCTTTGCCATTCTTTTTTCTTTAGAGAGCCTATATTTTACATGCCTTGCCTAGTCAGACTGTGTCTTTGATTTCCTCTCCCAGCGGCACAACCGACTTAGCTACATCATCTCAGACGTCATGGATTACTTTTTGGCTGGCAATGTCCAGCCGCAAACCAGTCAGCCTTACGGCCAGGCTGGTGATTCACCCTAACATAGAAGTACTAGTTCAGCTAGGGAGGGGCAGCAGGGCACGGTTTTGGTGCCACATCACAGGCACCCTTCGAACCACAGGGCACGGCTGTGGTGCCAAAGTACAGGCACCCTTCAAACCGCAGGGCACGGCTGTGGTGCCACATCACAGGCACGCTTCAGACCGCACCCTTCTGCCCCCCCCCCGCAGGCCATGCTGTGCAGAGAGCATGTGCTTTGTTTGTGTACGGATGCCTTGCTGGGGGCAACTTGCCTGCACCAAATGGTGGGGTGCGGGTGGCGTGGGTCAAGCGGCATGAGTGGCATGCGGTGTGCAGCGGACTGCACAATGCACACCTGGTAAGGGCAAACTGAGGGCTGCACAATGCACACCTGGCAAGGGCAAAACAAGGGCTGCACATTGCACACTGGTGAGGAGTTTGGATGCGCATCTTTTCCACAGAGCACCCAACCTATGCACCTCGAGTGCTGCACATTGCATGCTGGCATGTAGTACAGAGGCGCACCACAGGGCCAACCTATGCACCTCAAGGGCTGCACTTTGCATGCCGGCATGTAGTACAGAGGCGCACCACGCGGCCAACCTATGCGCTACAAGGGCTGCACTTTGCATGCTGGTACGTAGTACAGGGGCACACCACGCGGCCAACCTACGCACCTCAAGGGCTGCACTTTGCATGCCGGTACGTAGTACAGAGGCACACCACGCGGCCATCCAAGACGCTACAAGGGATGCACTTTGCATGCCGGTACGTAGTACAGGGGCACACCACGCGGCCATCCAAGACGCTACAAGGGCTGCACTTGGCGTGCTGTGTCCTGTGGTTGTACCATCACTGCTCTTGGTTTCGATGGTCGGGGCACATGGCGCGTGCATGGCCTTGACCTTGGAACCAAAGCTCAATTCACGTGCGTAAGCAGCGCAGAGCCCCATCACACACCTGACTCAGGCACAAGGATTGCAGGGTGTCCTCATCATTGAGTATTTCGGAGATGGCCTCCCGCGTCTCGCGTGCGTCATTGCGCACAGCTGCAACATAACCAGCAAGCATGCGCGAGCAAAAGGGTATGCGCGCAGACACTGAGGTCAAGAAGTAAGCATACACACAAACGATGGAGAATAGGGTGCTTTGCGCATTGAGGCTTGCAAAATGGTGGTCCAAAGATGATCTGGATGTGCGCCAGCCCAGACCTGCACCAGCTTGATTGTTGGCACTGGGGCTGGTTTCAGAGCCGGTACGACCCAGGCGCTGCTTGATCAGAGGTCCAAGAAGGATGTGCAGGCGCATGCGCTCAATTCATGGCGCATGCGCACAATTTGTGGCGATGCGCTCAAGTCGTGGTGCTCAAGTCGTGGCACTCAAGTCGTAGCGCATGCACTCAAGTCGTAGCTCAAATTGCAGCGCATGCACTAAAATTGTGGCGCTCTTGTTGCGGCGCATGGGCTCAAGCTGAGGCGCAGGCATGGGTGAAAAGCGGATATGGACAATGTGCTGATGCCTTGTTGGGGGTACTGATGCTTTTCTTGACAAGCACTGTTGCCTTGTGGGACGGTGCTAATGCGCTTGGAGCCTGGTAGAGCTGGACAGTCGGGAACATGGGCGCTGGTTGAGCACGCATCCAGATCAGCGTGCGCACCGGCGGCATGGTGTACTGAGCATTTGAGCTCATGCAGGACAGCAGCGCATGCACGGAAGCACTGCATCCATGGCGGCAGAAAAAATGTTGGCGGTGCTGAGAGCTGAGGAGGCATCGGCACCGCACAAAGATGAACCATAGGCTGGATGGGAGCATCGATGGGCTTGGAGGCTCTGCTGCAGAGTGAGACTCAGGTATCCAAACAGCCAACATGGGCAAGCATCCCCAAGAAATGATGGGAGCCAAGAGCACACTCGGAGAAACAGTAGGAGCCATGAAGGCGCTTAAAGAAATGATGGGAGCCATAATGGTGCCATCATGCCATCCAGTTGCTTCCACGTAAAATGTAGCAGGAGCTCTTGGAGAGAACGGGGTACATGACCACTTGCATCAGGAGGCCAGCACACGGGCACCCAGACAACAAGCAGGGCACTCAGACAACAAGGCACTCAGACAACAAGGCACTCAGACAACAAGCAGGGCACTCAGACAACAAGCAGGGCACTCAGACAACAAGGCACTCAGACAACAAGGCACTCAGACAGCAAGGCACTCAGACAACAAGCAGGGCACTCAGACAACAAGCAGGAGAGCCAAGTCAGGCACGCATACCCATGCAACAGCACACATTCACACATGGCCACCCTCGCATGACAGGTATCGCCCATATGCGTGCACTAATGCCCACACATATACGCACACACAAATGTACCTTGACATTTATGAAATGCACACACACGCTCACACGTTGTGACATACATGCACACAAACACACAAAGAATGTGCACTGTGACACATACGCACACACAAAAACACACACACACACACGCATCAGGTGCGCACTTGTGATGGCTTTGTCCAGTGGGGTCAGCTGTTGGACCATGGCCTCGGAAGCCACTGCAAGCAGAGCATTTGCACACAACAGCACTTCAAGCAGTTAATAGATCTTGTCCTTGGGCGAACCATTGGCGGCTGTGCACAGCACCATATTCTCACAAAAGTGAGAAAGGCAACGCATCTGGGTGACTGATCGTTTCCTATAAGCACCCTTCACCAATGGCCTGGAAAGGGCCCAAAAAAGTAAACAAGCAATCCAATTGAAGCTCTTTGCGGGTCTAGAGACTAGCACGTGATGCTATACAGAGCATGCACCATCACCGGCCACACCACTTTTGAGACAAAGCAAGAATGTGCACGTGTTCAACGAATCAGAGGGTGCTAATCCTACACTTTAAAAGAAATACCAGTCAACTTGGGATTGAGATTTCATGCTTGCGTTCCCTCCATCCCGCATGACTAAGTCGCTGCCAAGCCATTCCTGTTGCAATCTTGCATGGAATTAAAAGCAGGGCGTTGTACACAAGGGATGCAACAAGCTCAAGGCAACAAGGCATACTCGGCAACTTATGTAGCTCAGGGATGCTTATACACACCTGCTGAAAAAGGTTCACTGCTTTCCCTCATGTCAGTCACCACACCATCATACCTGCATAAATCAGAGCACAGCACAGCTCACTTACAGCAGGTCAGCACTCAACCAAGTGTCTTGATTATTCTGGAGGCATACAGCACTTAAAAATATGTTTTGATTGTTATCGAGCACGTAGATACACACATACATACAATAATGCATGTGTGTGAAGAAGTGATGAGCACATGGCATCATGACACCCCCCAACCGGCCCGCAAAAAGGCAGACTGTCAGTAAACATAAGTGGCTCAGCAAGCTCAAGAAGAAGCTCGGTGAAGCTTCAAGGTTGTAGCATGCTGTTGCAATACACATACACACTCTCTTCGTCGTCCCCCTTCTATTTTGATTTGCATACTGTGGCTTGAGCTGACATGCAATATGAGTGTTTTTGTGCTGTGAACTCCATGCTCCAATTCAAGACGCATGCATCTAAGCCAACACGAGGCCTGGTCATCCATGGACAGATCATCTATGGACTGGCTTCCCTGTGCCTGCACAGATCCCTATCATGCACATAAAGTGAGACCATGCAGCCAAAACCCTGTGCGGCCATGGATCAGGGACGGCAGTGCACAGCAGACTCACATGAAGTTCAGGTGACCTATCCTGACATCAAAATAAGAGCTTGTCAGGAAGAGCAAGGCCTGCAAGCAGTCATTTGAGGTTCATGCGATGCTAAGCTTACGTTTTATGGGGGTCTGTGTGTAATATCATCGAACATCAAAGGATAAAGGGGAGAATTCCTCAGGAGAAGGATAGTCAAGAGCCTTCCAATCCTGGCATTTTTAATGCTGTGTCTTGAATCCCTAGTTGATTGCTCCTCTACAAGCTTTGGCGATCCATACACACGTTTCTACATACGGACAGAAAGCATATATTCTGGACGACATGTACAAATTTGCGAATTTGGGTAAAAGTTAGATACCCGGTGTATCAAAAATGGACCAGGGTGCGTCTCTGCCCCTGCGCCCCCTACATGGGATTTCTCCTTGGCCAACATTCCTGACCCTACACAGGTTCAATGCGCACCCATTTTGACAACTGTTCACTGGCATCACTGGCAAAGTGATTCACTGCTCACCTCAAACTCACAAGGACGATCTACGCTTGCAAGGCAGCACGCATGTGAGGCAGTCAGTGCACGAGACGGCATATCACATGCCGCACTTGCTTTTGGGGCAGGCTTTGAGGCAGCACGCACGTGAGGCAGCGTGCACGTGAAGGAGCACATTTTTGAGGCAGCCTGCCAGGGAGGCAGCGTGCGTGAAAGGCGGCCTTCTGGGCAGGCACCACAATCCTCATTCCACCAGGGTCTCCATCATTATGAATGCTTTGCCTGCCGCTGATCAGTGCCTGCTGCTGATCAGGGCATGCTGCTGATCAGTGCCTGCTGCTGATCAATGTCCATCATTTTGACTGCTTGCCTGCTGTTGATCAGTGTCTGGTACCGTCTTCCATACCCGGAGGCCCAGGGGGCGTGGAAAAAGACCAGCAGCAGTTGCTCTCACACCTCTCGCTGCCAGCGCATGCAGCTTTAAGCGCACAACGCACATCCTCACCTCCATCACATTCAGCTCATAGGGCAACATGCATGTCCTCACCTCCAGCACATTCAGCTCAAAAGGCACCATGCATGTCCTCACTTCCATCACATTCAGCTCACAGGGCAGCATGCATGTCCTCACCTCCAGCACATTCAACTCAAATGGCACCATGTCCTCCTCCTCGCCGTCAATGGCTTCTTGTACAATTTTCAAGGTTGTGTCAAAGCTCTGCAGCCAAGGGGCAACCCACAGCTGCACAATTTTCAAGGTTGTGTCAAAGCTCTGCAGCCAAGGGGCAACCCACAGCTGGCATTCATCATTGAGGTTGTGGGAAAGCGCACGCGAAGATTTTAGACACTCCATGTACACGTTTGTGTCTGTCATTTATATTGGCGCAAACACAATTTCAGCACATGGTACGCCACAATATGGGCAGCTTTAGCGCGTACATTCCTGTACATGTACATACTGTGTGTATTTTTATTCCACTTCCCCTCATTATTACCCTTTGCAGCAATTCATGGACGAGCACCATGGCCTCGTTCCAAAGAGCTCTACCCATTACATACAGTTTTGGATGGTGAGCAAAAGAGGCGACTCGAGGCTTGGCACTGTGAACCACCACAGACCAGCCCAGGATGGGCACCATGACATTGCACATTGAACGAATTTACATCATACAGATCTGGACTGCTACAAAGAAACAATGATGAGGGACACAGGAAATGCCATTGTGTGCTGTGTGGTACATCTTACATGCACGCCCCCCCCGCCCCCCCTCTCACACACGCATACACACACCCCTCAAACACAAGCGCAACTACGCACAGACACACACACACACGTACAACGTGTGATTCTGTACAAGCTTGTGATGTCCTGGACTTGGAGAGATCTGGAGCAGCAAGACCCCTCGTCCAGTGACTGCTCAGGACCTGACTTGCCTGCCTTGGCCAATTTCAACCCAGGACCATAAACGCGCATGCACAAAGACCTCCCTTAGCCCATGATGATGAACTCGCATGCACAGTGACCGTGTGACGTGCGCACGCAGCACCCACCTTGCCTGCCTTGTCCTGGATGAGCATGGCTCGGGAGTCTGATATCACAGCCCGCACGGCCTCGGTTTTAAACAAGATCTTGTCATTGCGCACCTAGATGTGCATGAAAGAAAGCAATGTAATGGTCGGCACCATCATAATTCTGCTATCAGGCAAGCGAAAAAGTTGCCAAGCCACGCACAACTAGCAACAGCAGCAAAAACTGTTTGCACAGGTAAGAGCCAGTTGAGATAACTGGAGAAAGAACTTCAGTCTTGTGACATGCACGGCGTTATGACCCATGCTGCTGCCGCCGCCCCCCATGCCCCCCATCACAATCCCCACTAAAATCACGGCATAAGCAGATCATGCTTTGCCAATCAAGATCAAAAATCAATTTGTATTCTGCTGCTGGTATTCCTGAATGCTTTAAGCTAGGCCTCCTGACACCATGCCTTCTCCTGCTCTGCTTCCATTTCAGACCCCATGCATCAGCTCAACAGCCTGTGTGGCGGACACAAACCCGTGCAGCCCTATGGTATGAGCCTGTGCACACCAGGAATATGTGTGCGCTAGTGTCTTAAAATCTGGGCACACATTGGGGCAGTTGGGTTCAGTTGCAAGTCCCAAGATATTCAGCACAGGTTCACTTGCAAGTCCCAAGATATTCAGCACGGGTTCAGTTGCAAGATTTTCAGCACAGGTTCAGTTGCAAGGTTTTCGGCACAGGTTCAGTTGCAAGCCTCAAGATGTTCAGCACAGGTTCAGTTGCAAGTCCCAAGATATTCAGCACATTATTTGAAACATGCAACTTCTAATGATACTTCCAACAAAGGTATACTTGTTTGCAGTCTGACAATCGCTAGTAAAAACCCTGGTAGAAACCGCATCATGTCGGTATGAGACTCGCAGCCACACAGTATGTCATTCATTTCTTTGTCGTAAAAACACTCTAAGAAGATTTGGATGAAAGGGTGCAGTGGTTGGGGAGGTGTGTTTTGGGGTCATGGACCTTGGGTTAACACGGTCGCTGGGGTGGTGGATGACAATACCGGACCCTCCCGGACCCAGGTTTTTTTCTGTCAAACATAGGCTACAATGGGGTCCACAACAGAGCATTTTTCGGTGCAAAACTGCCACCTGCCGTTGTTCCTTGAGCCTTGTTTGCATGTGAGATATACAGCCTCCGACAGCTTTCAGCCCTTCGTGTCTGACCTAGGGCATTATTTGCCTCATTTTTAGCTAGAAATTGCTGTACAGAAGAAGACAAAAAATAATTCAAAAGGTGCATCAGTTGAGCCCCATAACATGTTTGGGGAAAGGAACACCCATTATGGCCTAGTTCAATTCTCCCAGGAAGACACCCATGCAGCCCCCATCCTGTGAACACTGCAGTGAAGGGCAGGCCACACCCCATGCACGCCATAATTGTGGATCTGGGGCCTGCCCGGTCACATACTTTGGTCCGTGAAAGGCCCTGATCTGAGATCAAACACAAAACAAGTCCCCAAATGGGCAGAACAAGCTTTTTGGCAACATCCAACAACAGGCAGCCATGCCTCATGGCCTAAGCCAGCTCGTCATTCTCATGGCAAAACCTCCCCGCTCGCCATGGTGATGCAGCTCGAAGCGCTCACAGCTAGCTCCTTTAACACATGGCTCACCATGATTGCTGCCCTCTGGTTTGTAGCATGGCTGTTGTCCGATGCGAATAGGCCTAAAAGCACAATTCCGGAGAGGAGAGTGAGGGCATCCTCTGCACCTCGACCCAGGTCAAAAAATCTGAGAGGATCAAGGCTGTACAGCATGCACGGGTAGCTTTGAGATGGAGCACCATCCTTGTAACCAAGCACCCTGCTGCAACCGAATCTCCAGCTGACTCCCTGTCCCATGCAGCATCCACATGCCAAAATTGATACAACATCCAGTTCTGAAGTGTCACAATAACAGCGCACAGGGGAAGAAATATAATGCCCTATTCACATTTAAACTTTCAGATCTGACGAACTGCATGAAGATGATAGAGGAAAGAAAGGGTGGGGCACTGTATCAAACGATCAACCCACCGGCATCTCTTGGCGGTATGCCAAGGTCCGCGACGCTCACCTGCAGTTAGGAGCATAGGGATAAGATCATCCTTAAGGTTTCCGGCAAGACGCTGATTGGGGTGCAAATGTGTAGACTTCGGGCATTGTGGGCGTCCCTCTATAGAGGGTGTGAATCTGCGCTTGGAGATGTGGCGGACACAGAAGCATCGAATAGGCAGAAGGCTGGTGAAGCCGCCCAGCATGCAAGCAGCGGCTGGGTTCCGCAGTCGGCAGAGAGCATGGGCCAGCCTCCGAAGGCACTGTCTCGGCTCAGGCAGATCACACAGAGTAGGCGCACAAACACTGGAGGGTAAAGAGGAGGGTTCAGGGTACCACTCACGGTGCGCTTGGTCGCGACTTTTCCGCCTGGCAAGATCTCTGCTACCTGCAGCAGGCAGCAGGGCAGGAGTACTCACAGCGCTGGGATGACCACCTCTACCAAGGCTGGTAAAGTGTGCAATGCAAGATGTGTGGATGTGATGAGCATCCAATAGGCACTAAGCACGCGCCGGTGAGTTCAGATGTCTGTGGCACCTTTGAGCAGTGTGCGTTTGCGTCCAGGCTTGAGCATTAGGCAAGACCAGCAGGCAGATCCAGCACCAACTACCAACCAACTCACTCCCAGTAAATAGGTCACTTTACTGTCTCACAAGGCATCAAGTCGATGTCGGCCAGCGCACCTCCAAAGCCCGCCAGAGCGCATCCTTCCGATGGGAGCTCACGACATCATCCAGTGAGCGTCTAGGGACACGCTTGTGCTGCTCCCCTGTGCTGGAAGTGCTGAGGAATGCTGCTGGCCACCAGGGACTCGCTGAGGCGTGTGCAGCTCTTCCATTTTGATGCAATTTTGGTACATGGACACTGGCTGTGCCTGTCATGCAGTTCAAGACGTTGCATGAAAGGCAGCTGCTCAGATTGAGAAGGGAAATTAGGGGCCTGGACTGGCTGCTGGCCCTCTGCAAGCTGTTGAAGAGCATGCCACTCATTGCTGGTCACATTTGAATCATTTAAAAGAAAAGAATTTTAATTTCATCAATCAATCTTTATCGGTTGTTCAAAGAAATCTGATCTGAGGTATATCTGTTCAGGGGTTGCATACACACCACGGCCCCGGCCCCGGCGCTCACTCCCCCCATTACAGCCCACTGTTGCTGAGGGTTCACACTGAGGAGGATCCAGGATGTCTGCCGTGAAGCAGCTGAACGCAAATGCGGAACAAAGCAAGTGAAGCGTTTTGAGTTGCAGGCCCTCGCCAGCGTGCAAGGGAGAAGCAGGACGTGCAGCTGCAACTAAGTTTGGTGCATGCAGCGAGATGTGCAAGCTGGCAGGGCTTCAGCATGGAGCTGCTGACAGACAAATGTCAGCACCTGTCCCTAACTTGTCCTACCTCCTTCCTTCGCGCAGTGGGCCGCGCTGCGGCGCTGTTCATGAACATCAATGCAGCCAAGGGGCTCCACGATGTCATGAAGACCAACCTGGGGCCCAAGGGCACCATTAAGATGCTGGTGGATGGCGCGGGTTCCATCAAGCTGACCAAGGACGGGAACGTGCTGCTGCGCGAGATGCAGATCCAGAATCCCACGGCAGTTATGATCGCGCGAACGGCAGTGGCCCAGGATGATGTCACGGGTGATGGAACGACCAGCATGGTGCTCATGATCGGCGAGCTCATGAAGGCCGCGGAGCGCTACTTAGCAGAGGGCACCCACCCTCGTGTGCTCGTAGACGTGAGTGAGCTGCATGCACAAGTTTGCAGCAACATTTGTGTAACAGCTTTAGTGTTCTACAAGGAAGGAAGGGGCATGGGCTGCCCGGGCATAGCAGCTGACAGCTCCAGGGCAGGCGCACTCGAGCTCTTGCCTTGTTCAGCTGCTTGGGTGTTCTTAGGTTTGATGAGACCCTTGTTAATGCATGATTGCACAAGTTTAGGCCTGCCACAACTGTGTTTACATGCGTGTAAGGATGCAAACAAGGCCTTCCCTGTGGCTAGTCATGTCATGCATGTTGACGCCGAGAGTAAGCATGTCCTGTGAGCATAATGACAAGAAGCGTGACTCTTGTATACATTGTATACATAATTTTGTCACTGCACAACAGGAGCGCAGCAACATCTGCATTCAGGCTTTGCTCATGATTGCCTTTTTCCCTGACATTGGCATGAAGCGCATGGTCGTATCATTGGGGAAGGCTGCTTGCCAATGCTTATGCTGAAGGTTGGAGGCCCCCTGCCTGGTAGATTCCCCATGCGTTGCGGAGCTACATCCGCAGAGGCTCGAGGGACAGCTTGGCAGCGCATGGGACGCTGCAGCAGAACTGACATGCCTGCAGCCATGGGCATGCAAGCCCCTTTAGACTTTTTGGAAATGCTCCTCCCCCTTTGAGACGCACCTGTCCACAATGATTGGGACCCTTACCTTCCATCCCTCCCTCCATCCGTGAGGTGCTGCCCTCCATCCTGTCCTCCTGCTGTCCCTCGTGCTGCCCGTAAAGGCAATCACGGGTGCTGCCCTCAATCCTGTCCCTCACGCTCTCCCTCCCTTTAAGACAGCCTGGGGTGCTGCCCTCCATCCCGTTCCCTGTGATGACCCTCCTCCTCTCAAGGCGCATGCAGCCAGTCAGCCTGGTGGTGTGATACCGCCTCTTGCAGGGCCTGGATGTGGCCAAGGCCGCGGTCATCGCGTTCCTGGACAAGATGAAGCAGCCGGTCAACACCACCGACAGGGAGACGCTGCGCATGGTTGCCCGCACGAGCTTGAGAACAAAGGTGAGCGCGCGCATTTGAAGGGTTGGAAGGGTGATGCCTGCACATTGTTGCTCAGGGCTCTCATGCATTCAGGGCACCAGTGGTGCACGCTGGGCTGTCCATGTGCTGCGTGCGTCTAGCATGATTTTCGCACACCCTCCTGTTGTGGCGAGCACACCCTCCCGTCTGCATGGCTCACCCTCTGCAGCTCAACGAGAAGATGGCGGACCGCTTGACAGACATCGTCACTGACGCAGTGCTGCACATCCGGAAGCCGGACGAGCCCATTGACCTGCACATGGTGCGCGTGTGCTGAAGCCCATTGACCTGCACATGGTGCGCGTGTGCTGAAGCTCCTGCCCAATCAGACGCGCACGCGTCCATGTGCGAATATGTGTATATGCGTAACGTGTATGGGCGCCCTAGGACGCACGCGTGCGCGCGCGCGTGTGTGTGTGTGCGTGTGTGTGTGTGTGTGTGTGTGTGTGTGCACGCGCGACCGCGCGTGCTCGCAAATCATTGCTGCCTTCCTCGCGTTCGCATGCTGGCATGTGCTTGCATGCAAGCACGCTTGCGCGCATGTGGCCGTCCGTGGCTCGGCTTTCCTGGCCTGACCCGCGAATGTGTGCAGACGGCAAGGTAACGCGCAGCTTTGCTCCAGGAGTGATGTGTGCGCAAGAGGCAGGTAAGGGTGCAGAGTGTGGTAAGGGTGGAGCTCATCAAGGGATAAGTGGGCCAGAGGCGCAGCTGCTCCCCACCACCACTTTCCCGCATGCACAGGTCGAAGGCGGTCGTCGAAGGCGACGTAAGGCCAGCATAGGCTCTAGATAGGGAAACCACCCGCCCGCCCGCACACACACAGAGGCAGAGGCCCCCTGCCCCCCCTGCCTTTGTGCCCCAGGTGAATGCGGTGCCCACACATGGGCCACCTACCTGGACGAGGGCACGCACCTGCACACACATGCGCGCGCCTGCGCGCACTCACACGCACCCTTCCTTCCACACCCCGCCCCCCCCCCGCGCGTGCGCGTGCGCGCAGATCGAGGTGATGCACATGAAGCACAAACTGGACGAGGACACGCGCCTCATCCGGGGCCTGGTGCTGGACCACGGCGCGCGGCACCCGGACATGCCGAAGCGGCTGGAGGGCGAGGTGTTCATCCTCACATGCAACATCTCGCTGGAGTACGAGAAGTCGGAGGTCAACTCGGGTGCGTGGGCGCCACGCGCTGGTGCTCAGCTGCTGTGGAGTAGCCGTGGTCCCTCCCCGCCGGTACCTTGGGCGCAGTCATGCATGGCTGCCGCTGCTGCACAGGAGTGTATCGTGCACGGGGTCATGTGTGGCAGCGCCAGGCACACATACAGGTGGTGAGAGTCATATGCCATGCTGCATGGACAGGGGCACACTCGCGCGTTCCGGGCCTCTTGTGTGGCATCGCTGCATCGATTGATGAAGCGTCACTATAAAAGGCCCGACATGGGAGAGTGTGCTCATGTCATCGCCAGCACGCAGGATGAGTGTGCTCATGTCATCGCCAGCACGCAGGATGAGTGTGCTCATGTCATCGCCA
>LFCJ01001256.1_pt1 | contig 17485 bp, 15 predicted proteins | sample 643141 | NCBI WGS metagenome assembly LFCJ01 (sample SAMN03766243, study PRJNA286221) | soda lake metagenome | biome: soda lake; feature: Kulunda steppe; material: water; isolation source: sample B1-Br-g2 brine of Lake Bitter-1 | place: Russia: Kulunda steppe | collected 2010-07
CAAACTCTAATTAATGCCCCAAATATATAAACCTTTAGACGCTTGACTAATGGATAGTATCCCAGTAGTCATTAATGATGTGGGAGGGATGTGTAAATATGCGAGGACGCGATCGTGATGAAAACAGTGGGAGATTTACGGAAAAATATCCTCAAGAAGATTTTCTCCATGCACTTGAAGAACTCTCTGCAGCCGGAACTGCAGATATTTCCGATCACGTGGGATGCGATCGAAGGACAGCGTATCTAAAATTGCAACTTCTTGAAGAGGAAGGAGAAGTTGTAAGCCAAAAAGTCGGTAACGCCTTACTGTGGAAATTAGTGGAGTAATTGATGTATTAAATCGGTTCAGTGTTGGTACTTAGGTTGACTGTCTTTTCTAACGTGCTGTTCGATTCTGGTACGAAGCTAGCCCTGAATAAATTATAAATATTAAAACGAATGTGTAGTTTACTGCTGCTCGAGTATCTGGTGATACCTCCGTAGAAACTGGTCAAACTCAGTTGGACTTGGTCCAGATCCATGGAGAATTTTGTACCCACGTTCAGCGTAGCAATTCAGGATCTGCTTCCCATAGTCTGATAATTGTGTCGGATCATTTGAATCTAGAATACTTAGCATCAACTCGCGGACCTCATCTTCTTCGCTCTTAGGAATGTGTTGCCTTTCGATTTCCGCCAAGATGAGAGCGCCATAAATCTCAAATTTCTGGTCACGGAAATCCTCAATGACACTGTCAACGAACGGCTCAACAGAAGGTTCGTCCTCGACTGATACCCGGTCACGAGCCTTAATACCAACCATTGCGGCGAAGTAGTATTTGTCCCACATGCTGTCAAATTCCCCCGTTGAACTTAATTCCTCGATTTCATCAAAATATTCTCGAGCATTGTTGCTAAGTCTAAATGACATCACCCTCCCTCCTGGACCTGGTGAATCGGTCCTCCTTCTTCTTCTTCTTCTTCAGAGGTGAACTGCATAAAAAAGTCACGGTCGGTGTGTGCACGCAGTTCCCCTTCTGTACTCGTCTTGTATACGGTATAGTATTTGATGTCGTCGTCACCCACCGGTTCGAGGTTCTCAATGAACCCTTCTTTTTCGGTTGAAATAACGAAGGCAATAACTTGATCAAATAGATTAGAAATGATAGGTGCAACTTCACTTCTAACCTTGTGGTCCAAACTCACGGCAGGACTGTCGATTACAAACGGCATGTCTACCGCCGAACCTTCAAACAGTGTTGATAGATATGCATACGCCACAGCCAAAGATTGGCCTTCAGAAGAACCGCTCTTGTTCTTGAGGTTAATCGACTCATCGATCGACTCGATCTGGACACTTGAGCGCTTGAGGATCTGGTCAAGCCGCTCGTTGGTCTTTTGGATTTGCTCGTCTTTTACGTTGGAAACCGCGCGGTCAACGAATTCCCCAAAGATTGTGTCTAATTTGTTAGCCTGACTGCTGAAAGTGACTGTATCGGTAGCCTCTTCTTTCTTTCTTTTGTACTTTGTGACTTCACGCTTCGCTTCGGGGATATTACTCTCCCAGTTGAGATTGTGCTTTTGGCGAAGGCCTTTGTCATCACTAGTTAGAAGTTCAGTTTTCTTTTTTTTGTTTTCTCGGTCGGTTTTCTCAGACTCAATCTTTCGAGTCAGATTCTGCTTCTCAGCTTCAAGATTATCATCGCTTAGGTCAAGTTGATCCTGCTGTGTCTCGTACTGTTTAAGTCTCTTCCGTTTCTCATGCAAACTCACCAGATGGGACTCTAGGTCTAATGGTTCACTTATATCTCCTAACCGCTGTTTGAGGGAATTAAGTACACCAACATCTTCGTCGGATAAAAACCTCTCCGCATTTTCACGAATCTCTGCTCGGTGTTCCTCATCAAGTTCACGTCCACAAATACAATTTTTTTCTTGCGTCGAGAGCTCAATAAAGAATTCTTTGGAAGTTGACCTCGGGAGTTTGAGAACCTGCATGTGCTTCAGCAAGTCTGCAAAGTCGTCATAGAAACTGGAAGAGAGCTTGCTCGGGACGCGCATACTATTTAATAATGCATCCGATTCGGTCTCGAGTGTTGTCTGTAGGTCTTTAATTTCTGACTGGTACTCTTTGTATTTGATTAATGCTTCTCTATCACTGGAAATAATATTTTCGCGCTTGGACTCAAGATCCTTTATTTTCGAATTGTGTTGGTCAATTTCTGTTTGAAGAGAGTCATGTAACTGCTTCAGATTTACAAGCGTATCTTCCCGTTTCTTGAGTCGTGACTGAATTTGTTTTAGTCCTTGTTTTGTCTTGGCCCCTTTGTTCTCTTGCTGATTCTCGACAACTCGTTCTATTGCTGGCCGCTGGGATTCGATACGATCTAAACGCGTAACAATTTTGAGTGCTTTCTCGGCTTTGTCTTCTCCTGTCTCGATGAAGTCATCAGTTAATTCGCCATTGAAAACGAAGAGGTCGACAAATTCTTCGGTCAGAATATTTTCCAATTCAAGAGGAAGATAATGATTTTTGTTTAGTCCACCGCCCTCTCGTTTCGGGTATGAATGCTTGTAAGTGACTGTTCCGAGATCATAATCTAGTTCCATATGGAGTCGAAAACGCTCATCACCTGCGGCAAAGCTAATTATAAATTCGCCATTAGACGCACCAGTCTCGGGCTCGTACCCACGGACAGTCTCGTTGCTCATTTTAGAGCCGAGAATTGAATACCGAATTAACCCCATAGTGGTTGTTTTTCCGGTTCCATTTGGCATTTGTACTAAGGAAATATGATTGGTTTGATTACTTCCTAACTTAGTAAAATCAAGTTTGAGACTCCCGATGTCGCGGATGTTCTTATATCTAATTTCCTCAATTCGTAAGTTCATCTGTCTTCTCTTTCTTATTGAGTGTCACGTTCTTGATTAGTCGATTTAAATCGCCATCATCAGTGCTCCCCTCCATTGCGTTTTGACAGAACCCGATGAACCGTCGCTTGAACACGTCATCTTGGTCGTAATCTGATAACACGTCCGATGCAATATCTTCAAATGAAAAGTCGTTGCTCATGATTTACTCTTCTTGAGTGACTTTGCTAAGTGCAGTGAGCCATTCGTAGCGCTCTCGATCTGGGGGTGTCATTTTTTTGTTCTTGTTTCCATCTTTGTTGCCGCTATTTTTGTCCACTTTCTCTTGTTCAACATCATCTTTCACTACGAAGTCAATTACATTAGCTTTTTTGTCAGTGTTTGACGGGTCTTTTCGGAGAGCCCGACCAATCCGTTGCGTCGTCGTACCTTTTGAGCGTGGTGCTGAAAATAGGATAATATTTTTAATTGACTGGATATCAATTCCCTCGGAGATAGCCTTACTCGTAACGAGTGTAGACAACTCACCTGTCGAAAACTCGGCTAGCCGCGCCTTTTGATCCTCGCCATAATAAGTGTGGAAATCATCTATATAATCGTAGATAATTTCTTGCACTTTGGTGCCGTAGTCCTTCGAGGCAACGAAGATGACTGCATCTTCGAGTACCTCAGGATTATTTTCCAAATAACGGCGGAATTTAGGAAGCTTTTCTTCCGACTCTTTTCGGACTCGTGAGAGCATGATGTATAGTTGACTTTGTGGAATGTTCGGATTTTGCTGTTTCAACCCTGCAAATTTCTTGAACTGTCTTTTTTGTCTAGCTTTATCTTCCTCAGAAAGCTCGTATTTCAGAGGCGTGTAATCGAATTCTGTTAAGATACCACGTTTAATAGCCGTCCTCAATCCAAACTCATACACGACCGGTCCAACCTCATCGCAAATGAATTGGTTACGATCAGAATCATAGGGATCGAATGGTGTCGCGCTTAGCCCAAGTCGATAGGGAAACACATCGAGCTTACCACCCAAACTTTCTTGTTTCCCTTGTGCACCGAGATTATGTACTTCGTCACAGATGAGAAGTCCCTCTGAGATTTTCTCATTCATTTCGAAGTCAATGACATCTGTCAGATTGGCATACGACGTGAGGAGAATGTCAAGTCGATTACTACTCTCCATTAAATAGCTGCCTAAGTCTTTGTATCCGCCATACTGCCGATAGAGGAACATCTCCTGTGCAGTAAAGTGATCCAGAAGTGTCTCGTTCCACTGATCTAGAAGATCGTTCCCGCGAGTAGCAACGACTAATGTCTCGATTGCATTGTCTCGAATGAGACGATCTATGATTTTAAGTGAGGTGCGTGTTTTTCCCGTCCCGGTCGCCATATCAAGTAAGCCTGCTCCAGTATCGAGGAAAGCCTCGACTGCTTCTTCTTGATGTCGCCACCTGTAGGAGCTGGTGAGTTTTGTCGCCTCACCAGGGTCATTATACGGTCGTTCCTCTCCACGCAGTTCAGCAATCCCCAGCGAGATGCTATCCGGTAGATTGAACGAGTTTACACCTGACTTCGTATTCTTCCATATCGCGTCAAATCGGTCCTCATGCTGGTCGACACGTTTACGGTCAACGTCTGAACGCCAAGAAGTAAAAACAGAGTTTGATTCATAATTAGAAAGGCTCTTGCGACTATCATTTTGAGACCCGTGAAAGGCAACCTTATTCCCATCGGTATCAATAAAAATGCCCCACTTATCATGGAAATCACCACCGAGAGATTTGTCAGTAATAGCAATACGAATCCGGAGGAGACCATCAGCGATGAGCCAAGCAATTGTATTCTTGGTTTCGAACTTGAGATTAAGTTCAAGATCATCAATGAGTGCCTCCATCTGGTTGTACAGTGATGCATCTCGTTTGGCGGCATCGCCATATTCAATAGCTGCCCAGTCATCTTCTGTGAGCATCGGGCTGATAATCCACTTCGCGGTCCCCCCAGAATTTGCAAAAGCAGCAATTCCTGCGGCCGCCTCTTCGAACCAATTACTTGTAAAATACCCAACTGCCCGCTTATACTCCGTCGATGCTTTGAGACTAGGTGTATAGAAGTCCGAAATTATGTCTGAAGTTGACGTTTCGTAGAGGAGTGGATACTCGATGTTGCGGAGTGTCTGTTTGGATTGGAATGGTTGGTTATCAGTCATTTTAGGGCCCCACTGGTTTCCTCTATCTCGGGAGTGTTACGCGAAGACTGATATGCAGGGTTGTTCTGTAGAATTTCACGCTGGTCCTGGTATCGGTTACGGATTGTTACTTCGGAAACGTCTGCAACATTTGCGATGTCAGACTGTGTAGCCTCACGGCCATTATCAATTACAGCATTGTAGAGCGCAGCCGCTGCACGGCCAGTTGGACTTTTACCTCCACCAATTCCGGCCTCATCAGCTATGTCTATGACTTCATGCGCTTGGTTAGCGATTTCATCATTTAGGTCCAGATCATCACAATATCGATCGATATAGCCATGTGGGTCCAAGAATACTTTTGGATCAAGTCCGAGCGTGGATGCAATTGTTTTGACACGGCGAAGGAGAACTACTCGCGTAAATGCGGTTTCAGGTACGGCAACGAAGTCGTCTGGGCTAAGTGGAATTGACTCAACTTTACAAGCCGTGTACAGGCAGGCTGCCGCAAGTACTTCAAGCGCACGCCCCTGAAGTGTTTCTTTTTCGGCGAACTGATCAAAAAGCGTCTTCGCTGTTGTCAGCGTTGGCTCATCCAGGTCAAGCTTTTTTCCAATTCGGGTGAGCTCTCTATCAACAATATTTTTTTGTTGATCATAGTACACGGTTTGACCGGGCGTTAGATTTCCAGCCTGGTCCGGTCCCCCAAGCTGCTCCTGCACATCGACCAAGTCGTCAAGGAGCATGTTGTCAAGCTGATTGTTTATTTCGTCAGTTGGTTCCATGATTTGTTCTATATACCTACACGATTATATGATTACCTGTCAGACTCGTAAAATGAATATTTTGTACTAGTTAATAACAAATGTCAAATTAAAATGTGAATTTATTTACTAACTTATGATTCATAATGGATACCAGGTACAGTATTGGGATTCTATTCTGCAAATTACGAACTCTCAATTACAATCAACAAACAACACTCTAATTTAATATGTTAAAATATTGAAGAGGAAGATTGGAATTCCACTGTTCATAATAAGGACATACAGAATTCAAAGAATAATATCATTCCGACGCTATGAATATCAGTGTGGACAATGGGTTAAAACGGCTCAAACGATCTCACACCTATATTGGCATATTATCCCACAAAATGAGGTGGGTTTGAATGGTCAAAAAAGAAGAGTTAGAGCTGTGGTTTCCTGAAAGGTTTATCAACATCTACTCTAACTGTGAAACTTGCCAATTTAATCAGTAGGAACTTACTTGAAATTCGGTATCATAGAAACACTTGAATGACTAAGACGCCTGGTTCGGTAGCCCCACCGCATGGGCTTACCGCACTGTCACTTATGGAAGAATATCGGCCGAGTGACAACCCACTTGAGGAGTTCTATATCCCTTCTCTCCGACAAGCCAAACAATATGATCGGGCGGCAGGTTACTTCGACAGCAAATCACTCCAATTTGCTGCCCAAGGACTCTCAGGACTAATTTCGAACAATGGCACGATGCGACTCCTGACAAGCCCACGATTGAGTGAGGAAGATATCGAAGCTCTTCAATCTACACAAGACGAATTCGAAACGAAATCGATTCTTGCAGACCGTCTTGAGGAATCACTTTTCGAAGGTGATTACTTGGAGTTCGTCAAGACGGATCGTTTTAAATGTCTTGCATGGATGATTGAGCAAGGTTACTTAGAAATCAAGATAGCCTATCTTGATTCGGTTTCGGACTCAAATCCCTTCAGCCATTATCACGAGAAACTTGGCGTCATTAGTGATGAGCATGGTAACCGCGTCGCATTTTCTGGGTCAATTAACGAGACAGCTTTAGCTTGGACTGAAAACTACGAATCATTCGATGTGTTCCGAAGTTGGATGCGGGTGGAAGAACGTCGGGTCCAAAACAAAGCAGATGCTTTTGATCAACTCTGGAACAACAACGACGAGATGGTAACCGTCAGGGAGCTTCCAGACGCGATCAAACAAGGATTTACTGACAGGAGTCCTGGGACTGTCGATGGCTTACCAGAAATAGAGCAGTTCTTTACTGAGGAAGGAGGTGGCAACGACCTAACATCGACCAATCCCGGTGAGGTTGAGCTTTGGGACCACCAGAAGGACGCAATACAGTGGTGGCGCAGGCATGATTACAAAGGCTTGTTTGCAATGGCCACTGGATCAGGGAAAACCCTAACTGCACTCAGAGCAGCCCGACTACAGGCGGATGTGCGGCTCACAGTAGTTGTCGTCCCGTCAAAGGTTCTCCTGAATCAGTGGAAAGATGAGATCCGATCAGTCTTCTGTGAAGATCTCGATATTCTTGAATGCAGTGGTGGTACAAACTGGAAATCCGAGATTACATCACTCGTCGATCCATTCCGCGTTGGTTCGCTTAATGCGATCTATGATTTGCCTCGTTCAGTGATTTTAACCACTATACATACTGCTTCTAGCGAAAACTTTCGAAATTATCTTACACACATCCCCGAAGACCGTCTCCAGGTGATTATCGATGAAGTACACCGAGCAGGAGCTCCATCGTTCCGGTCGGTTTTCGAGATCGCCGCTGGTCGAAGAATAGGTTTGTCTGCGACGCCTGATCGGCAGTGGGACGAGGAAGGGACGAACGTGATATTTGATTACTTCAGTGGACACGATCCATTCGAGTTCACAACCGCCGAAGCGATCGAAAATGGGTATCTAACAAGATATGAATATCATCCAATTATTTGTGAATTGAAACCTTACGAGTTTGAGGAGTACGATGAGCTCTCAGCCGAAATCGAACAGCTCTCAGCACAAGTCTATTCGAACGAATCTGTCGACGAAAATACGATCGATCGGCTCGACCACCTCCTTCGAGAACGAGCTGATATTAAAAAACGAGCAGCCAACAAGCCCGGTCAGTTTGAGGCATTCCTTGCTACAGATCATCCAAAGCCGGCACTTGTATTCTGTGAGGATACTGAACAGATTGAAGCCCTTGAACAGATACTCAAGAACCATCCAGATATCAGACACGGCGTTTATACATCAACTCGTGAAAAAGAGCAAGCAGATGCCTTTTTTCGGTTCGAAAAGCGAGTCATCGACTACCTCCTTGCAATCAAATGTTTGGATGAAGGCGTTGATGTACCTGATTGTTCTACGGCTATGATCATCGCAAGTTCCCGCAACGAACGGGAATTCATCCAACGGCGTGGACGAATTCTTCGTCAAACAAATGCCGTCGATCGAGCACAAATCTACGATATTCTGGTCTTACCTGGTCTCGGAGCACCAGCTGATGATGAGCGTGCTCGGACACTGGTCAAACAGGAGTTACAAAGAGCGAAAGTGTTAATGAATGCCGCAGAGAACAGGGATTCCGTTGAACAACGGCTTGCAAAAGAGTTGGTTACATATGGAGAGAGTTTCAAACACTTAGCATACATATAATATGGAAGACTCAGTGACAGATGATGAACTTCGGGTATTAATCCGAAAGAAAGCCGAAGAACACGATTTACCCCCAAAACTGCTCCTTGAAATATATGAATCGGAACGGGAAGTTGTCAATATGGACCGACGAAGATCTATTCTACAAGATGTTCGCTCACTAATAGAGACCGAAGTCGAGGAGTCCTGACCAATTAGCATGCAAATTATTGAACTTACCATTGCGAACTTTCGTCCCTACTATGGCGAAGTAACAATCGAGCCCCGTACAAATTCAAACCACCCTCTCGTCCTTGTGCTAGGAAAAAACGATACTGGAAAAACGTCGTTATTTACAGCTCTCCAGTTTTGTCTTTACGGCGCAAAAAACCGGGATGAACGGAGCGAACATATTAATCGAACTGCGGTCAAGGAGTCTAATGGTACGACTCGCGTAGAAATGACTCTTCTCCACAACGATGACATATTCACAATTGAGCGTGGGATCGAGTACAACCAAACAGACAACGCTGATAACCGGCGAGCTATCGAGTGGTACCGAGAGGTTCGGGGTCCTGATGATTTCGTTGTGAGTCGTAACGATAATGAGTCGACCTACCGAAAATTTATTAATCGGATCCTACCAGAGAACGTCGCTCGTTTTTTTCTTTTTGATGCTGAAGAACTCCAGCGCTTCGAGCAATCACACGACGAAACCGTTCGAGAATCCATCGAGACAATACTCGGGATTCAAGAAATTGAAAACGCGATCGACGATTTGAATAATCGCAAAAAAACATTCGATCGTGAATTCGCAGATTACAAATCAACCGCCAGTGAGGTCGAAGAGTACAGGAAAGAACTGCGGGGTGTTAATGACGAAATAGACTCGATTGGCGGTGAGGACGAGGGGGAGATCGCTGAGCTACAGCAAAAAAAACAGATCAAAAAACAGATTCTCATAGACATCCGTACGAAGCTTGATGATATCCAAGATACAGAAAATCTTCGCAATGAGCGTGATGAACTCCAAGATAGTCTCGTAAAGGATCAAGAGGAACTTGAGGATACCATGGCGGACCGTAATGAACTACGTCGAGAGATTGGACCCATTATGGCTGCTAGAGGTCGGCAGGTCTTCCGTGATGAATACGAGATAGAGGGAACTTCCGGTGAGGCAGACTTCTTGGACCAGCTGATGAAACGAAATAACTGTGTTTGTGGGGACTCAATCACTGATGAAAAATATAGCAAGATTGCCGAGCGATATCAAAAGCTCCGATCGCCCAATCGCCGTCGACTAGCAGACCTAATGGAAGTCAGTAGGGGAGTCGATACTAACGTCACATCTGAACTCAACCGGTACACTCAATACCAAACTTCGATTCGGCGATTAAAGAATACTATTGAGGAGACCCAAGAAAAAATAGAGGATTTGCAGAGCCGGGTCGACAAAATCGAAAAAAATGAAAAAGCAGAACTCAAAGACAAAGAGACTCAACTCAACAAAGATATCGGTAGCGTTCAAAAAGAAATCAACCAACTCAAAGAGCGGAAGGGTAAACTCAAGAGCGAGAAGGCACGCCTCGAAAACCGAATTTCAGGGATGGACGAAGCCGGAAGTGAGGCTGAACGATTACGAGAGATGTCTGGTCTTGCCAAGCGCTGTCGGCGTGCTTTTGAAGATATCAAAAACGAACTTGTTGATAGTCGACGAGAGTCAGTCAAAAAACACGCTTCAGATACGTTCCTAAAATTGACCAACCGTCCAGATTACTATCAGGGGCTTGAAATCACTGAGAACTACGAGCTTCGCGTGCTCACCCCGAATGCACGCCGTAGCTTGGCTGATCAAGACCCTAGCGCTGGGCAGACACAGATCATCGCTTATTCATTTATCGCTGGGCTTAGTCAGTATACTACCCGAAACGCTCCGGTTGTCATTGACACACCGATCGGTCGATTAGATCCCGAACATAAGGCCAATTTGATTGAGTTCTACCACGAGTTCAGCGATCAGGTGATAATCCTTTATCAACCAAATGAACTCACCGAGGACGATATCGAAATTATGAGTGAGTATATTTCGAAACACTTCGAAATTAAAATTCGTGAGGATGATCAGAGTGCCTCGACGATCGAAGAACTACCAGAGATCATAGCTTCCGCCGCAAAAGAGGTATCACAATGACAAGAACGATCAAGACAGGACGTCAAGACATCTATATACGCCATGTTGAGCGGGCAGAAGCCAACCGAGGCGGAGATGAAAATGAAGATTCCGATAAACTAAATAACCGTGATGGGGATTACTTCTTCAAATATCAGTACGAGATGTTCAGCTTCGGTGCAGTATTGGGGTTTCTTAGGGATGAAAAGGTCGATGAAGAGGCAACCTACGGGCAAGACATCCGAAGAGTAGGCGATATTGCGGAGGACAACCGACACCGACAAACCATCGACTTTCTCACGAGTATTGTTCAGGTTCGCCACAGTGTAAACGAAGATGATGCCTGGAACGAAGTCCTTCGCTATGCAGACGCCGGTGTCGAAATATTTGACCAAGAAGCTGACAATGACTTGGACTTTGTCCGATTTGTCGAAGATTCGTCGAACAATATCTGGAGAGGCCGGCTAAAAGAAACAGTTGGGACTCCAGGTGATATCGGTTCTTTGTAGTGCATCTCAATAAGCGGTTGTGTGATATTTTTAAATATATCTCAAATAGATAAGAAGTGAAAAACGCATGATCGAGTGCCGAAGGATGTGTGCAAAAACTTAACTTCTTGCCGATATTCTTTTCCTACAAGATGGGAACTAGTAGCGGCGAGTCCGAATCCAATGATAAAAATTTGGACCCGGACATTGAGACGTCTGTATTTTCATATAGAAATTTAGAAGATATACAGACGGAAATTAGAAAGACGTATCTCGCAGATAACCGTCCATGGGTCATTGGCTATAGCGGCGGTAAAGACTCAACAACGACGCTGCAGTTAATTTGGTATGCAATTCAAGACCTCCCGAATAATAAACAAACCAAGCCAATTTATGTTATTTCTAGTGATACTCTCGTCGAAACACCTAAAATCGTTAACCATATTACATCGAGTTTAGACAATATTAATGAATATTCTGAAAAAGAAGATCTACCATTTGAAGCCCATAAAGTCTATCCTGATGTTTCTGATTCGTTCTTTGTCAATCTAATTGGCCGTGGGTACCCCGCTCCAAATCAGACATTTCGTTGGTGTACTGAGCGGCTTAAAATCGATCCTGCAGACCGTTTCATCATGGATAAGGTATCAGAGCATGGAGAAGTAGTCGTGATTCTTGGTGCCCGCAAGGCGGAATCCGCGACGCGAGAACAAGTGATGAACCTCCACAGTATTGAGGGGTCAAACCTCTCCCGCCACTCAAAATTCAAAAGTGCCTTTGTTTACACCCCGATTGAAGACTGGACCGTTGACGACGTTTGGGATTACCTGCTACAGATCAACTGTCCATGGGGAAAAAGCAACCGCGACCTTGCAGCCCTTTATCAAGAGGCTGATGACGAATGTCCGATGGTCATCGACACGAGCACACCATCTTGTGGTAATAGTCGATTCGGTTGCTGGACCTGTACAGTCGTCTCGGAAGACAAAGCCATGGAGAACATGGTTGACGGTGGTGACAAATGGCTTGAGCCACTGTTGCAGTTCCGCGATCTCCTGAGCTCAACACAAGATCCCGAAGAGAAGTCCAAATACCGAACGGTGAAAGGTCGACGCTTTGGGAATGTGCGTGGAAAAGATAACGGTTCTGATGGCATAATACCTCGATCATACAAGTTTGAGTTTCGAAAACATCTCCTTCGACGACTCTTGGAGACTGAAAAGCGTGTGGAAGAACTCCGGGATGATGACCAAGAGTATCTACAATTGATCCGCGACGAGGAAATCAAAAAAATACGCCGGATCTGGCGAGAAGAAGAAGCCGATTGGGAAGATTCGGTGCCAGAAATCTATCGAGATGTCATGGGTGGCGATCTTGATTGGGGACGGACTGACCTCGGCACGTTCAGTGGCGAAGAAGCAGCCATCCTCGAAGAAGTCTGCTCCAAACACAATGTCCCCCCGAAACTTGTCAAGCGACTGCTTGATATTGAACTCCGACACCATGGGATGAAACGCCGCGCCTCAATCTACAACAAAATCGATAAAGTGTTCCGAGAAGATTGGCGCTCACTTGAAGATATCACTGCAGACTTTGAGAGTGAATCTGCAGAGGATTGGAATTATGACCTCGAGTACGAGGACCTCAAGCCATGAAGATCACTCGTTTAGTTCTCCAAGATTATGGGCCGTATTCTGGCCGAACCGAATTTGACCTCCACACTACAGAAGACGAGCCGATAATTCTGTTTGGTGGAAAAAATGGAAGTGGAAAGACTACCTTGTTCAATGCGATTCAAATCTGCCTGCATGGGCGAAGTGCGCTCGAAGATCGACTAAGCCGAAGTGAATACGAAGATCAGATGGAATCTTTGCTGCATACTTCAGGCGGTGAAAAGGCGACCAAGAGCAAAATTCGTATTGAATTTGAGTACGCTGATATGGATAAAATCGAGCAGTATTCTGTCGAGCGTACGTTCCGGGATCGAGGCAAAAGCCTCGTCGAAGACGTTACTGTACGTCGCAACGGGAAGAAGCTGAGCGACCTAGAGGAGGACCAGTGGGAAGATTTCATCAAGGAACTCATTCCGCCAGGGATTTCCCAACTATTCTTTTTTGATGGCGAAAAGGTCGAGAGCCTTGCCAGTGCGATCGGCTCTGACGAGGAGTTCACAGAGTCACTCATGTCTCTCCTTGGGTTGGATTTAGTCGACCAGCTTGATACGGACTTGACAATCTATCGCTCGCAAAAACTCGACGAAGAGGGTCACGACGAACTGGCCGAAGCTATCGGTGATGTCCGTGAACGGAAAGAAACTGCAGAAGAGGAACAAAAAAATCTGGAAGATAAAATCGAAGAGAAGACAGAACGTATCCATGAGCTTGAGAACAAAATTGAACGTAAAGAACAGAAATTAGCAGAAGAAGGTGGTACGTTCGCTGAGCGTCGAGACGAATACAAAGAAGAGCGCACACGCCTCGAAACTCAATTAGAAAGACTAAGAGAGGATATTCGTGAGTTGGTAACTGACTGTTATCCGTTCTCACTCGCACCGGGCCTGTGTCGTGAAGTCCTTGAGCGTCTTGAGACTGAAACAGAAGCTGAACAGATGGAAGCCGCTCGATTGAAAACTATCGAGGCGCTTGATGAAATTGTAGTTGACGAAGAGACATTGACAAACCTCTCACTCAATAGTGAGGATTCTAAGATAATCGTTGATAATCTCCAAGACGAGTTGAATACTCGATTGGCTCCAAAAAATGCTGAGAACGGCTACAAATTATCGGCCGAATTCTCTGACCGTGAGCAACGTGAAATGGAAATTGTTGTCGACAAGGCGATTAATAACGTACCGACTGATATCCAGTTGCTCACTGGTGAGCTCGAAGAGAAGACCCGCCGCCTTCGGGAGGTCGAAAAGAAAATTTCGAGCGCACCCAGTCAGAGCGTTATCGAACCGCTCCTACAAGAGATCAACGAACTCAACCAGGAGCGGGTAGAGACCGAAAGCGAAGTTGCTTCACACAGAGAACGACTCGAAGAAATCGAGGTCAGCATTGGGAGGTTACAATCTGAACTTCAGAATAGACTTGATGATCAGGACGAACTCGAAAACGTCTCAAAACGGTCGAAGCTCGCCGCAGATGTTCAAGATGTAGTCCAGGATTATCAAGAGCGCTTAGTGACTGAAAAGTTAGATCAGCTGGAGAACGTACTAACAGACCGCTACCTAAGTATATCTAACAAGGCAGGATACTACGAAAGCGTTGAGATAGACTCTGAAGAAATCTCTATTCACATACGAACGGTACATGGACATCTCAAACACCAATCTGAATTGTCTGCTGGTGAGCGACAAATATTCGCAACAGCATTGCTTTGGGCTCTAGCCGATATATCTGGGCGGCCGCTGCCGTTTATTATCGATACACCACTGGGTCGATTGGATAAGGAACACCGAAAGAAGCTTGTCGAGAATTTCTTCCCGGCTGCATCGCATCAGGTGTTCCTCTTTTCGACCGATACAGAAATAACAGATGCGTACAGGGAGCTACTCGGTGATGATATCTCAGCTGAGTTTCACTTCACCAATAGTATCGAGACCGGGGAGACCACTGTATCGCCCGGCTATTTCAATATCCCTGCTTTAGAAGCGATACAAGACACCGAGCGAATCAAGATCGGTTCGGAGACCGATTACGAGAGCAAAAAACAAGTCAATATCAAGGGGTTCAGCGATGACTGAAGATTTCAACCGTGTAAGCTTGGATAGTGAGGTAACCAATCAATTAGAGACACTGAAACGTAATACTGGATTGACACCAAATTACCTGGCCAGAATCGGCCTTTGTTACTCACTTAATGAACCACGCCCACCGAACCAAGCTCAATACGATATGGATGGCCAGACCATCAATCGCTATACACTTTTAGGTGAACATGATGCATTATATATGGCTCTGGTCCGAAAACGGATGCTCAACGATGGTCAGGACCCGGACGAGGAGCTGTATGATTATTTTCTTGGGCATTTGAACCGTGGCGTTGAACGACTCTCAGGTCGTGTCACAGATCTTAGTGATTTTGAGGGTATTATTCCCGAAGACCTGAAATCACCGGTGGACAAATAGCTGATATGACCTCTCAAGACAAGGAAGGGATCTATCTAGATCATCACGCTACCACACCAGTTGATGATCGTGTTATTAAGGCAATGGTTCCCATCCTGAAAAAGGACTTCGGAAATCCAGCGAGCAACAATAACCACCGAGCAGGTGACACGGCAAACAGACACGTTAAGCAGGCTCGAGAACAGTTAGCTTCAGCGTTTAATGCCGCTCGAACCGAGGAAATTATCTTCACTAGCGGTGCGACAGAATCGAACAATCTTGCACTCAAAGGGGTAATGCGATATGCTCGCAAAGAAGACGAAGGTGATCACTTGATTATTGGTGCGACCGAGCACGATGCCATTATTGATACCGCCGAGATACTGTCTCAGGAAGGATTCAAAGTGACGACCATTCCGGTCGACGAGTATGGCCAAATTGATCCAGAGGATGTTCGTGGTGCCATCCACGACAACACAGTGTTGGTCTCGTTGATGGCGGCAAATAACGAAGTTGGAACCATCGCACCAATCAAAGAGATTGGAGAACTTACGAGTGAGGAAGATGTACTTTTCCACACTGATGCTGTCCAAGCGGTAGGCTACATAGATCTCGATGTCCAAGAGCTTGAGATCGATATAATGTCTATCTCAGGGCACAAGATTTATGGTCCAAAAGGTATCGGTGCTTTGTATGTTCGATATGGGTCAACTTATATCGAACCACTAGTACATGGAGGTGGGCATGAGCGTGGGTGGCGCTCTGGGACGTTAAATACACCAGGGATTGTTGGGTTAGCTAAAGCCATCGAACTGGCAGAGGCTAGTAAAGAAACGCAAAGCGATAGAGTCGAACAACTCCGTGATAGGCTCTGGGATGGGATTGATAACCGGCTAGACGACATTTTGCTTAATGGCCATCCAGACAAACGACTCCCAAACAATCTTAATGTGAGCTTTTTAGGAGTCGATAACCAGCGTTTAGTGGGACGACTGAGTAACAATGGCCTTTATGCGGCAACAGGCTCAGCATGCTCCACGATGGAAACGAACGAGTCCCACGTCTTGACAGCCATGTTCTCTAATGAGGCTCGTATCCAATCTGCAATCAGATTTGGGCTTGGAAAAGACATCGATAATGAAGACGTCGATGAAGCCATTGAGATTGTCACAAAAAACGTTAAACGGCTACGGAAATTCAACAGTATGCTCTGAACAAGACTGCTTAGAAATAGTATGGCAGATTATGTTGGATATCTTAGTGTTGGGTTCAAGTCTGTCTCTTTATTATCGGATAATCTCCAGATCAATTCAATTAGTTACTATTTAAATTTGACAAGAATCACTGGTATAACCCAACCAAACTGAATTAATTGAGTGGATACGATCGAACACGGGCGCAAACAAGGATTCAACGATTGAAACGTACATCACGTTCCAGCGATCGATCGGGATGCTAGAACAGCGCGACGACACGTATCAGCTCTCACTTCGTTCGAAGAACGTTATTGAAACAGGAGAAACAGAGCAGCTGTTTGACGCACTTGTTGCAAACGTCAAAGGATTTGCGACAATTCTTGGAACGCTCCAACAAAACCCACGAACAGACGACGAAATCCAAGAGAACCTCCGAACACAGTATCCGGGTTATAAACTTCCATGGGACGTTATAACACGTCATATAGAATGGTTACAAGCACTTGACGCGATCGTCAAAGACGGAAATAAATATGAGTTGACGGAGTATGGCGAAGAGCTAATTGAACGAATTGACCTGAATGTGGGACGATCTGAGATGGATGAACTAAATCAAAAGGAACCGCCACGAGTTTGGATCGAAAAGACCTCAATTGGGGGGCGAGACTACAAACAAGAAGGAGAACTACGACTTGGTAATGCGATCTACTCGCCAGCAGTCGATCGAGGTGGGAACGATCGATATGCAACAATGCGAGAGGCGTCCGTCGGAGATTTTGTGATTCACTTACTCCAAGATGAGGAGAACATTGTTGGCATTTCTCAGATTGAAAGTGAACTTGAAACCGATTTTGAAGGGCTACCGGAATTTGAATGGACAGAGGAGCAACAAGGATACCGAAGATGGCTAACGAACTATCAGGAATTGGGTGCTCCGATCGACATCCGTGAGGACATCTTGGACAACAGAACGTTCGAAAATAGACTTGACAAAATACGGGCTAAGTACGACAAACTGTTCTATAACAAGAATATGGGCTTCGTGCAAGGGGGATATTTGA
>LFCJ01001257.1_pt1 | contig 17485 bp, 24 predicted proteins | sample 643141 | NCBI WGS metagenome assembly LFCJ01 (sample SAMN03766243, study PRJNA286221) | soda lake metagenome | biome: soda lake; feature: Kulunda steppe; material: water; isolation source: sample B1-Br-g2 brine of Lake Bitter-1 | place: Russia: Kulunda steppe | collected 2010-07
TTCTTCTCCTGATTCTTCTCCTGATTCTTCTCCCGATTCTTCTCCTGATTCTTCTCCCGATTCTTCTCCCGATTCTTCTTCTGAACCCCCTTCGTTTTGATTTTCATTGTTCTCATTATCGGGTGAAGTTTGAGAATCATCTTGTAAATTGTCAAAATAATTTGAATCAATATCTGTTTCAGGTTTACCACCAAAACCTATTTTCTGTTTGATTTTATTTAGTATGCTCATATTAGATATTAGTGGTTATAGGGTATTAAAACCTTTGATATCGTTTGATTATTCGCTATTTACCCAATTATGACTACAATCAGAACAAGAATAATATTCAATTTCTTCTTCTTTATCATAGGAATTTTTAGGTTCTAAAACTTCGAACCCATTAGAAACTTCAAATACTTTTCTCGTAGGTGTTTCAATATCTTGAATATTTGTGTTATTTGTATTTGTAATTACTTTATGACCAAAAATATCTTTTTCATCATTTTCAATAAATAGTATTTCATCAATCCAAGATTCATTTGTATCTAATGGGAATTTAATTGAAACGGCTTTTTCTCTTGGAACAATTTCATTCTTTTCATTAATATTTGTTGAATTACATTCAGGGCATTTTATTTCTTGTTCATTTTGATTATCTGGTTTATTAACAGGCATAGGATTTTGACCTGATTTGTTTTCTGAATCTTCTAAATCATTTGTTGGAGAAATAGATTGAGGGAGATTCATTGAATCAGGAATATCATTATCAAAACGTTCTTCAATTAGATTCATTATTTCATGACCTATTTGAATGCGTTCTTGTTGTAAATTCATTTCATCAATTTTTTCAATATAATTTTTAACCTTAGCACAAAAGACTTTAAAATCTGTATCCGTTTCATTATGAAAATCTTTTGTCGTGTTATTTTTACTTCTTTCAATTTGTGCAACAGCCGTTACATATTTTTCCATACCAGAAAGTTCTGTAATCGGTTGTTGTGTATTAATCCACAATTTTTGAAACATTCGATTAATAGGTTTCAAACCTCTATCTCTTGAGAGTCTTCTTTTGTCAACATAACTATCTTCAATAATATTCATAACAAAAGAAGCTGTTCGTGGTTTGTTTGGATATTCTTCTGAAAAATCTTTAATCACATTTTCATTAGTAACAATTGTATGTTCGTTTTCATGGCTTAATACATCAACCATAAAAGCAAATTCTGTTTTTTCATCAATTATATCTTCTGCTTCTAGCATTGAAGAAATATTAGGATTAACACATACTTTTTCATCAGAGGGTGCAACACCAAATAGACTACGATTATTAATAAATTCAAATTCTTTTTTTGTAGAATCTTCTGATAGTGGGACCGTTAAATCAGCCATAATTTTTCGTAGTTTTTCGTCAGGTTTCATATCTACAGATACGTATTATAACCTAATAAAGTCTTTGATATAGATTGGTTATATACTAATTTTAAAATACTGATAAAATGAAAAACAAAAAAGAATAGTTTTAGTTATAGTTATTTATTGTTCGCCTGGTTCAAATCGTTCAACAATTTCATTACATTTTGGACATGCTTGGAATTGTAACACGTCTTCATCATCAATTTCAGATTCAAATGCAGACCATGAACAACCGACCTTACCCATATCTTGACAAACAAATTTAGCTTCAAACTTTTTCTTTTGTTGTGTGTTTGAAGTATTTGTTGAATTAGTTGTAGTATTTTGTCTTTCTTTTGGGACAAGATTATACCCTCTTGTACGGTTTTCGATTGTTGTCATTACAATTGTTTGTTCATCTGAATCATGGTCATAAAGCGGTTTAGCAATTGAATTTCTACCTGCTTCCATAATTGGTTCTTCAATCCCCGTAAGACTGTTTGTATAGGCTTCTGTTGCCCATGCAATAACACGTTCAGTTGGAACACCAAAGGTAATATTGTTTTCTGTATCGGTATTTCGTGCTGTTTCTCTGATTTTATTAGCAGTTTCAACCATAAGTTGAGCAATATCTTTTGAAACAGGAGTTAATTGTTCAACAAGTTCAATTTCTTTCTTTGGATATTGCATACCAAGATAATCCATTTCATGCAATGAACCGAAACGTCGTTTTTCAGCAAAGTCAATCGGTTCAACATGATATCCTTTTCCTTGGTTCATTGTTGTAACAATAATAAGATTATCAATACTACCCTTAATGTCAATACCGCCCATTTCATCAAGCGTTACTTTTACACGACCGTCCAAAGCGTCATACAATTCATCTTTTGCACTAGTTGGTGCGCGGTTAATTTCATCTAAAACCAAAACAGTTGGTTCATCTTTACTTGATGAAATAGCTTCTGTAACTTTACCAACTTCAAAAACCGTTTCATCATCTGTAATATGTGGATGACCAATAAGGTCTTTTGCATATTTAGAATGACTCATAGATACCTCATAATGTGGGATACTTTCAAGTTCAGAGGTATTACCGAATTTTTCATAGATTCTTCGGTAGCATTCACCTCTATCATGTGGATATTCAAGTGTTTTTTCCATATTTGAGCCTGTATCTTTATAAAGTCCATTTTCATAAAGAACATTTTCCATTTCATTATCGGACATAGAAAATACTTTTTCAACAAGTTCTTCAACAGATGAATTTGAATTTTTCTCAAATTCATTTTGACAATTTTGGCAACGATATGTTGGGGATTTGTTTTTTCGTTCATAAATTGTACTACCTGTAGCACCACAGTTGGAACATGAAAGTTCTTCTGATTCTTCCGATTCTTCTGAATTATTTGATTCAAAATCAAAGCAAGACAAAACAGCCATTTCTTTTTTATTCATTTTCCATACAGGGATATCAAATTCATTTATGAGCAAATCTGCAATTTTAAGGTCTAATGCAATTGATGACGAAAGCGTTGTTTTCCCACATCCTGATGGGCCAACCAATCTGTATGTTTGTTTGATTTTTGTATCAAGTTCCTCAACAAAAGCAAAAGTTGATTTAGAGAGAATTTTATCATATTCATCTGTTGTTTGAATAAAGAATGTTTCTTCATCAGCTTTCAATCGGTTTTTTTCTTCTAGGCCTTTGATTCGTGTCATGTTATACTTCATAGTTTGTTTTAGTATGTATTAAAGTTTTTGATATGGAATGGTTATTTTTGGTTTTTATTATTTGTATAACGCGCGTAGGCACGATAAAAAGAAAGTTTTAAATCATCATAAATCTAATCGTAAGATATGCATGTAAAATACCAAAACCCGAAAACAATAGATAAAATTGAATTAGAATCTAAATCTATTAAGGCACGAAAATGGTGTATGATTAAAAACCCTCATGGTATAGGAGAAGGTACATATAAAGCCAAAGTGTATTCAAGTTGGATTGGTATGATTTCATGGTATTCAACTGTAGAGCAGAATACACTCAAATACCATGTATTAGCGAAATTTATTAATGGTAGTGAATTATCTCCAATTTACAAATATGAAAATGTTTCAAAAACAGATTTGTATTCTTTAGTTGAATTTATGTTTCAAGAAAATGCTGTAAACTATCCTGTACCAAATGTAAGAAAAGAATATAATAATAACTTTTCAAAGTTTTTCTTAGATAAAATAAGAAATTCGTATGAAACTATAAAAAATTGAATTAAAACTATGTATAAAATACAAAAAGATACAAAAAATACATACAGAGTAACTGTTGAAAAACAAAAATTAGAAGAATTAGGTATAACTAAATCAATAGATGTAAAAATAACTGTATCTATTGAACCAGATAATACTGTATCTATTGTCTTTCATACACAATATAAAGATAATACGAATACAATTGAAACAAGAAAGTTATCCATGGAAAATAACACAATTAGAATACCAAATAAACTAGGTGAGTTATTACAGTTAAAACACGGTGAAAAAATAACATGGTTCACAAATACAGATAAAAACACGTTGAAGTTATATTTCATTGAGAATAAGTTAATTAATATATATGAAATAGATGAATTAAAATATTTATCTTCTCAAAACATTACAAAAACGAATCATAATGTCTATATATCTAGTAATATTCGTGAGAACAAACTAAAACCGTATTCAGGAAAATATAGCTTAGAATATGTAAAAGTTGATAATGAATTTGGTATTAGATTCAGAAAAAATGCAAAATCAGGATTACAAACAAAAATGAAACGAATATCAAATGAATATAATAATATGAGATTATATATTCCAAAATCTATTGCATATATAGCAACAAAAGAAAAATATACAGAATTATATAAAGACGCACATGGTAATTTGATAATTATTTAACTTTATTTATCATTATAATTTTCTATTTCATAATCTTGTTTTAAATATAATAACCAATTTGTGAACCTATCACCTTTTGCATCAAAATCCGTATTATCCGTCTGCATAAATGGTGGGAGCATTTTACCTGCCATAAGTAAAGAAAAATCTAAGTCTTTTGCAGGTTTCGTATAAATAATTTGTTTTGTCTTTTTCCCTTCAATATCTCGTTTTTCAATTCTATCTAATGTTTCTAATTTTTTGATAGTATTTGAAATTGTACTTCTTGAATAATCAACTTTTTCTGCAAGTTTATTTTGTGTGATTCGTTTTTCATCTTTTATTATTTCATATATCTCTAATTGAGCATCTGTTAATAATTCTGTAACCATTAACTAATATTAAGAAGTTATGAAATAAAAAAGTATACCCTAATTGAAAATTAAGAAATAATTATATGGTCTTGAACAGAAGTAACATTATGAGCAGGAATAACATATTCCCCTTGTTTATTTCTATTATATTCAATTCTTTGCGTTTTTTGTTGAGTTGGAGAATTTTCAGGTTCTACAATAATATTTTGTAAATAACCTGTTGAATAATCAACCGTGACATTTTTTAATGAACCAACCAACGAACCATTTTCTGAGATAACATTTTTATCTGCGAGTTTTTTTGTAAATATTTCTTTCATATATATCTATAAGAAAAAATCATATATAAAAGATAAGGTCAATATGTATTATTCTTGAATAGGTTCGTAATCAGGATGTTTTTTAAGACCATTTGGTTCCATAGCTGTTAGAAAAGAATCAATAAGCATAATTAATTCTTCTTCATCAATTTCAGGATTCCCAAGTGAATATTTTTGTTTCTTAAATTCATTAACAGCAACTTCTAATCTCATAAATGATTTTTCAGGTAATTCTTTTTTTGCTTCAGATATTTTATTATCTAATGGTGAGCCAAGACTGTCATTTGTTCGTTGAAATGCTTTTGCAAGTGCAAGTCTCCAATCAATATCATCTTCATCTACTTCATACGATTTCTTTTCATCAGGAAGAGCATCCGTTTTAGAAACAGCTTCTTTATCAACAGGTCTTGGCGTTCCTTTTTTCATATACACTGTAATACAAGAACGAGGAATCCAAAGCATTCGGTATTTATTCCGTGGTGAAGCCCACGTTGAATCTACTTTAAATGCTGTTAATGACCAGGCATTTTTTCCTTCCGAAACATCTTTCCTAATCATCGCGTAATTTTCGAAAAATTGTCCGTATGTATGTGTGTTCAGTGTGTTGTACCATTCAGGGTTATCTTCTTCGTTTTGAATAAACCAACTAGGAATACGAACATAAACGAGTTCTTCATTTTCTTTTGGCTTTCGGTTTTGATATTCTTGTTCAGCTAATACAGTCCAAATTTTTCGAATTTCTTCATTTTCTTGTAAAAATTCTAATCGAGAATATTCTTTTGTTTCATCTGGAATATTATTTGTGCCTTCTTCATTTTTCTCAATAATTGTGATTCCCTTTTGTTCATTAGAATATTCTTCAATATATTCTTCAAGTTTTTTCATTTGGCTCATATCAAAGTATAATACGTATGCGTATTTAAGGATTTTGTTATGGATTGGTTATTCACACAGAGGGACAAAATGATTATATATAAAAAAGATGTATATTTATGTATGAAAAAGAAAAGTTATGAAGATATTTATGAAATTATAGATGTTACGGATGGAAAAAATATAGATGAAATAGAAAAACAAATAAATAAAAAAATAAAAAAATATCATCCTGATAAAATAGAGAATACAGATATTTTTAAAGATTTAAAGTTAATAAAATCAATTTTATTAACAGAAAGAAAAAAAGAAAAATATGATAATTTAGGTCATGAAAAGTATATAAAACAAGAAATGGAAGAATCATTTAATTATTTTGAATTTACACAAATTAATGATAACGCGCAATCACTTATTAAAACAAATACAGATAAATTATCCAAACCATATAAAAAACCAGAACAAAATAAATCTATACAAAAACACCCTGTAAAAAGAACAGAGATACCTGATTCATTCACATTGAAATTATATAATTTTATATTTAATAATAAATTATTGATTTTAATTGTTTTAATAATATTCATAATGGCCTTTTTATATTTTTAACAATAATTATTTATAATATAATATCATTATGATAACATATGGATGAACAAGATGTTTTAATCAGTGATTATAGAGTTATGGCCCTAGGGAATCAAGGTCAATATGTATTTGAATGGGTTGATAAAGAAAAAAACACTATTGAATTTAATAAAAACGATAGTAATTATGATAAATTAAATAATGATGTTAAATCTGCTCTAGCACAATCAGGATTAAAGTTAATTAATTATACGGAGGATGAACAAATAGAATCTGCAGAAGAAACAATTAATGATGTAACTGAAACAAATACAACTGAGCAAACAGAAGAAATATCATTAATTGAAACAAATATAGAAGAACCTACAGAAAAGACAGATAATGAAGAAGAACTTGAAAATGAAATCAAAGATGTAGAAGAAACAAAGAATACAAAAGAAACGGTTTCATTTATTGTTAGAATGTCAGATTCAAAAGAAAGAGAACAAAATATTAAACAATTTAAAGAAATAAATGAAGAAATTTATCATAAATTACAACTTACAGGACCATTTAAAGTTACTTATCAAATAACAAATAATAACATAGAATTAAAAGAAGTTGAAGATTTAGGAATTGGGGAAAAAACAAAATAATAGATTATAAATTAAAACAAACATCAGATACATACATATTTCTTAATTTTTTAATGTTATTTTCTTTTTGTTTTGAATATTTTTGTTTAAAATAATTTGTTTCAAACGAATGATTCTCAACTAAACCAATTGTTCCTTTAAGAAAAACTTCAAATTCAATTCCAGGATATAGTTCTTTTTTAACATTAATTGTTCTTTCAAGGAATTCTTCAAATGAATACCCAAAAATAGCAACATCAGCATCTGCTAAAAATTTACCATATTCTGTATTTTTTTCATCATAAAATTTTGTGTCTAAAATATATTTTTCAACTTGATTTATCCGATTTATTTCTACGTTATATTGTTTCAAACGTTCAGATGCAATTTTTGAACTATATTCTTCATGGTTTTTTCATTGAAAACCTAACCTATATCATGATAATATGCAGCTAACAAAAGTGTATTCTTATCATAATTTGAGATAATAGATTCATCTAAATTTTTAATTTCAGAAACAACATTACAAATATGCTTATAGTTATGATATGGTAATTTTGGCTGTCTAATTTTAACGTCTTTTTTTACAAGCTCAAATAGTTTGTCTGATTCCATAATATAAAATTATAATCGGAAATATTTAAACTTATCTTTTATCGTTTAAAAATTAAATAATTGTTCAAATGTTTCAACGGATTGTAAACCTGATAATTCTGTAATTAATTCACCATCAATAAAAATAGCAAAAGTAGGTGTTGTTGTAATACCAGCACTATCTCTTACATTTGAAATAATATTATCTAATAATTCTCGATATTCTTCTTCCTCAACAGAATTTTGCATATCTGTATAATTAATTTCATTTTCAGATGCAAACTGTTCACTAATATTTTCAATATCAGATATTGTTGAACTTTGTGACGTTTCAGCATAAAATTTTTCTAAAAATTCAAAATATAATTCGTTAGAATATTCTTGATTTACATATTCTAAATATTGTATACCCGTTTGACTCCATTCTGAAATATAATCAACTAATATTGAATAAAAATTTAATTCACCTGTATCAATATATTGTTCATATAATTCAGGATATTCTTGTTCTCTAAATTGAGAACAAAATGGGCAAGAAGGGTCATCAATAGAAACAATTGTATTAGTTATATTTTCTTCACCTTCATAAGGTCTTGTATCTAAATATTCAACTAACGGTGAATTACTATCAAAAACTGTTTGTTTTTCATTTGTGGTTGTACCATTATCATTAATATCGATATCTTCTGTATTTATAATACATCCAGCTAATAATGGCGTGGAAGCAAATGTTGTATTTCTTAAAAATTTTCGCCTATTCATATATAAATAATATAGTTTATGTATATTAAATCTTTATTTAAATTAGTTATACATAATATTTATATGTATAGAAGATATGATTTGTTACTATGGAACCACAAATAGATAAAACATATAAATTAACATTTGAATCAGATTCTGATATTGAACAAATTGAAATTCCATCGTTTGAAAATAAAAATGATGCGTATAGTAAAGCAAGAACAAAGTTAATGAATAAGTATAATATACAATCAAAAACAGAATTTGAAAAAGAATGGAATAAAAAAACAAGTGGTGTTTATATTTCATATAGTGATAAACCATGGAGTACATCAGAAGAATTAATAAAGGAATTAGAATCACTAAATTCAATTAAATCTGCAAAATTTTTACCACAAGATACTACCTTTATTAATCAACCCCCACAATTATATATTCAAATTAATAAAGATGCAAAAGTAGATACTGTTGAAAAAGAAATTATTAATTATTATAAAGGTTTAATTATAGATAAAAAAAGTGAAAATACTATTTTTATTACTTTAGACCCAAGTGAATTTTTGTAACATTATAAACAATAGATTTTTAATTATTGAATACTAATTTATATTATCTTGAATATAATTAATTTAAAATATTGGAGTTTGATACTTATATTCGTATTAACTATTGTACTGACATTAGGTGCAACAGCTTATATACAATACGAAGAAGATGAAGTAGAACAAATAAATGAAGAAAAATTAAAATTACAGTTTTTTGAAAATATTAATCAAGAACGAAGTATGGAAGAAAAATCAGAATTAGAATATAATGTAAGTATTTCAGAAGTAGCATTATATAAAAGTCAATTGATGTATGACTATGATTATATTAGTCATGATAGTCCAAAAGGTGAAGATGTTAGAGATAGATTTAATAATTATAATGTTATGCATTGTAAATCTGTTGGTGAAAATTTAGCACATACATATTATAATAAAGAATTCCAATCAGATTCAAATAATAATCAAATACAAAAATATACAACACAAGAAGAATTAGCAGATGGTATTACAGAACAATTTATGAATAGTCCAGCGCATAAAGAAAATTTGTTACGTTCAGAATGGGATGAAACAGGTATTGGGATTATATATCAAGACCAAAAAGTATATGTAACGCAAAAATTTTGTAAAAGTGATAACAAGTGACGTTAATTTTAAATAATAATTACATAAAATATAATATATAATGGAAGATGAAAAAATAATGCGTAATTTTACAGAAGAAGTAACTGTAAAATATAAGAAAGACTCACAAGTATTGAGACAAAATTGGGAAAGTTTATTTATTGGTTGGTGTTTAGCAAATAATATTTCATTAGAAAAAGCAATACGTATACATAATAAATTAAGACACATTCATAACTATGAATACCAAGAAAAAATTAGTAAAATTAATAAGCAAAAGTAATTAACTTTAAACATGGTAAAAACTCAAAAAGTTATTGATATTTTAAAACAAATAGAAGAAAAATTACCACAGATGAATTTAACTGTATAATCTGGTGATTGCACAGAATATACATTAAAAGGTAAAGAAAAAATAATTATTTTACGAATATATAGTAAAAATGACGAAGGATTTAATTTTTTAAGAATACATAATCAGAATGATGAACAAATTGCTCGATATTCATTAAATGAAATTAGAAAATTAAATTTATCATATGACGAAAATAACGTAATTCTTGATGTTGAACGAAAACGATTTTTATTCAAAAAATATTAATTGTGATATTTTTTAGAAACATATAAGTTTTCTTGGTCTTCTGGGATATATTTTTGAACATAGTCATAAAACTCATTATTATACCAGTCACCTGTTGTTTTATCATAATCTAAATCTTTAAATGCTCTTTTAGCTAATTCAACAAAAATTTCAAACGGTAAATCATAGACATAAGTACCTGTAGAATCAAATCGAACTAATAGTTTCCCATAGAAAAAATCAGGGTGTTTTTCTTTAGGTGAAAAATGGATTCCAATAAGATGATTTGAATTATATGTTTCATTATCATGTTCTGTGAGTAATATCCATTTATCTTTTTTAATTCGAGGGTCAATAGGTTTCTTTGTCATACAATATTATTCGTTTTCAAGTATTAAAATAATTTCGTTTTACTTTTTTATATAAGATTCTATTTCTTCTTTTAATATATGACGATGACACCATTTTGGTTCTTTTTCAAAACATACTAATGTTATTGTTTCACCATTTTTGACTCTTGAAGCTAATTCTTTTATCGATTCTTGAGCTTTATTATTTGTTTGTAAATGATTTTTATATTTTTGTTCTAAATCACAGATATTAACAGCTTTATTATGTTTTTGAACATCATCTTTAATATTTAAATTTTCACGTGTTTCTCTGAATTTATTTAATATATCTTCAGGCATACCTAATTCTCTTTTAAATTCATCTGTTGCATCAACAATACCTCCTGTAGGGTCTTGAATAACAGCAATAGTTGTTCCTAAAGAATTTTTATTGTTATCATTTTTATAATCAAATAATGTTTTTTGATTTTCGTCTGAATTTATTTTATATAATTCTGAAAGATAAACTTCTTTTAACATATTATTTCATTGCATTTATTCGTATATTAATTTTTTCATCATACTTTAAAAAATTATAAATATTTTTAATGTTTTAATACATATAATATAATAATGAAAAAACCAAATAAAGGCATTACACCAATAATTGGTGTTATTTTATTAGTTGGTATTATTACATTTATTATATCTTTAACTTTATTTTTTAATTTCTCAAGTACATCAGAAAACCAAAATGAAAATATTATTGTTGATATTTCAGAAACACAAAAAGGTATTATTGTAGATTTTGAAAATTCATTAACGAATGATGCTGAATTAAGTGTCAAATATGAAAATAATACAATAGGAAAATTAACAGAAAATCAAGAACGTATATTAGAATATGGTACAGGTAAATATAAAATAATATATAATTCAACAGAAAAAAATAAAAAGATAGATACAATAAAAATAACAGAAATTGAAAACAAAATACAAGTTGAAGAATCATCCGTAGATATAAATGGTACTGTACAATATAACCCTAAAATAAAAAATGCAAACGTAAAAATAATGGATGAAACATATGAAATTATTAACAGTACAACTACAAATTCAAATGGTGAATATAATTTAACAATACCAGACAGATATGCAGATGATATTTATATTTATGTCACAAAAGAAAATTATGAAATAAATGATAATACATTTAATTTTAATTCCTTAAAACAAGAACAAATAACAGATGAATCAAATAATATTAATTTTAATTTTGAAAATGAAAATACAACACGTACAAATACAGACGAAAAAGAAATAATTTCATACAGTAATTTAGATAAACAATTAATTACAAATCCTGTAGAATTAAAAACAATTCAAAATTCAAATAATGATTATGATTATATAATAACAGAAAATATTAATTTTGAAGAATATTCAAAAATAAATAACTTAATTAAGAATTTTAACGGGGAATTAAAAAGTATACACAATAATAAAATAAAAAATATTAATTTAAAATCAGAATCTGATTTATATCTTTTCAATAATATAGAAAATTCCAAAATAACAAATATAACATTTAAAAATATTAGTATATATTCAGAAAAAAATAATTCTATAACAGACGGATATAATTCAGGAATTATAAATAATATTAAAAACTCAACTATAAATAATACTTATTTTGAAAATATACAAATACAAGCAACAGATGCTGGAGAATCAAATGATTTCTCTGGAGCATATAATGGAGGAAATGCAAGTATAATAAAGAATAATAAAGAAGAATTTTATATAAAAAACACACAATTTAAAAATATAAAATTAAATGCAGGTGATGGTGGAACAGCAAATGAAGGGACACATGATAGTGGAGGAAATGCAGGTAATATAAATATAATAAATAATAAAAATACAATAAATACAAATTATTCAAATGTGAATATAAATAATATTAAATTACATTTAGGTGAAGGGGGTGATAGTGGAAAAAATAGTGTAGGTAATATGGGTAAAGGTGGTGATAATAGTAAAATAAATATAATCAATTCTAAAAACGATATAAACAATATATTACAAGATATAACTATTCAGAATATATCAACAGACAATTCAAAATATATTGCTGGTAGTAGTAATCCAGCACAATCTGGAAGTTATGATGGTGGAGATGGTGGGAATGGTATTAAAATAAATATGATTAATACAACAGGAAAAAATAATTTAAAAAATATCCATTTAGAAAATATTATTAATGATGTGAAATTTATTGGTGGCGACGGTAGCAATGGTGGAGAATCAGATGATAGTGAAGCTGGGGATGGTGGAGATGGTGGAAATGGAGGAATAGTAAATATATTATCTGGTAAGAATAGTAAAATAGAAAATATTTCAATTTCAAATGCACTACAAAATACAACGTATATAAGTGGAATTGGTGGTGATGGAGGTGATACAAATGAAGGTGTAGATGAAGGCGAGGATGCTGGTGATGGTGGTAATAGTGGAATAGGTATGAAAGGAAATATATTAAATTCAAATAATTATTTAAATAATATTACTATTTCAAATACGTTAACAAATGTAGATTTTCAAACTAACAATGCTGGAGACGGTGGAGACGGATGGTGGCATGCAGGTAATGGTGGAAATAGTAATCATGCTAATTATATAAATATTATAGATACAGATAAACCTTTTAATTCAATTAAATTTGATAATATATTGACTAATATTGATACGGGATTAGGTAGTAGCGGAGATGGTGGTGATGGAACAGATGGAAGTACATTTTTATTTGAAGGTGATGGTAGTGACGGAGGTGATGCTGGAGATATTAAAAATTCAAATGTAATAAAATTTAATTTAAATGAACAAAATAATATTTCAGACATTAACAATATTAATAATAACATAATATATAATACTATTAAATTAGGAAACGTTGGAATTGGTGGTAATGGTGGTGATGGCAGTGGGATTGGCGGTGATGATGGTGAAGATGGTGAGGATGGTGCAAAAGGAGAAAAAGGAATAATAAAAAAACAAAATGAGATTATAGAAAAAATAAGTAAACCAAAAAATATAATTGATGAATTAATGTAAATCAAAACTTTTTAATCTAAAGAGATATAATATAAGATGAACATAATGAGAATAAATATTTCTATTTCACTTATTGATACAAAAATGCATTCAAAAAAAGAAATATATTTAATAATTATTTCTTTTGTATTCGTTGCATCATATATCGGTGTTTTACCACTTATTATTGTGTTATCAACATTATTATTCCATGAATTAGGTCATTATTTATTTGTTAAATTATATAATGTACCAAATGATGGTATAAAATTAAATTTATTTTCAGATAGTTATGTTAAAATCACAAATAATAAAAATGTAACTAAAAAACAATGGATTATTATTGCAGTAGCAGGTCCAATTTGTGGAGTATTATCTATAATTGCATATATACCTATTTTACAATATATAATGGAACCTGATGTTATGAATTTAACAATTTTATTTGGTATATTATTTCATTTATCTAACTTTTACCCAATTAATGGTTCAGATGGTGATATAATTTTAAGACAACTTCGAGAGTGAACTACCCCACCCTACTCGCTCACCGCTGACGCGGGTCGCTCCTTGAGGAAGGGGGCTTACCGCCTAAAATTAGCTAAAAAACGACATATTTTTAACTGTAAAAAATAATATTATATACTATGTCTGTAATTACATTACCTAAAGAAAGAAAAGGATGTATATATATACAAGATATTGAATATATTAATTGTTCAGAGAGTAATATAGATATTGAAGTAGGTTTTAAATTAAAACCAAAATTATCTTTATGGCCAAAAATTGAAGATATGCCTAAAAAAGGAGTAACAGCACATATAATTGAAGAAAATCAAAATCAAGTCAATCATCATGGTTTCTTACGCATAGATATTGAAACAGGAATTGTAAATATATCTAATTCAAAAAAAATTCGGATTACAGCGGGACCAAATCCAAAGCCAAGTAAATGAATGATGAATCACTGTGGAGCGTGTGATAGGATGGGGTACACGACTTATTCATCATTCATAGCGATTGAAAGATTCTACAGTCCTATGAATCGCAAATAGAATCTCAATCAATCGCTAATTAAAAACAGTAGGTGGATTCACTTCAGTCTTTTGCTTTCAGTCTTAAACTAAATAATATTATGCTTTAACAGAAATTATTTGAATATCATGACACTTAGGGCAGACATATTCAATTATTCTTGTTGTTCTATCATTCATACTATACCTTCTATTGCAATTTGGACAATCCATAATTATAAATAATTATATATACATATAAATCTTTCGTTTCTTTTTGTTAACATGTGACAGTATTATGTTTTTGTATAATCTTATGCGCTTTTTCATCCGTTTTTAATGAATTTGAATCCCACGTACAATAATTAATATCATTCATAAATTCTTCTGCTTTTTGTATAGCAACATTTAGTTTATATTTTTTATCTGTTACTGTGATACATTGATGACTTTTTAAACCAACACCTACTTTTACCCACCATTTTTCATCACTCAATAAATCTTTTTTTAAGAAAATCATAATCTCTGAATCATATTTATTAACGGCAATATATTTCGTACCATCTGTATCTTTGTCCCATGTGTTTAACTTCCAACTATCACCAAGTTTATAATTTATTTGTTCCATACTATACTTATATATTTCTTCCTATAAAAATCTTTTGTTTATAATAAAGGTTTAGTTATTTTTATATATAATATTATTAAATATTATTATAATGGGAAATGTCAAAAAATAAAAATAACAATAAAGCCCAAATCGGAATTGGTACACTTATAATATTTATCGCAATGGTTCTTACAGCAGCTATTGCAGCAGGCGTATTAATTAATACTGTTAGTCATTTAGAGCAACAATCACTTCAAACAAGTGAACAATCTATATCACAAGCTTCTACACATGTAGACATAAAAAATGTTGTTGGAGAAATAACAGAAAATCAAACAACAAATGAAAAATATATTTCTAAACTTTCTTTTGAAATACAATTATTACCAGGAGCACAAAATATTGACCTTACAGAATCAACAATACTACTTCATTCTGAGAATATATATCAAAATCTTATAATTGGTAAAGACGAAACAAATATTCAAGAAATAATAGAAAATAACACTAATTCAGAAACGAATTTATTAATTAATAATAACGAAACACTCAACCCACAACTATATCCTTCAACAAGCGTAAGAGCAAGTAATATACAAACACAAGCATATAACGAATCAACCATAACAAATGTACCATATCGATTTGGTGTTGAAAAAATAATAGCAGAATCAAATGATTTAATGCTAACTGACAAAAGTGATAGATACCGTATAAATATAAATACAAGTACAAAACAAGATACAACAATTAATTCCTCAAAAATACAAGGCACACATTTAGAACCGATAAAACCAGGTGAACAAATACGAATTTCATTTACAACACAAGTAGGAACAACACAGACAAAAGTAATTACAATACCTGATACATTTGCAAATAAAAATGATGGTCAAATAATATCTATATAATAAATTACGGTTTTTCAATTGAAACGCCTTCATTAATTTCATCAAATTCTAAATCAAAAGTTAAATCTAAAATAATTTCATCATCTAATAAAGAGTTATAATTATTATCAACAATAAATTCTGCATCAAATTCCACTTTTTCTGTTTTATATGTCGAAGAATCAACTACATACTCCACGTCAATTTTATTAAACTTCACTTCTGTAGAACTAACAAATTCATCAACATCAATAGACAATTCATCAAATTCATAATCAATATTCATCTCATCAAAAAATTCAGCATCTGATTTTACATCCTCAACACTACTTTCTAAAATATATGTATTAGAAGAATTATCTATACGCATATCTAATTCATGTTCATCTTCAACTACTGTTAATAATTTTAAAGCATAATCCGTCATATCAATATCAGAAAGTTCATTTGAAACATAATCAATTTCATCATCAAATCCCGTATTATCAACTTCATAACGGTCACCTTCTAAATCAATAATTGAAACGTTCTCATTAACATACAACTCAAAATTTTCTGATATAAATACAGTATACATACCTGAAACATACGCTTCATTCTCAACAAAATCTACTTGTGATTTCCCATATGATGAAACATCTAAATCATCAAAATCATCTGAAACTACGTCCGCATTCACATAATATGTAAATGAACTATCTGTAATATTTTTCATTTCATGCATATTATTTTCAACAACATCAACCATCTCTGTATCTAAATTATTTTCTGTTTCACTTTCTTCACTAAATCCAGTCATAGTTAAACAACCAGATAAGAAAATTAATAACACTAATGAAAGTATAATTGTATATCTTTTATCCATATCTAAAATATATGTTTTATATACTAAATAGTTATTGATTCACAACATTTAAAAATTAAGTCAATAATTATATAACCAAGTTATCTATAGATACCATTCATATAACCCGATGAATATGCCGTAACATATACTAATATTGCATAAATAAAAAATAGAATCGTCAGTAAATAATTCGGATTAATAACTATAAAATAAAATAAGAAACCCAATTCAAATATTTTTAGAATAAAATTTAATAATATTTGATAAAATTTATCTGACGCCATATTATAATAACCTCTCTGTATTATTAATTGTTTTACTATTTGAATTCATATATGAATATTAGATGGTGACATATTTAAATGTTTTTAAATCAAATTCTTAATAAAAAATAAAAATAAAAATAAAATTATAACCTAAACGTATTCTCCCCAAACATCTCGAAGTTCTTCTTCAGAAATAATCTCTTCTTCTTCATTTTCATAATCAAATTCATCCGTAACTTCATCTACATAAGAATCAATTTCATCTGTGTTTGTTTTAGAACTCATCAA
>LFCJ01001259.1_pt1 | contig 17477 bp, 19 predicted proteins | sample 643141 | NCBI WGS metagenome assembly LFCJ01 (sample SAMN03766243, study PRJNA286221) | soda lake metagenome | biome: soda lake; feature: Kulunda steppe; material: water; isolation source: sample B1-Br-g2 brine of Lake Bitter-1 | place: Russia: Kulunda steppe | collected 2010-07
ATCCTTATATGGACATAGAATTATGTATGCGACAAATTTATTAGTTCTGGTGGCAAGTGTTTTCCATGTCCAAAGTTGACATGGGTCGTGTTACATCGTCCCGACGCCAGTTCTTGACGGCTAGCGGAGTTGGAGTGGTAGGAATTGCAGGATGTCTGGGAGATAACACCGAAGACGACGGAAACGTAGAACCAACTGAAGACGATCCCCTGGTGGTGGCTATTACCGGTGGCCCGTTCAAGGAAGTATACGACGTTGAGTTGGTCGACGCATTCCGAGAGGAGACAGATATTCCGATAGAGTCAACGGAGATGGAAAATCCACCCACAGCGTTTTCGGAATTCCAGCGGGCACACCAGCAAGGTGAAGCACCCGCTGATCTTTTCTTAAACACTGCCGTCACGAGCCTTCGTGGTAAGGAAGAAGATATGTGGGAACAGTGGGATGCAGACGAGTTTGAGAACCTGCAATACTACGACGATCAGTACATAGAACGCCAAGACGGTCAGGTCGTGGCGGTTCCAGATCAAGGGTGGTACACGACTCTCTCACATAACACCGAACTACTAGGTGACAATCAGCCAGATTCCTGGACTGCCCTGTGGGATTCAACGTACGAGGACGCGTTTGGAGTTAACCGAATGGTGGACACAAACTTCCTGCTCGAAATCACGGCAGAAGTTCACTTCGATGGTCAGGAGAAGCTCGAAACTGACGAAGGGATAGAGGAAGTTCTCGAAGTGGTCGATGATGTTCGTCCTCAAGTCTCCGTCTGGTACGATACTGGTGCTCAATTCCTGCAAGACCTAGCTGCCGGGCAGTACGAGGCAGGCCAGAACTATCACGACGTGGCCCACTTCATGTCTGAAGACGGCGAACCCGTCGAGTCAATCTTCCCAGAAGAAGGGGCGGTCATCGACTTCGGACATTTCTCGATGTTCAATACTTCGCGAAAACGGGAGGCTGCGCGTGAGTTCCTAGACTTCCAGATGCGCCCGGATATCCAAGACAATGTGAGTCGTGAACTGTTTACGGTCCCCCTCACGGATTCAGAGCACTCCGATATTGAAGATGAACTTTACGAGGTGATCGCAGGTCCGGGACCCGAAGCCGCGATCTCGCCAAAGTTCGACCTCTACGTTGGCGAGCGTTCAGAGTTTATCTATGAGCGCTGGGATGAATTCATGTTAGAGTAAACAGGTGGGTCCGTAATGAGTGAAATTCAACTCAAGTCAATCAGTAAAAAATTCAGCGACGTCCTCGCAGTGGACAATGTCTCTCTTACAATAAATGATGGCGAATTCGTAACCCTCGTTGGACCGAGCGGATGTGGCAAAACGACGACATTGAGGATGATTGCAGGGTTCGAGGTCCCAGATAGAGGAACGATCAAGATTGACGATCATGATGTCACTGACGTTCCGCCGTTCCACCGAGATATCGGGATGGTATTCCAGCAATTCGCACTTTTTCCTCATATGACTGCTGGAGAGAATATCGGCTATGGCCTCAAAGTGAGAGGCGAAAAATCAAGTGACGAAATCGAAGCCCGAGTGGAGGAAATGTTGGAACTTGTCCGCCTCCCTGAAGTCAAAGATCGGAAACCGGAGAACCTTTCGGGAGGACAGCAACAGCGGATCGCATTAGCACGCGCCCTGGCGCCTGAACCTCGTGTTCTGCTATTGGACGAACCGCTGGCAAGCCTCGATAAAAAACTCCGTGAAGAGATGCAAATAGAGCTCCAACGGATCCAGAATGAAGTAAATATCACGACAGTGTTCGTGACGCACAACCAGGACGAGGCGATGTCAATGTCCGACCGGATTGCGGTGATGAACGAAGGCCAATTCGAGCAAGTCGGGGTTCCGGATGAGGTATACGATAAACCTACGAGCCGGTTCGTTGCCGATTTTATCGGGACATCGAACATCCTTGAAGGCGAGGTCGTAACCATCGGTGATGGAGAACCAACTATTGACTGTCGAGGATTCCTGCTTAAGCCGGAAGAACTCTGCGCACAAGCGGGTGATACAGTAGACGTCGTCGTACGTCCGGAGAACGTAACGATCCGCAATAGTGAGGACGCCAACGGTCATTCGGTTGCGGGCAATATCGAGTTCAAGCGAAACCTCGGGGCGTCCATTGAATATCATGTTCGAACCGAGGGCGGGAACCGATGGATCTCCGTACAACCTCGCGATCAAAAAGTAGACGCCAATTCCAGCGTGAACATCAGCATCTCGGATTTCTACACTTTGGAGGCCTAAGATGTCCTCAGAAGGGTTTGATATTACTGAGCGGATCAACATTCGGGGGGATATCAAGAAGCATCCAAAATACCTCATTGCTGCATATCCGGTTCTCTCCCTGCTTATTTTCTTTTTCATCCCGTTTTTAATTCTCCTCACACACAGCTTCTTCCAGAACATTAGTGGCGGCTTCTACGAACCCGCTTTCGTCTTCGAAAATTACATCCGGCTATTCACGACATCTGCGTACTTCGGCCGATTGGTTTTCACTATCGAGATCGCGGTTGTTGTGACGATAGTTTCGCTCATCGTCTCGTATCCATTGGCCTACTATCTTGCACGAACCGAAGACAAACTCTTCCGCGATATCTGCTTCATCAGCATAATCTCAACGCTTTGGATCACCTACGTCATCAAAGGATACGCCTGGACAGTGATCCTCTCACGAAACGGGATCGTAAGCCAGGTGGGGGTCGCTGTCGGGCTTCTCAATGAACCAACCTCTTTTACTCCGGGCTACTGGTCACTAGTCGTCGGCCTAGTGTATGTGCTTCTCCCGTTCATGCTGCTCACACTATTCGTGAGCCTCAAAGGCATTAATCCGAAGTTGGAAGAAGCCTCGAAAAGTCTTGGAGCAAGTCACTACCAGACTTTCAAGAATGTCACGCTTCCGCTTTCAATGAACGGGATCATTGCAGGCTCCAGTCTCGTCTTCATATTAACTGTCGGAACGTATGTCCTTCCCCGCATTCTTGGAAATCCCGAACAGTGGACGCTAGCCGTAATCATCGGAGACCAAATCAATCAACAAGGGAACATTCCCTTCGCAGCTGCGATGAGTATCACCCTGATGATACTAGTTATTGGAGTGTTGACGCTCGTCGTCTTCTTCAGTGATCTTGATATCGTCTCACTTGGTCGAGGTGACGACTTATGAATGTCAACCAACGCTTCGGAAACCTCGCACCGTACCTATTGAAGGGGTACGCGGCGCTAGTGATGCTGTTCATTATCGGGCCACTAGCAATTATCGCGTTCGTCTCACTTACCGCTGGTAACTACATTCGATATCCGCCGGAGGAGTTATCTACTCGATGGTATGTTGAAATATTGAATTCGCCTGAGTGGTTAGTGGCAATTCAGAACAGCATCATCATCGCGCTGGGTGCAACAATCATTAGCATTACAGTCGGCGGATCGCTTGCCTACGCGCTGGATAGGTATGATTACACGTTTTCTACGTTAATGTCGATGCTCGGAATCGTCCCAATCTTGCTCCCACCAATTGTGATCGCAGGGGCCTTCTTCTCGTTTTTCGCTACGCTGGGAATGGTCGGAGATATGACAACAATCATGATCGCCCACGCGATTTTCTTTGCTCCATTCCCGTTCATCCTTGTATTACAGGGTCTCGAAGAACTCGACAATATTTATGAAGAGGCTGCTGCGAACCTCGGTGCCGATCCGTTCACTCGGTTTCGAACGATTACCCTCCCGCTCATCAAAACCAATATTTTTGCAGGAGCTATCTTCGTCTACATTCTGTCCTTGAACGAGTATATCATCGCCTGGATTCTGTCCGGCTTCGTTATCAATACGGTGCCCCTGCAAATCTATTCGAGTTTGCGGTATGCCTATTCGCCGATTATCGCAGCAGTGAGTGTCTTATTCATCATCGTCACGGTTGTCGTCGTTGTGGCTATCGACCGCCTCGCGGGAGGAATTTGGGAGTAACCAATGATACCACCATCACTTCAGGAACCGACCATCGAAGAGATATGCGAAACGGCTGCAAAAAACAACATTCGGCTTTCCAAAAATGAAGCGGCGGACTTCGCCGAATTCATATCGGAAATGTTGGATGGTTACGAAAGGTTGGACGAGTTATACGAACAAAATGGAAGGAACGAATTACGTGAAAGGGGGTTAGGATATCGACCCTCGGATGACCAGAACCCACACAATGAGTTCCTAGTCAAGTGTGACATCTCGGAATCAGTATCCGGCCCTCTTAGTGGGTACAATATAGGAATTAAGGACAGCATCGCCGTTGCAGGTCTCGAGACGATGTGTGGTTCCTTCGTTCTTAGTGGCTACGTTTCAAAAACTGACGCGACTGTCGTGACACGAGTCCTCCAGGCCGGTGGATGTATCACCGGGAAAACGAACATGGAGCCCTTCGGCTATTCTGGGAGTGGTGAACTCTGCAGTGAAGGTCCGGTATTGAATCCGTACGACCGTGGCCATCTTGCGGGTGGATCGTCAAGCGGATCGGCAGCGGCCGTAGCGGGTGGAAGTGTCGACATTGCCTTCGGAACCGATCAAGGCGGCTCAATCCGCATTCCAGCAGCGTGGTGTGGCTGCGTCGGTCTAAAACCGACTTTTGGGTTAATTCCATACACCGGGATCATCGGCATGGAACCCAGCGTGGATCACGTCGGCCCGATGTCAATGACCGTTGAAGAATGCGCACTCGCACTCGAAGTCACCTCCGGTGTCGACGGCTTGGACGCGCGACAAAATGTTGGGCGGGTGGAGCCAAAAGCCTACACAGATCTCTTAGCAGGCGATTTGGAGGACTTTACAATCGGGCTCCTTTCGGAAGGGTTCGATCCGACCGAAAACGAGCAAGCAGTAAACGATGTCGTGTACAATGCGGTCGAAGCCTTGGCCTCACAGGGAGCTAAAATTCAAGAGGTTTCCGTACCGCTTCACATGGACGGACAGGCTATCTTCAATGGAATTGAGGTTGAGGGCATGACCTCATTAATCAACGACGAGGGAATTGGAAAGTACATGCAGGGGTATTACGATACCCAATTCCTCAATGCCTTCAGCCGCGCCCGCCGTCTGCAGGCTGACGAGTTCCCGCCGACGCTGAAACTAATTCTGACTGTCGGCCAATATCTGTCTGACGAATACCACGGCAGGTACTACGCAAAAGCTCAGAATTTACGACGTGATCTCCGACAGCAGTACGATGAAGCCCTCGAGGTCGTCGACATCCTTGCAATGCCGACGACGCCACAAACCGCCCACAAAGCAAGGGACTCGGTCAGCCACACCGGGGCTATCGAGCGAGCTCTTGACATGACACGAAATACGGCCCCGTTCAACATCACGGGTCATCCATCAATATCGATTCCTTGTGGCACGGTTGACGGACTCCCAGTCGGACTAATGTTCGTCGGTGAACATCAGGCAGACAACGTCGTTCTAGACGCAGCGTACGGCTACCAAGAGCAAATCGGTTACGGACTATAACCAAGAAAAATAATACAATGACGAAAACAGTACTTATTGGCGGTCTGGCACACGAATCGAACACGTTCACTAAGGAACCGACTGAACGAGAAGACTTCAAACAGCGGGGCGAATACATCGATGAAGAACTAATTACAGAATTGCGGGGAACAAATACTGAGATAGGAGGCATCATCGACGTCGCCGAGGACCACGGCGTCACACTTAAGCAGACGGTTTACGCCGAGGCAATGCCGGGTGGAATCGTGACAGGTGATTGCTATGAATTTTATACCGAATATATTGCCAACAAGGCGGAAGCCCTTGCGGACGATCTCGATGGCGTTGTGCTCGTGCTTCACGGCGCGATGGTTCCGGAGGGTATAGACGACGGCGAAGGACCGATTGTTAAAAGAATCAGAGAAATAATCGGGACCGACACACCACTTGTCGTTACACTAGATCCACACGGCAACATCACGGACGAGGTTGTGGATCATGCAGACGCACTCGTAGCGTACGAAGAATACCCGCACGTGGATCGGGGAGATACTGGGCGTCGAGGCATGCAACTCCTCCTCGATATTATTGATAATAAAATCGATCCCGTAATGAGCATTGAGCGGCCTCCGATGGTGCTGTTCGGACCGAAGACATCCACTCGAGAGGGACCAGGAAGAGAAATTATGCAATATGCCCGGACGCTCGAACAACGAGAAAAGGTTCGTAAAGTCAATGTCTTCTACGGTTTTTGGAAGGCCGATAAACCTTCTTCCGGGGTCTCCGTCGTGACGATTACGGACGGTGACGAACATTTGACCCAAGATACGGCCGATAACATGGCTGAAAAACTTTGGAGCAAACGGAAAGAGCTGATCGGGGAGCAACCCAAACCGGATGCCGCAGTGCGACGAGCAAAACAGTATATAAACAAGGGAGAAAAGCCGGTTGTACTCTGTGACATTGGAGATGACGTAGCAGCTGGAACTGCAGGTGACGGAACACCGCTGCTTCGCGAGATGATCGACCAACGGATCGGTAACTCCGGATTCGCATCGATTTACGATCCTAACGTCGTCGATCAAAGTGTCGATGCAGGCGTCGGAAACCGCCTGACAGTCAATCTTGGGGGCAAACACGACGACTTGCATGGCGATCCGATATACGACCTAGATGTCTACGTCCATGCGATTACTGATGGTCAGTTTACCAATCAGGGGCCAGTTAGCACGGGTTCGGAGATTAACCTCGGAAAGACGGTACTTCTGGAGTGTGGGCATCGAGACCAAGTGAGTGTCATAGTGAACTCAGAGCGGGGAGTACCACTCGACGAAGAGATTTGGCGTCACATTGGAATTCAACCGCAACGTCTGGACGCCTATGCGATCAAGAGTGAGATCTTTTATGGGCCCGATGATGACGTCGTTGGTGCCGAAGCAATCTATGTGGATACACCGGGATTGTGGTCTGTAAATCCTGAAAACTTCGAATTCACAGGGATCGATCGGCCAAAATATCCGCTCGACGACCTCGACGACGATTATTACCCGTAACCAATGCAATCTGATCTTATCGACTTGACCTGTGAACTGGTCTCAATAGAATCGGAAAACCCGCCGGGAAATGAGCGGGCGTGCTCTGAATACATCGTTGACTGGTTCGAAAAAAACGGAATCGAGGCCGAGTTGATCCACGAACCATATCCGGATCGTCCACAGGCTGTTGCACAGGTTGGTTGCGGTGAGCCAGTGGTGGTTCTCAACGGACACGTCGACGTCGTCCCGGCCGGTGATCACTCCAACTGGACGCACAATCCATATGACCCAATTATAGAGGACGGGCGGATTTACGGGCGAGGCACTACCGACATGAAAAGCTGCGTTGCACTTGGGATGATCGCCGCACGCGAACTTAAACCAGATCTCGAATCCGATCACTTAGACGGTTCTGTCATAGTTCATGCGGCTGTCGGTGAAGAGCGGGGAGAACCCGGAACTAAGACGCTACTCGAGTTGGGATACGATGGCAGTTACGGCATCGTTTTGGAGCCCACGGGGTTCCGAGTCGCCACCAGTCAAAAAGGATCTGCGTGGATTGAATTTACGATCCACGGCGACCCAGCGCATGCGAGCCGTCCTTACGAGGGAAGGAACGCCGCAAAGCAGGCCCGCCATCTGATTGAACTACTCACGGACTATAATGACAAGCTAAAAAAAAAAGAGGAACCGATGGTCGGGCCACCGTTTGCTACAATTACGGGCATAAACGGGGGGACGAAAGAAAACGTCGTTCCGGAAAGTACGACGATAACAATTGACCGTCGGGTAATTCCGGCTGAAACAAGAGCCGACATCGAAACCGAATTAGATAGAATCGTCAACAAGGCCCAAAGCGAATTCGGTATCAACCTTACGTGGAATATCAAAGAGTTATTGGAATCATCCATGACGGATCCCACTGCAAAATCAGCGCAAATTTTTCTCGACCATTCTCACGATGTTCTAGGCACGCCCCTCGAACCGTGGGGCGATGATGCTGCGAGTGACGTACGGAACTTCATTAATGATGCCGATATGGAGGCGATAACTTGGGGACCAAGTAACACCTCTCGAGCACATATCATCGACGAGTATATCGAAATCAAAGAATTGGAAAAGGCGTTCGAGGTCCTTGATCCGGCACTCCGAGAATTGTTGTCAGAAGGGTAGTATTTTATGATTAGAAAGCATTGAGGAATCCTATCTGGGAGGAATGACAACTGAGTTCTATTTAATATCCCCCCCTTGCTTCCAGATTCTCACAGATATATCTATTGACAAATTTAATTTGTTCTATGGACTAAGTTACGATTATAATATTCGGAACCGGGCTCGTCGAGAAAGTTGGAGGTATTGGCGCGTCTCTCGAAAGAAAATCGCAATTGGGGCGCTCAGCCTGTAACCGAAATGGGAGGCTGTGATCTTCATGCTCGTCGCGCTGATAGTGCTTGGCTCCCCGACAGACTCCTACCTGACCGCTATCGCGAGCCTGTTTTCGCGGAACGTCTACTTCAGCCACCTAAGCCCAGTCCCAGCGACAAGCAACAGCTCCGTGTTGCTCGCATCGCTCGTTTGGGGTTCGCAGCCGTGATCTTCATCGCGGCAGAGTTTGTACTGGACAGCGTGAGTTTCATTCAGTTGCTCCTCATCCGCGGTCTGGGTTGACGGCACTTGTCGAGCCGTTCGCAGTATTACTTTTCTGGTCTTGGACGAGTTCGGTCGGTTTCATCGCCGGCGTCGTGGTCAGCCAGCTCGCCACCGCCTCCCTGTTGCTCGTCTCCTTCGAGGTCGCGGCGATATCTAGTCTCCTTGAACTGAAGCTGTAGGAGATATCTACTAAGACTCGATTAGCTCAATTTCTGCCTGGTGATAGCACCATCGATGGATGTGATCACGGTGCTGGAGCTTCGTCAGAGATGACCGTGTTCTAGAGATCAACTCCTCGAAGCTTTGGGGCGTCACGTTCCCCATATCGTTCAGCTTCGACCAGTCCCAAACGCCTTCACATGGATTCAGCTCAGGACACGCTGTTGGGAAGCGAATCTCGTCCATCTGGTCGTATCTCTCGAAGAACCGTTCGATTCTGTTTGCCGTATAGACAGATGCACGGTCCCACAGGACCGTCATCTGTCCGTCCAGTTGCAAGCGGACCTGATGCAGAAAATCACGGATCAAGTTGCTCGTCACGTTCTCATTCGGGTGCAGCCGAAAGAAGACCTTCGTCTCCAGCGCGTCATTCTCACCGAGCCAGAGCGCAACCGCACCAATAGCAGAGACCTTTCGCCAGTCGCTTCGGACTGGCGAAATGGTCGGGTACGAGCCTTCTTTGGCCCATCGCTGGGTCGTGACTGGGGTATGACGATACGGCGATTCGTCGATACAAAGGATCGTCTCGCCGTCGGCTAGCTTTTTTTGATCTGTTCAGCTTCCTCATTGAGCCAACGTTCCTTCTCTTCAGGGTCTTTCTCAGCGGATCCCTCTCTGGGTTTGACCGGGCGATAGCCAAGCTCGCGGAGAAGCCGCGAGCAATGGCGTGGGGTATAGTCGATGCCAAACTGGTCCTCAATCAGCTCAGCAACGCGTTTCGACGTCCAGAGATCCGCTTCCCAGCCATGAGCCTGCGCTCCCTCTTCGAGCAACTCGACGAGTTGCTCTCGATCGTGATCATCAAGCTCCGAGTCGGGTCCTTGGTTTCCTTCATCGTTGGTGCTTTTGAGCGCCTCTATCCCTTCCTCTTCTAGCGTAGAGTTCCACTTGGAAACGGCCGACGGCGTCACGCCGTGATCCTCGGCGATTTGAGCTTGATTCTTCTCGCCCTCCAGAAGCTCTTGAGCAGCGGCCAACCGCCGCTGCTCTTTCTGTTCACGCGTGAGTGTGACTGCCGGCGAGAGCTTCTTGCTCATAGGCCATCATGATCGTCCACGATGAAAAAGGTTGAGTGAATCGGGTCTTAGTGTATAATGCTTGTTGGCCACATGACTTCGACGATGCTATCGGCTGTCATCTGCAAAGTGAGCCCGGGCAACTTTGATTTCGACGACATTTTACAGCAAGCCGTCGCAGCCGATAGAAGTGACGAACAATGATGTCCGAGGCGATGTTTGTCGCGATGCTCGTGTTATTTTGGGTCGCCGAATGCCTCTTCGGTGCACTCGTCATATACTGGATCCACCGGCAAGGCTTCGGCGGTGAAGGGGTAGCCGGTGGCAATACATTTCCGCTGGAAGATCCCGGACTAACGGAACTGTCGTTTGGCATCTGGAGGCTGTTTTTCGCTGGGATTGTCTTGCTTATTAAGCCCTGTTGAAATCCTCAGCAAGAGACATATTCTGCTCCAGTTGTGGTCAATACAACCGGCATCCGGTGAGGGAACCCCCGGTTGCTGTGTCGTCACATGACGAGTTCATCGACGTGCCCGTGTTTAGACGCGGTAGAGATCGGCGCTCCCGCTTCATTCACAGAATATGAAACCGGCCCGTGAAGCGCCCACTCCCGGATTCTGAACAGGCAGGATAGCGCCGAACTCGTCTCATTTGGGCGTCTAAACACGGCCTAGAGGCTGTATTCAGCACAAGACTGGCGTTCGTTTCCACCTTGATAAGGTGAATGAACTGGTCACAAGAGCTGCTTATAATCCGAAACCAGTTCAGAACTTATCACCCGCTAAGAACTTCAACAGAGCCGCTTATTATTATTATCGGCACCTAATACTCGGTCGTAGCAATCGACGCGGGTTTGAATTCGTGGCGGGGCTGTGTATTGTGCAACGTTGTCCAATCTATCACCATCCCTTGTTCGGTCATCAGCCCGAGACCGATCTCTCCTATTGCACTATAAGTCAACGAACAGAAATCCCAACCGGGACTGCCCATCGGGAATGGACCGTCCTCACGGGGACGACGAAGGTCGACGACGCCGCCAAGGGCGTTTCGGGTCGCCAGTGCCAGATCTCGTCCCTCCTCATACCGGGCCATAGGGAACTCACGGTTGTCGATGATGAGACGGCCAAGTCCACCATCAAGAACCGCTGATACGTCAGTTCGATCGGCCTCGAGCAGGAGCGTGACAATGTCGACCGATGAGTCTTCGCCACTAATGACATCGATGTATCGCCTGATCTCGCCACCAACCTCGTCAGGGTCGGCGGTGAAGACCGCTTCAGAATCGGTCGTGTCACTGTATTCGGCGATCCCTCCGGTAACCAGTCGGGTGCTGATGCCACCGGAAAGTAGTACTCCATCAAGAGTGAGACTGGAGGGGAGCGTGAGCCGATAGTCACCGGGTTCAGTGACCGACGACTCTTCGACGGTGACGAGGCAGGGAGCCAGCGGGAGGTCCTCGACCTCCGCGAGCAAGTTGAGTACTGGTTTAACAGATGCTGAATCGAGATACGCAGCAGCGGATATGAGTTCTCCGGAGTCCTCAACCGGATCGTACGTGACGCGGCTAGTTAATGTCGCGATCCGAGAGCGGATCTGTTCGAGGCGTGATCCGACATTGCCCGTTTCCAAGGCCCTCTGTCCAAACTTTGTGAGTCGTCGTCCCTTCCCAGGAACTTTCTTTGTCATTCCGCGCTCATCAAGATCTGAGAGGGCGAGTCGGATCGTCCGCCCTTGAATCGAGTAGCCATGGCGTTCCATGAGCTTAACTAATCGGATCGAGCCGATCGGCTCATGCCGCCGGAGGAGACGGAGGAGGTCGTAGGTTCGCTCGTCGATCTCTTCGCTCATACTGGATCAATTCACGGCAACAACTCATAGCTTCCGACCTCTCTCGACAAAATTTTTTTATACCTCGGTTTATATCTTAGACAATGCGGAAATACATTTCCGCCACGGTGACCATTGTCATGTCAAAAGAAAATATGAAAGCACAAAACGACGACATCGTCTCCCAGTATGACGACTATGTGATGCCAATCTGGAAGAACCTTGGCGTGCCGATCAAACGCGCGTCCAACTGCGTTGTCGAAGATTACAACGGTAACGAGTATTTGGACGTTTTCTCCGGCATTTCTGTGACGAACGTGGGTCATAACAACGACGCCGTAGTCGAGGCAGCCAAAGCCCAGCTCGACGAGTTCGTCCACGGCTGTTCCTACGTCCACCCGAACGAAACCGTCGCTGAACTCGGTGAACGGCTCGCCGAAGTCACGCCCGGAAACTTGGAAAAGTCGTTTTTTTGCAACTCCGGAACCGAAGCCGTCGAAGGAGCAGTCAAACTCGCACGTAAGCATACGGGCAGTAAAGAAGTCATCGCACTGGAGATGGGGTTTCACGGACGAACACTCGGAAGTCTATCGCTGACCGGCAACAACGCCTACAAGAAGGAGATGGCCCCGACCATCAACGACGTGGCTCATGTCGCACCACCTTACGCGTACCGATGCCAGATGTGCGGCGGCGGTCCCTGTTCGAGTGCCTGTGCTGAGGATCTTGAACGGGTTATCGGGACCCACACATCGGGAGATTTGGCCGCAGTAGTCGTCGAACCAGTGATGGGTGAAGGTGGTATTATAGTTCCACCAAAAGAGTGGATCCAACGGATCAAAGAGATTACCCACGACCATGGTGCCCTACTCATTGTTGACGAGGTTCAGACTGGCTACGGCCGGACCGGCGAACTGTTTGCAGTCGACCACTTTGATGTGGTTCCTGACATTATGCCACAAGCGAAAGGGATCGCAAACGGACTCCCGCTGGGTGCATTTACTGCGCCAGCAGACATTGCCAATAGCTTCGAATCGGGCGATCATCTCTCAACGTTTGGCGGGAATCCGGTAGCCTGTGCAGCCGCTCTTGCGACCATCAATGAGCTACAGGATGGTATCATCGAAAACGCACGCGAGCAGGGTATGTGGCTCGGAAAGCAGCTCACGACGCTCGAAAACGAGTTCAATGTCGTCGGCGAAACCCGTGGACTTGGACTTATGTACGGTGTCGAACTGGTCGATCCGGACAACGGCACCAATCCGGTAAACGTTGAACCGAACCCAGATCCAACATTCGCCAAGCACATCGGCGAACGGCTTCGGGACCAAGGGATAATTATGGGTGTCGGCGGCTACCACAAGAACGTGATGCGATTCCAGCCGCCGCTGACAATCGAGCGTGATCAACTACGGCGGGCCGTGTCCGGGCTTCGAACTGCACTGGAGGAGGTGACAGCATGACCGCTCCATCCGGGGAATTCATTCGACGTGCGAGTGCGGACCGGCACCAGGCCGAACTGCCGTATGCTGGGATTGATAGCTTTCTCAAAGCCAACCAGCGAGACATCGACGACCTAGCCGATGTGGACGCAGGCGTCATCGGCGTCCCCTACGACGGTGCGGTAAGCAACCGGCCGGGTGCTCGCTACGGTCCACAAGCGATCCGCCGAGCTAGCAGTTGGTGGGCGTACCTCTCAGGATATAAGGGTGGTCTGACGAATATACGAACCGGGAGTCAAGTCGACTTCAGCGCTCTTTCCCTAGCCGACTGTGGGGATTTGCCGGTGTTCCCGACCGACATTGAGCGGACCACCGAGAGCATCGAAACCCACGTAGGGGCGATCGCCGAACAGACCTTTCCGGTGGTGTTGGGTGGGGACCACTACTGTACGGCACCGTCATTTCGCGGCTTTGCAGCGGGGGCAGGCCACGAGAGCGTCGGGTTCGTTCAGATAGACGCCCACTCTGATACGAGCACGGGGAGTCCGATCTTCGGCGACGAGTTCCACGGTTCGAGTACGGCACTGATCGCCGACTCAGCCTACAGCGATTACGAACACGTCAGCCAGGTCGGCATCCGAGGCTACGAGTCGCCCGACTTCTTCGAGTTCGCCGAGGAAACTGGCCTTGACCTCTATACGATGGGCGACGTGACGAGCCGCGGGATCGGTCCGGTCGTTGAGGACGCCATCACCTCGGCCGCCGAAGACACCGACGCGGTCTACGTCACCTTCGATATTGACGCGGTCGACCCGAGTGTCGCGCCGGGGACCGGAACGCCGGAACCGGGCGGACTCTCGGCTGACCAAGCGGTGCAGGTCATGGAGACTCTCGGTCGACATGATGCCGTCGGCGCAGCGGACCTGATGGAAGTCGCACCGGCATTCGACGACAGCGAGGGAACCCAGCGGTTAGCTGCCTATCTGTTAGTGATCCTCCTGGAACGGCAGTTCGCAGAATAATGTTCGAGACAACCAACCCAGCAACCGGCGAACGTATCGAAACTTACAAGAGAGACGACGACGCGGCCGTCGAAGCCACGCTCACGGATGGGGCCGAAACCTTCGAGACGTGGCGGGAGCGGTCGATCGAATCCCGACAAGAACTGGCCGCGAACCTCGCCGAGACGTTGCGGGACAACGTCGACCAGTATGCACAGGTAATGACCCGCGAGATGGGAAAACCGATCTCCCAGGCCATCGGTGAGATCAAAAAGTGCGCGTGGGTCTGTGAGTACTACGCCGAGCGAGCCGCCGAACACCTCCAAGACGACCGGATCGGCACCGAACCAGGTGCCGAAACCTACGTCGCCTACGAACCGCTCGGGACGGTCCTCGCGGTGATGCCTTGGAACTACCCGTTCTGGCAGGTGTTTCGGTTCGCTGTCCCGGCGCTGACCGCCGGCAACGTCGCCCTGCTGAAACACTCGCCGACGACGTTCGGCTGTGCAGAGGCCATCATCTCGGCGTTCCGCGAGTCAGGGTATCCGGAGGGTGCCATTCGGTCGCTTCGCATCGAACCTGAGCGCGTCGAGGACGTCATCGATGACGATCGCGTCCGGGCAGTCACGCTGACCGGCAGCACCCGCGCCGGGCGAGCGGTCGCCGAGGTCGCCGGACGGAACATTAAAAAAACGGTACTCGAACTCGGCGGGAGCGACCCCTACATCGTGCTTGAGGATGCCGACCTCGACAACGCCATCGAGACAGCCGTCACGGCCCGGACACAGAACTCCGGGCAGTCCTGTATTGCCGCCAAGCGCCTGTTCGTCCACACAGACGTCTACGAGGAGTTCGTCGACCGCTTTGTCGACCGGATGGCGACGTTGACTGTCGGCGACCCGACTGATCCCGAGACCGACGTGGGGCCGCAGGCCCGCGAGGATCTCTTGGAGACACTCCACGAGCAGGTAACCGCGAGCGTCGACGCTGGAGCGACCGTCCAGTATGGCGGAAAACCCCTCGAACGGATGGGGAACTTCTACCCACCGACGGTCCTCACGGACGTACCCGCCGACTGTCCCGCGTGGGCCGAAGAACTGTTCGGCCCGGTCGCAACCGTGATCGAAGTCGACGACGAAAATGAGGCAATCCAACGGGCCAACGATACGCCGTACGGACTGAGCGCATCGGTATGGACGACCGACCGCGAGCGGGGTCGGCGGATCGCCGAGCGGGTCGACGCTGGTGCGGCGTTCGTCAACGAGATGTCGAAGTCCGACCCTCGGCTCCCCTTCGGCGGCATCAAAGAGTCAGGCTACGGCTCGGAACTCTCGGAGCACGGCATTAGAGAATTCACCAACGCGAAAACCTACTGGATCCAATGACGACTCACAGTTTTACTGACGATCTAAACCAGAATCACGAGCGAGCCATTGCAGAAGCGACCAGCGGAACAGCGTTCACGGCGTGGATCGACGGTGAGGCCTACGAAACCAACGCGACGTTCGAAACCCGTGATCCCGTGGTCGACAAACAAATTACGACCGTCCCACGATGTGGTGCCGACGGGATCGATCTTGCCGTCGACGCCGCAGGTGAGGCGTTCGAGGGTGCATGGGGAGACCTCTCCCACACAGAGCGAGCCGACTGTCTGCTAGCATGGGCCGAACAGTTGACCGACAACGTCGACGAACTCGCGCTGCTAGAGAGCCTCGATACGGGCAAACCACTCGCCTTTGCTGAGGCAGAGATCCGCGACGGGATCGAGTACATCGAGTACTACGCGCATCTACTGTACGGCGAGACCGACGAGCGCGTCCCGGTCGGCGGCGACACACACGCCTACAATCGAACCGAACCGTACGGCGTCGCGGGGCTCATTGTTCCGTGGAACTATCCGGTGTTATTGACCTGCTGGAAACTCGGTCCCGCGCTGGCCGCGGGCAACACTGTCGTACTGAAACCGGCCGAGCAGACACCGCTGACCGCAACACGCCTTGCACAGTTGGCCGACGGTATCCTCCCACCGGGGACACTGAACGTCGTCCATGGTTTCGGCGACGAGGCCGGCAGCGCGCTGACGAGTCACCCGGAAGTCGACAAACTCTCGTTTACCGGCGAGGACGCTACCGGCGAGCTCGTCATGAGCGCAGCCGCAAAAAATATCACGCCGGTAACCCTCGAACTCGGTGGCAAATCGCCATTTATTGTCTTCCCGGATGCGGATTTGGAGGATGCTGCTGCCACCGCCGCAGAAGGGATCTTTTACAATACGGGCCAGTCCTGCGATGCGCTCTCGCGGACGCTTGTTCACGAAGAGGTCCATGACAAGTTCATAACGCTGTTCGAAGAAGCTGCCACCGAGTGGACCGTCGGCGACCCCTTAGCTGAGGGGACGATGGTCGGCCCACTCGCCTCCGAACAGCAGTTCGATAAAGTTCGCGAGTACGTCGACATCGGTCGTGAGACGGATGCAACGATCGTTACTGGCGGTGAAACTACCGATATATCCGATGATGGCTGGTTCGTTGAACCGACAATCTTCGACGGCGTCGACAACGATGACCGCCTCGCTCAGGAGGAAATATTCGGTCCTGTCGCGTCGGTTATAACGTTTGGATCCTACGAGGAGGCAATCGAGTTGGCAAACGACATCGAGTATGGGCTTGCTTCGGCTGTTGCCACGACAGATCTCTCGCTTGCTCATCGAGCGGCAGCCGATATCGAGGCTGGGACTGTCTGGATCAACGACTATGCTCGCTTCTCGCCGGGGCTGGCCTTTGGTGGGTACAAACGGTCGGGAATCGGCCGAGAGTGTGGCGCGGAAACGCTTGATGAGTATCGGCAACAAAAGACTGTCGCGATTGCCACCGAGGATGTGTCGTTCGATCAGTCGTAGCATCTAAGAGCTCTCCGCTACACAGAATTTTCCGGAGAAATTATTATCATTATATAGAATTGAAAGATATGGTTCTGGAAATCACTAACTCGCTACTGGGTATCTTATTGGCGGGGCTTGCTGCTGTCGGGTTCGCTGGGCAGTTTCTCTGTATTCGACTCGGAACGGATACTGGGACAGTCTCCGATGCGGTTTTAGTAGTGTTATTGAGTAACGTACTGCTGATTTTCCCAACAATATTTATATTTCACACGCCACCTTAACTAGATCGTAGTTGGATAGCAAGACCAAGATACACCGCTCAGTGATGCCTCTCGTCCTTACCGAAGTTCTCTCCCACCTAGAATTGACTGGAGCTGTTCAGGTGGATCAAGTCCTCGTCGTTTCCACGTCGCC
>LFCJ01001260.1_pt1 | contig 17476 bp, 18 predicted proteins | sample 643141 | NCBI WGS metagenome assembly LFCJ01 (sample SAMN03766243, study PRJNA286221) | soda lake metagenome | biome: soda lake; feature: Kulunda steppe; material: water; isolation source: sample B1-Br-g2 brine of Lake Bitter-1 | place: Russia: Kulunda steppe | collected 2010-07
CAAAGAAAAAGTCAATATGATGGTGCGTGAGCTTGGCCTCATGAGTGAAGAGACAGGCTATGCGCAGAAGGTTGATGATGCCATCATTCAAAGAGCGTGTTGTCAGCGTGCATATTTACGCGGTGCATTTTTGGCTGGTGGCAGTATCAATCATCCGAACTCGTCTTCTTATCACTTGGAAATTGCGGTGCCCAATCAACCGTTTGCGCAGTCGCTAAGTGAGCTGATGAACACCTTTTCCTTAAAATCGAAGACGCTAGAGAAAAAGCGGGGCTATTTGGTTTATATCAAAGACAGTGAAAAAATTGCGGACTTTTTACGGATTACCGGTGCAAGTACGGCGCTTTTCAATTATGAGGACGCAAGAATCAAGCGGGACTTTGTCAATTCCATTACCCGCGTGATGAATATGGAAATCGCCAATCAAAACAAAACATTTGAAGCGGCGAATAAACAGCTAAGACATATTGAAATCATTGAAAAATTGCTCGATGAAGAACGTTTGCCAAAAAGCGTTAAGGAAGCTATTTTCCTTAGAAAAACCTACCCAGAAGCATCATTGGTTGAACTGAGTGAATTATCCAAACACCATTTCAAAAAGCCGATTAGTAAATCCGGGTTGAATCACCGCTACCGAAACATTGCAAAAATTGCTAAGGAGGCTATTGAAGCGTATGAAGACTGATGGCATCGGGATTGACATTGTTGAACTTTCACGTTTTGAAGGGTCCAATCACGTGAAACTGGTTGAAAGAATTTTGTCTGAAAAAGAAAAAGCCATATACCATACCTTCACCTCAAGAAAACGTCAAGTCGAGTTTCTTGCGGGAAGATTTGCGGCTAAAGAAGCATTTACGAAAGCCCACCGGGGTTTTGAAAAACAGATTAATTTTTCTGATGTGAACGTTTTGTATGATGAATATGGTGCGCCTGTCGTTGAATCACCGTTTTCTAAAGGCGTCGTTCAAATATCAATCGCCCATAGTGATCATTATGCTGTGGCGATGTGCACGGTTAAAGGAGAGAGTGAAACATGAAAAAAATAATGCTCATGCTTACATTGTTGGCGTTAATTGTGATTTCAGCTTGTGCAACCCCCTCATACGCAGGCTATGAATACGGAGACTTTGAGGTTATTAGGGAATGGGAAGCCTTAGAGAATGTTGGACAGGATGAATATGAAATGGTCTATTTATACGATATGGACTTTTTAGGACGCGATACCCAGGGCTCTGCGGTGATTAATCCTGATTTATTTACCTTTGCGAAGGAAAATCCGGACGCGCCCAAGATGTGGCGCATCAATACGCGTGAAATCAGTGGTGAAAGGCCGCTTGATTTTCAAACCCGTGCTCCGAAGATTCTATGGTATCGTGATGGTGAATATCAGGATAGATATTTTGGGGGAACCCCAATTTTAGAAATGATTGAAGGGTTTGAAGACGGGCGTTTCCATTTCCCGGAGCACCGCGGTCGCTTAGAGCCCTTAGAAAAGAGTTTTGACGGACAAGCCTATGAAGACCATCCACGTCTGGACCGCTGGCAACATATGCATGATATTGGCCATGATGCGGTGGACATTGTTTTTGCGTATGAACGGGATATGGATGGTCTAAGTCAAGAAAGTGACGCGTTGATGGGTGATGCGCTTTCTTTGAAAACCTACTTGGAAGACGATGGTGATGTGTATACAGCAAACATCCATGAAACCATTGGGCTTTATGCACACGATATGGACCGTGTGGAAGCGCCGGCGATCTATATTGTCTATAATAATGTGATTCAAGAATCGTTTTATGGTGAAGCATCGGTATCGAGTTTCATTCGTGATGCCCCCACCATTGATTTTGACGCATATAAAGAATAAAAGAATATATGGCTTGCTTGTCATGAATAAATTCCTTAGAATGCAAGCCAAAGGAGTTGTATGATGAAAACCAAATATGTATTGATTCCCTTATTTTTCATATTTATAGGTTTAATCGCAGCATGTAATGGTGGCGATCCCTATGATAATTTCATTCACTTTGATCATTATGACGAACTGGAAACTTACGATGAGACGGGTGAACTTTACTTGGTATATGTCTATTTGGAAGAATGCCCGGCGTGTCAGGAACTATTGGATGATTTGGTCGAATTCCATAATGATTATGGCGATGAATACCCTCTACTGGCTGATGAAGCAGAAGCTGAAGGGACGCGTCCAGGACAAGTATCAGCTGTTCCCACCATGTTCTTGATGCGTGATGGCGAGGTTATTGAGGGGCCTGTTGAAGGTGTCCAACCAATTGTTGATTTACTCGATGACATTGTTAATGGCGTATATAATTAATGGAGGCAATCATGGATAAAACAATCATAAGCGAACTGAGCAAACGGCTGAGTCTCAAAGAAAGCCGCATAGAAACGGTTCTTGGACTCTTAGAAGATAACACAGTCCCCTTTATTGCGCGTTACCGCAAGGAAATGACCGGCTCAATGGACGAAGAGACCATTCGAGACATTTCCAAGGCGTACAGTTATCAAAACCAGCTAAAGGAACGTAAAGAACAAGTCATAAGGCTCATTGATGAAAAAGGATTGCTTGATGATGCTTTAAAAGCGTCCATTGAAGCGGCACGTCAATTGGTTGAAATTGAAGACTTGTATCGTCCATTCAAAGAAAAGAAAAAGACCAAAGCCACCATTGCGCAAAAAAAAGGACTCAAACCGTTGGCAGATACCATCATGGCGTTTGAGATGAACGCGGATTTGAAAGAAGCGGCGAAGGCTTACATCAAAGAAGATGTCCCGACTGTTGATGAAGCACTTGAAGGTGCGATGCACATCATAGCGGAATTGGTGAGTGATGATGCGAAAAGCCGTAAATGGATTCGCAATCAGACTTTTTCCCACGGGGTGATCGAAACCAAAAAGAAAAAGGATGCGGATGACCCTAAAGGGATCTATGAAATGTATTATGACTTTCAAACACCAGTTAAACAGATTAAAAGCTTTCGTGTACTGGCGATTAACCGCGGAGAACAGGAAAAAGTACTTCGGGTCAAAATTACTGGTGATAAACCAAGAATCACAACCTATCTTGAGCGTCAGTACGTTGTGAATGACTTGGCGCCAAGCAGTGACTATGTCAAATCTGCGATTGAAGATGCTTATAAGCGTTTAATTGCCCCTTCAATCGAGCGCGAACTGCGCAGTGAACTGACTGAAAAGGCAGAAGATGGGGCGATTGAGATTTTTGCGGAGAACTTGCAATCATTGTTGCTTTCTCCGCCACTTAAAGACAAAGTGGTTCTGGGTATCGACCCAGCCTTCCGTACCGGCTGTAAGCTTGCTGTGCTTGATACCATGGGGTCACTTAAAGAAGTTGACGTGATTTATCCACATCCCAAAAATAACGGTAAACCGCTTGATGAAGACGCTTTGAAACCGTCTTTCAAAACGGTTGAACGTTTGGTTAGCACGTATGGTGTCGATGTTATCGCGATTGGAAATGGTACCGCTTCACGTGAAACCGAGCGGTTTATTGTGGATGCGATTAAAAAAATGGATCAAACGGTATATTATACAATCGTCAATGAAGCAGGCGCATCCGTCTATTCAGCGTCACAGCTTGCCAAGCAGGAATTTCCTGATTTACAAGTGGAAGAACGCAGTGCCATAAATATTGCCAGACGACTTCAAGATCCTTTAAGTGAGCTGGTAAAGATAGATCCTAAAAGCATTGGTGTTGGGCAATACCAACATGACGTCAGTCAATCCAAACTTAGTGACTCGCTAGATTTTACGGTTGAAACGGCTGTTAACCGTGTTGGTGTCGATGCAAATGTTGCGTCTGCGGCACTCTTAACGTACGTGGCTGGCATTTCCAAGAAAGTTGCGAATGCCATGATTGACCATCGTGAAACGAAAGGTGCCTTCACAAACCGTAAGCAACTGAAAAACGTTAAAGGACTGGGCGCAAAAAGTTATGAACAGTCAGTGGGCTTTTTACGGATTATTAAAGGTGAAGAACCTTTGGATAAAACGCCGATTCATCCTGAAAGCTATGACGATGCGAAACAAATCCTGACCTCTATTGATGCTGATTCTTCCATGCTCGGCAGTGAGGCGCTCAAAGAAAAATTGGCCCATGTGAAAGCAGAAGACTTTGTAGAGGTGACGAAAGCAGGCATTCCGACCATCAACGACATATTGGATGCGCTTAAAAGTCCGATGCGAGACCCAAGAGACCAAGCCCCTGCGCCCATATTAAAAAGCGACGTGCTTGCCCTTAGTGATCTTAAAGAAGGCATGAAACTACAGGGGACCGTCCGCAATGTGGTTGACTTTGGTGCATTTGTGGACTGCGGCGTTAAAGAGGATGGTTTGGTTCACATTTCCAAATTGTCAACATCTTTTGTTAAACACCCGATGGATGTTGTAAAAGTTGGGGATATTGTGGACGTATGGGTTGAAGGGGTGGACATGAAACGTAGCCGCTTGCAGCTTTCAATGGTTGACCCTACAAAGAAATGACCCTTTCAACGTTGTTTCAAGCGGTTGAGAACAATTTGAAATTGCCGTTAAACGCAGTTGACAGTCACACATAAATATATTATTATATAGTAGCTGCAAATTGGCAGCTACGTATGGAGTAGTACTCAAGTTGGCTGAAGAGGTGCCCCTGCTAAGGGTATAGGTCGGTCTTCCGGCGCGAGGGTTCAAATCCCTCCTACTCCGCCATGTGGCCCGTTGGAGAAGCGGTTTAACTCACTAGCCTTTCACGCTAGCATTCATGGGTTCGAATCCCATACGGGTCACCAATTTTACCTAACAGACCAGATTTTCTGGTCTTTTTTTGTAACAAAAAACGGATGCATTTGCATCCGTCAATTGACAAACGTAATCCAGCCTTTTGGTGGGGTTTCATCACCAAACTGAATATTTTTCAACCGGTTATGAAGTTTTGCAGTGACACTGTTTTGATTGGTGGCTTCAGGAAAAGTCAATGTTTGTTCATCGGTCGCAATTTTTTCAATTGGTGTGATGACTGCGGCGGTTCCACAGGCTCCCACTTCTTTGAAAGCGTTTAGTTCCTCTAAAGGGACAGGGCGCTTAACCACATCCATATTGAATTCTTCCGCTGCTATATATTGAAGACTCAAATTGGTTATGCCTCTTAATATGGATGGCGACTCCGGTGTTACGTACGTATTGTCGTTTGTAATGCCAAAAAAATTGGCGACACCGACCTCTTCAATGTGTTCATGGGTTCTTGGGTCTAAAAACAAACAATCGTTGTATCCAGCATTTTTGGCCTCGTTTTGTGCATACATACTTGCTGCGTAATTGCCGCCGACTTTATAAGACCCTGTACCATTGGGTGCCGCACGGTCAAAGTGTGTCACTTTCAATGAAATTGGTTTTAAAGGTTCAAACAATTGGCCTACAGGCATTACAACAACGCCAAATAAATAATGTTTTGATGGCGCTGGGGGCAGTTGTCCACCAATGCCAATCATGTAGGGCCGGATATAAAGGGTTCCTCCGCTATCATAAGGGGGCACATAATCGAGATTATCAAAGACTGTTTGCTTAACCGCTTCAATGAACATATCTACAGTCGGCGCAGGCATATGTAAAAAATTTACAGAGCGAATGAATCGTTTGGCGTTTTCCTCAATGCGAAAAAGGCGGACACGTCCATCTTGTCCCCGGTAAGCTTTTAGTCCTTCAAAAGCTTCCTGACCATATTGTAGTGACGTACTCATTGGGTTAATCTCTAGATTTTCTTTTTGCTGTAAATGTCCTTGTTCCCACGTTTCTCCGTTATGGTATTGAACATAATGGCTTTTGGTTTTTGTATAATTGAAGGGAAGGTTCATAATATTACCTCTCTTTAATCTGATAAAGCAGATTATATAAGAAAACATCGGTTTTATCAAGCAAAGTCGATGGTTATTTATGTGCGGTTATGATAAAATTGAACAGAATTCACAGTTTAGATTTGAGTGATGACAATGGAAAGTTTTGTATTTGCGTTCAATGCCCTGGCACCGTTATTGGCGCTTGCTTTTATCGGCTATTTCCTTAGAAGCAAAAGGGTTGTATCTAAAACGTTTGTGTCCCATCTCAACAAATTTATTTTCTTAGTCGCATTGCCTGCATTGATATTTACAACCATTGCGAATATTGAAGATTTGAGTGCACTGAACTGGTCCGTGATTTGGTTTGCGACCATCATGGTACTTGTTGTGACTGTTATATCAACAGTTTTTGTTCTTGCTCAGCCCAAGATTACGAGCAAACAGCGCCCCGTCGTTGTACAGGCGCTTTTTCGTGGGAATTATACACTTATAGGCATTCCACTTGCCTTAAGACTTGGCGGGGATGATACACTCAGCGTGATTGTCATGCTCAATGCTTTTTTGATACCTGTGGTTAATTTCCTGAGTATATTTGTCTTCCGTGCATGGCAAAATAATGGTAAGTTTGGTTTCAGTGCGCTTAAGGAACTTTTATATAAAACCGTGAGCGATCCGCTGATGATTGCGGTGTTTCTCGGTATTGTGGCGTTCGTATTCCAACCGGGCTGGTTTATGATTAGAGATAATGTTAGCTTTTTAGATGAAACGTTGAATATGCTTAGTGAGACGGCGACACCCATGGCACTGATTGCAGTGGGGGGGCAATTTCAACTGACGCGTGTTCAAGATTTGCTTAGGCCCATTGTGATTGCGGTTGCAGGAAGATTACTGATTTTGCCGGCCTTAGTTTTTATAATCGCGTATATGATGCGTCATATCATTGATTTTGATGGCGCATGGGCCGGCTTGATTGCGATTTTTGCTTCACCGACTGCCGTCGCAACGGTTGCAGTTACGCAAGGTCTTGAAGGTGATGACGAACTTGCGTCACAAATATTGATATGGTCGACTGCACTTGCAATGTTCACCATCTTTTTCTTTGTGGTTGTTTTCAGAATGTCAGGGCTACTTTAAACCTTTATTGAGCGGTTTACCGTTTTATGATTAATGTAAAACAATACGTTTAATCAAGTGACATTTGTAATGAGTACAATGCTTAACCAAAGTAGGCTCTCCTCGTTTAAAGAATGCTTTAATATTTGAAAAAAGCGCGAATTTTCGCGCTTTTTTAAGTGTAATGGCTTAATTTTACATGTGTGATGTGACGTTCTCATGTATAATGAACATGAAAGGAGGAGATTTTTATGTATAAAATAAATTCTCTTTCAAAAGGCACAACCATTGCAGGACTTGTGGCAGAGGCACTTTATCTTATACCGCTTCTTTTACTTGGTGTGATGATTTTGTCTCAAGGTTTTATTTATCATGAGGTCATTGATGAGATTGCCCGTGCATTTGAAATCAATGTATCTTTGGTTGAAACTATTGCCAGGGTACTTGGATTCACCCTTATGGGAATGTTTGTTATTTGGAGCATTGTGTTTATCATCAATCTTATTTTATTCAGTAAAATGATTCGCGGTCATTATGAATATGCCCGTGTGCGCAGTTTGTTTGTCTGGCAGGTTATTTGGGGCGCTATCAATTTGCTTTTTAATCAATTGACTGCAATTCTTTATTTAATAAGTAGCATTAGTGGTCTTCACGAGATGGACAATAAGGAAGGCCATCATGAGTGAATTTTATGACCTTTTGCTTATTGCGATCCCTTTTGTGCTTTTGGATATTGTTATGCGCATTGTCAGTATTCTTGATATATATAAACAAGAACGTGCTGTCAAAGGCTTATCCAAGCTTGGATGGACGCTTGTGGTGTTAATCATTAATTTTGCATGGATTGTATATTTTTTAGGAGGCCGTGATTATGCCACTTTTGACGATTAGAGGGTTAAATAAGTATTATGGGAATTTTAAAGCCCTTGATGAGCTTGAGTTAACGGTGAATGCCAATGAAATTTATGGGTTTATCGGTAAAAACGGGGCTGGTAAAACAACGACACTCAATGTGTTGATGCAGCTGAGCTTTTATGAATCAGGTACCATTACATTTGATGGGAAAACGCTTAATAAAGACGATTATACGTTTAAAAAAATGGTGGCTTATATGCCGGACGTGCCCAGTTTTCCGCCGTATCTCAAAGGTCGTGAAATTTTAGAGTTAACGGCTGAGTTTTGTGGATATGATTCAAAAAAGACCTTGGAAAAAATCCATGAACTTAAAGACAGCATTGGTCTTTTGCGTCTGAATCAAAAAGTTGGGACATATTCACGGGGGATGGTGCAACGTCTCGCGTTAGCGAACGCTTTAATGCAAGAACCGAGGCTTATTATTATGGATGAACCGACCAGTGCACTTGACCCAATTGGTCGTCGGGCATTCTTAACAATCATCAAGTCAGTCGCTAAAGAAACCAGCGTCCTTTACTCAACGCACATTTTAAGTGAGGCTGAAGCAATTTGTGATCGCGTTGGACTTATAGAACAAGGAAGAATGCTTAAAGAGGGCCCTGTCTCTCAAGTCATTGCGCCGGCCATCGATACAACGTATATTATTGACACATTGCATTTAGAGCGCATCAAGGACATGTTAACTGATCAAACGTGGATCAAGGCCATTGCACAAAAGGAAAAGCACCTTGAAGTCACATTGACCGATGCAACCCCTGCCAAACTATTCAGTGCACTTGCGTCTGTGGATGAAAAGATAACCGCCGTCTATGAAAAAGTGCCTTCCCTTGAGGATGCGTTTGTGGAGGTGCTCAATGAAAACACTTTATAAATATGAGCTGTTTTATTTTTTAAAAACGCCACGCGCGATGGTTTTAAGCGTATTGGCTATATTTTTGAGCCTTTTAAGTGTCATCACCGCACGCTATATTCATCATATTCTTGAGTGGGCGTTAGCTTTAGAAGGTATTGAGAATATAAATATATCTGAAGGGACCATTGTTGATGCGCATGCACAGTTTTTTAACAATTACCAACAAATCTTTTTCCTGGTGGTGCTTTTTATCATTGTGGGCATGTTTACGAAAGAAAAATCACAAAACATGTATCCCTATCTTCTCACGCACCCCATTGCACGCCACCGCATTGTCCTTGCAAAGTTGACTGTGGCCACGCATGTTATTTTTGCATCGCTAGTCATAGGAAGTATCATATTTGCGTTTTATGCGATGGCGATTTTTGAAGGGTTTAATGTTTTACTGTTTACTCTTGCCATCTTGGTGTTCATGATGCTTATTAAATTTTTTATGCTTTTGGTCGGTGTTATTGCCCATTTTAACGGGAGTTATATCATGAGCTTGACCGTCGGAATTGTCTTATATATTTTGTTTGGTGCACTCAGTGGTTTTGACCAAGGACCATTCGCATGGATGCCATGGCGACTTTATGCGTTTCCTATGTTGATCGTTCAAGATCAATTAACATGGTCTGAGGCGTATGGTGCCTTGTTGTCTGTCATTGTCCTGAGCATTTTGTTACTATTTGCCAACATATCGCTTTTTAATAAACAGGCATTGAATGAATAAAGGCATCCAGGTCTAGGCCTGGATGCCTTATATTATGTGAGAGATTTCACTGTTTCAAGTAACAATCGAGCCGTTGCGATGTTGCTTGCCATTGGTATTTCATAAACATCAGCCAGTCTAAACAGTGCTGTTACATCAGGTTCGTGTGGTTGAGGGGTGAGTGGGTCACGCAAAAATATGATGAGGTCAACCTTTCCTTGTGCAACGCGGGCACCAATTTCTTGGTCTCCACCATAAGGACCGCTTTGGAACCGTCTGACCTCTAATCCAGTATCTTCTATGATGCGTGTTCCGGTTGTCCCTGTGGCCATTAGATTATGGTGTTTGAGCGTGGGTTTAAAGAGTTTGACCAAGTTCAGCATCGTTGTCTTTTTCTTATCATGTGCGATTAGTGCGATGTTCATATAATCACCTCAGCCTTATTATAAGCGAAAAAGCACAATCAACCAATGATATGATATAATTTAGCCGTTGGAGGTGATTGAATGTTTGAAAGAGATTATTATATTGAGCGATTTAACGCTGATCGTGGAGGACGACTTATGGTCCCCACACTTTTTCTTTATTTAAATGACATTATGGAACGCAATGCGGAAAGTTATGGTATGGGCGCTGCTTACCATTTGAAACATCGATTGGCTTGGGTTTTGGTTGAATATCAAATCACTATTAATCGTTGGCCTTCAAGTGGTGAATATTTTCGAGTGGGAACACTGCCTTATTCGTTTAAACGCATGTATGGGTACCGTATATACAGTGGAAAAGATGCCGCGCATAATACCATAATGCAGGGTAAAGGGAAATTTGCACTCATCAACATCGACACTAAGGCATTCGTAAGACCCACACAAGACATGCTTGAACGTTTCACGGATGCGCTAAAGGAGCCTACCATGCTGGCGTTTGACAAATGGGACAACAAAGGTGGAGACCCACTATATCAAGTCGATACGCGTGTGTCGCATCAGGGTATTGATGTGAACAACCATTTGAACAATGCCTATTATCCTTATTATGCGTATCAAGCGTTAAAGCGGGACTGGGTTGACAATGTTACCATTCACAATATCCATGTAAAATTTCGACAAGAGGCGTTTGAAGGCGATCATTTACGCTTACATGTCATGCAAACCACGACGGGTAAGCGGGTGGATATATATAGAGAAGACACTTTGACAGCTCAAGTATTGTTTGAGGCCAAACAAAAAACGGATTGACATTTCAATCCGTTTATTTATAAAGCCATATCAATCAAACGGTTGATTTTATTGGTATCAATAAATTTTGATTCGCGGAGCATTTCTTTACCTTCAGAGAAGATAAGAACAGTGGGAACGCTAAAAACAACCTGCTCCCCGCGAAATTGATCGACATCATCAACAAAGATTTGATATTTTTTTAACGCATCAAATGCTTTAACCGTCGCGTGTAAGTGTGCATTAATCATTTTGCATGTATTGCATCCGTGTGTCTTGGCAACAATCATGACAAATGGTTCTTGAATGACCGCTTTAAACGCTTCGTAACTTGTCAGTGTTTCCATGGGCACTTCCTCCTTATATCGTTAGTATACGAATAAAACAGGACGTTGACAAGTAAAATGGTTTAAAAGTGATTATTGCACATCATATTCTTTTACAAGTAGGTACCATGAGTGATATACAATAACTAAGGGTGTGATTATATATGGATTATCCAGCGATTTTCAAACAGCTTTCCAACCCGACTATACCACCGGTCGTTAGTTGATTTTTGAATATGAACATCGTGTTTGTGCACTTAAGCGGTTACCAATGTTCGCCAAGCAAGTGCTTCCAAACATCTTAATTTACTAAAAAAGTACATTTGATTGAAGTCTAAAGAGGATAGGTGCGCATCTATTATTATTTAACTGTAACGTTTAAAGTGCAAGCTTTTTTGCTTGAATCCATCGCATCTTATCGTGAAAAAAGTGATTGTCTCAAGAAGGATTATGCAGAGGTTCTTAAGCATATTAAGCACAAGGATGAAATTGTCTATGTTTGTGAGTCATTTAGAAAAGATAATCAGAGTTAAAAATATAAATGCTTTATTCTAACTTAGATTTAGCGTTTTACCAGTGATGACTATAAACAGAAAAAGGAGATATTATATGGAATTAAAAGTAACAGGCATGTCATGTGGACATTGCAAAATGGCCGTTGAAACTGTGCTTAAGGACAATGGATTTAAAAAGGTGAAAGTCGATCTTGATAATGGCATTGTCAGTTTTAAAAAAGGCGACATCTCTAAAGCAAAAGAGCTTATTGAAAGTAAAGGTTATAAAGTGGAATCCTAAAGCTATGGCATGGGTGCCCATGCCATTTTTTGTGTTTGCGAATGGTTGATTTTGGTACATGTCTTTGCTATAATACAATAGCGCTTAAATGAGACGCACTTTTTGTGGAGGGGTAGCGAAGTGGCTAAACGCGGCAGACTGTAAATCTGCTCCCTCGGGTTCGGCGGTTCAAATCCGTCCCCCTCCACCATAATTAGGGGTATGGTGTCAACGGCAGCACAGCGGTCTCCAAAACCGTTAGTCCGGGTTCGAATCCTGGTACCCCTGCCAATATAAATAATGATGGAAGCCTTAGTGGCTTCCTTTTTTTATTTTAGTCGGTTAAAGCGGGCTATGGTGCATGTGTAAACGCTTTTATTAAAAGGTGTCTTGTGATAATATGGAATCGTGATGTTAGGAGGAAAAACCATGATTACATTAACAGGTGAAACATTGACACTTGATGCATTAATTGCAATCAGTCGTGATAAACAAATGGTTACCATTAGTGAAACTGCTAAGAAAAATTGTATTGAATCACGCAAGAGCGTTGAAAAAATATTGGAAGACAGACACGTTGTTTATGGTATTAATACAGGCTTTGGGAGTTTAAGTGATGTACGCGTTGGCGACAGCGATCTAGGGGATTTACAACATAACTTACTTCGGTCTCATGCTTGCGGTAGTGGAGAATTGCTGGATCAAGATATTATTCGGGGTATGATGGTATTAAGGGTCAATGCGTTGATTAAAGGATATAGTGGGGTACGCTTTACACTTATTAACCAATTGATTACTTATTTAAACAAAGACATTGTCCCTGTTGTTTATGCACAAGGTTCCCTTGGCGCAAGTGGCGATTTGGTTCCCCTCGCGCATATGGCGTTGCCCTTAATAGGGGAGGGGGAAGTCTTTGACAACGCAACAGTCCGAAGTGCTGCTTCAGTGCTTGGTGAAAAAGGCATAAAACCGATTGAAACACTGGAAGCCAAAGAAGGGCTGGCCTTGATCAATGGAACCCAGGCCATGACGTCAATTGGTGCGCACACGCTTTATGATGCCTATAAGACGTTGGTTCATAGTGGTCTTTCTTCGGGCATGACATTTGAAGCGCTTGATGGTATTGTGGATGTTTTTAATTATCAGATTCATGCCATCCGGCCACATCAAGGTCAAATGCAAATTGCTGATCAGATGCGCCACATTTTAAAAGGATCAAACAATACAACCCATCAGGGTGAAGATCACGTCCAGGATGCATACAGTTTACGTTGCATCCCGCAAGTACACGGTGCAACATTGGATGCATTGCATCATGTTCATCATTTGCTTGATATTGAAATGAACAGTGTGACCGACAACCCTTTAATTTTTACAGATTCTTTTCAAGCGTTGTCCGCAGGCAATTTCCACGGTCAACCCCTGGCGATGGCACTTGATTATATGACCGTTGCCATTAGTGAATTGGCAAACATTTCAGAACGCCGTTTGGAACGTTTGGTTAATGCCGGTTTAAATAAGAAATACCCGCCGTTTTTAACTGTGGAAAAGGGACGGAATTCGGGATTTATGATTGTTCAATATACCGCTGCTTCTTTAGTGAGTGAAAACAAATCTTTGTCCCATCCTGCAAGCGTAGATTCAATCCCATCGAGCGCAAACCAAGAAGATCATGTTTCCATGGGAACCATCGCCGCAAGAAAAGCACAAAAAGTTTTAGCGCATACCCGAAAAGTGATTGCGCTTGAATTGTTCACCTCAGCGCAGGCGATTGATTTTAAAGGGCCTGGGAATCTTTCTCCTATAATGAAACATGTTCACACCATTATTCGTAAAGAGGTGCCATTTATAGAAGAAGATACGATTATGAAACCCCATATGGATGCCGTGGAGAATTTACTTATTCAGGGTGCCTTTGAAGTCAACCAGTTGGAGGAAAAACTATGGCCAACCCCATCTCACTAAGTAGCATTTATTCATCATTGCCTGCGTATCCAAGCTTTGATGCAACCATTCGTCGTGCCCCCAAGCGAACAAGTTCTTTATCCAATAAAGATAAGGAACAAGCTATGATGAATGCATTACGCTACGTGCCCACGCAGTGGCACGCGGCAGTGATGGATGAATTCATAGAGGAACTTGAAACTTTTGGTAGAATTTATGGATATCGCTTCATGCCTGAGACGCCCTTAAAAGCCCTTCCCATTGATGAATATGATGGCCATTCGGTAGAAGGTAAAGCGTTTCAGTTAATGATTGATAACAATCTTGACCATGCGGTTGCATTATATCCTTATGAGCTGGTGACTTACGGTGAGAGCGGACAAGTCTTTCAAAACTGGATGCAGTATCAGCTCACTAAGGCTTATTTAAAACAGCTTAAGAGCGATGAAACGTTGGTGATTGGCAGTGGGCATCCATACGGTATTTTTAAAACGTTTAAGCACTCCCCGCGGGTCATGATTACCAATGGGTTGATGATTGGTCTTTACGATACCCCAGAAGCTTTTGCGAGAGCTCAGGCACTTGGGGTCACCAATTATGGTCAGATGACCGCGGGAGGATGGATGTATATCGGCCCACAGGGCATTGTTCATGGGACTTACTCTACTTTGCTGAATGCTGGGCGCCTGAAACTAGACCTTGGAAACAATGAACGCCTAGAGGGTGTCTTGTTTGTCTCAAGCGGTCTTGGGGGGATGAGTGGTGCCCAGGGCAAAGCCGCAAAAATTGCGGGCGGCGTTGGATTAATTGCGGAAGTTGATGATTCACGGATTCAAACCCGTTACGAACAAGGATGGGTAGATTACGTCGCAAAAAGTCCACAGTCCGCATTTGAAACCGCATTGTCATGTCAGAAAAATTATGAAGCGTGCGCCATTGCATATGCAGGCAACGTGGTTGATTTGCTTGAATATGCGATTGAAAAGGATATTCACATCGATTTATTGAGTGATCAGACAAGCTGTCATAACGTTTATGATGGGGGATATACCCCAGCAAGTCTCACATTCGCCGAGCGTTCTGAATTATTGAAAGAAGACCGTGATGCCTTTAAACGCCATGTTGATGAGGGACTGAAAGCACATTACCAAGCCATTGAGACCCTCAGTAAAAACGGGACTTATTTCTTTGATTATGGCAATAGTTTTTTGAAGGCTGTCTATGATGCGGGCATACCAAATGTGGCCAAGGATACTAAAAATCCAAATGAGGGCTTTATTTATGCTTCCTATGTTGAGGATATCATGGGACCTCTACTTTTTGATTATGGGTATGGTCCGTTTAGATGGGTTTGTTTGAGCGGTAAAACTGAAGACTTAGAAATTACCGATCAAGAGGCCATGCGCGTGATAGATCCCAACCGTCGTTTTCAGGATCTTGATAACTATGAATGGATAAAGAATGCTGCTAAGAATGATTTGGTGGTGGGTTCAAAGGCACGCATTCTCTATCAGGATGCGTATGGCCGCCGTGATATTGCCCTTGCTTTCAACCGGTTGGTCCGTGAAGGCAAAGTGGGTCCAATCATGATTGGCCGTGATCACCATGATACTGGTGGGACAGATTCACCGTTTCGTGAAACATCAAACATTAAAGATGGTTCAAATGTTACCGCTGATATGGCTACGCATGTTTATGCTGGAAATGCTGCACGCGGCATGAGCCTAGTGGCACTTCATAATGGTGGGGGTGTTGGCACATCCAAAGCCATTAACGGGGGATATGGTCTTGTGCTTGATGGGTCTCAGGAAAAGGATGAGATTATCAAACGCGCGATTGTATATGATGTCATGGGTGGCGTAAGCCGTCGCAGCTGGGCATGTAATGATAACGCCTATCATACTGCAGAAGCGTTCAATGCCCGTGCAGAAGACGGACAGGTATTGATGCCTTACAGGCCAGATAAAAAAACACTTAGGCGAAAAATGGAAAAGAATGATAAAAAGGGAGTGGAATAATGGCAATAGTGCAATGTGTACCAAACATATCAGAAGGACGCGATGAAAAGAAAATTGAAGCAATTGTTGAGCCCCTTAAGAACCAAAAAGGGTTTAGTTTGGTTGGTTATGAACCCGATAAGGATTATAACCGTACAGTTATTACACTCATTGGAGACCCTTCAGCGATGCATGAGCCTATCCTTAAATTTATTGAGAAGGCACATGAACTTATCGACATGCGTTCGCATGAAGGGGAACATCCTCGCATGGGCGCGGTTGATGTCCTTCCATTTATACCGATAGAAGATATCGATATGGAAGGATGTAAAAACATTGCTGAAGAGATGGGAAATGCCGTGAGCAAGCGATTTAATATCCCTGTGTTTTTGTATGGTGAAGCCGCCAAGACTAAGAACCGCAAACGGTTGCCGAACATTCGAAAAGGTGAATTTGAAGCAATGAAGGAAAAAATCAAAGAAACACAGTGGGCGCCGGATTATGGGCCATCAGCCATTGATGAAACCTTTGGTGTGCTTGCGATTGGCGCACGCTTACCGCTGATTGCCTATAATATTGATCTTGATACACAAGATATGGAGATTGCCAAGCGGATTGCCAGAAGTATCCGGGGGTCAAGTGGTGGTTTTAAGCACATTCAAGCCGGTCCTGTGTTTTTAAGTGAGCGCGGTCATGCCCAGGTGACCATGAATATTCTTAACTATAAGCAAAATCCAATTTATCGCGTTTTGGAAACCGTGAAAATGGAAGCGGCCCGAGACCAAGTCGAAGTGCCATCCAGTGAAATTGTAGGCCTTGTTCCAAAAGATGCATTGGTACGTTCAATTAATTACTACATGAAACGCGACCGAATGACGATGAACGACTCAGCTGATTATGATACCCTTGCACACTATGCGACAAATATACTGGGGTTTAGGGATTTTACCAAAGCCAAAATTATTGAGGCGAATATCGAATGAATGTCAAAGCGGATACAATTTTATACAATATCGGATTTCTTATAACCCCTAGGCCTCATGCCAAGCCGCTACGTGGCAAAGCCATGGATGATGCCATTGAAATTAACAATGCGTATATTGCCATAAAGGATGGTATGATTCTAAACTTTGGTGCTGGGGATGGTGAAGACTATCTGGGTAAAGATACTGAGCGTATCAATGTACATGGTAAGCTTGTGACTCCTGGGCTTATCGATGCACACACACATGTGGTGCATTATGGGTCACGTGAATATGAGTTTGAACAAAAAATCCGTGGTGTTGATTATCTGGAAATCCTTAAACAAGGCGGTGGAATCCTTGCGAGCGTCAAAATGACGCAGGATGCGAGTGAACACAATTTATACCGCCAATCCAAACATAGTCTCAACACCATGCTCAAACATGGCACGACAACAGTAGAGGGTAAGAGTGGCTATGGGCTTTTTAAAGATACAGAATTAAAACAATTGAGAGTACAGAAAAAGTTAAATGACAATCATCCAATCGACATTGTTGGAACTTTCCTTGGCGCGCATGCCATGCCTAAAGAATATGAAAACGACCGCGATGCGTTCATAGATCATGTCATTGAGACCATGGATACCGTTAAGGCCGAAAATTTAGCTGAATTTGTTGATGTTTTTTGTGAAACAGGTGTTTTCACTGCAGAAGAAAGTGAAAGGATTCTTAAGGCTGCAAAAGAAAAAGGATTCGGTTTAAAGATTCATGC
>LFCJ01001261.1_pt1 | contig 17476 bp, 24 predicted proteins | sample 643141 | NCBI WGS metagenome assembly LFCJ01 (sample SAMN03766243, study PRJNA286221) | soda lake metagenome | biome: soda lake; feature: Kulunda steppe; material: water; isolation source: sample B1-Br-g2 brine of Lake Bitter-1 | place: Russia: Kulunda steppe | collected 2010-07
GGTCTCGAAGCACGTCCTCGTAGTCACGGAACTGGACGTTGCCATCCCGTGCGCGTTGCACGACCTTTTGGGTGAACGTGCTCACCTTGATTGGTTCGGTCAACGTCTCGTCGTAGCCCTCAACCTGTCGGCTCCCAACACTGGGGTTCCGCATGAGGTGGAGGACTGTCTCGTTGAGGCTTGCTAATCCGAGTTCGTCTCGGACGGATTCGAGTTCACCCTTCAGGGCCTCACTGATTGTTAGTGTCGTGCTCATAGGTTCTGATTCGCGGTATTGTCTATTGTTAAACGGTTCATACCAGTCGGCTACCACGCGGTAGCCGCTGCTTACTTTTTCTGTTAGCCAGCAACTACCGACGTTGGCTGGGCCAGCCACCAGACTTTCGCACGGGCACCCACCGACTTGGATTCGACTTTACCCTGCTCTTCCATTTCCCGAAGGTAATGGTAGAGGTTGTCCGACGAGTGCGGCGTTACCTCCGACAGTTCGGCGGTAGTCCACGCATTGCCAGCGTCGCTGCGACTCGCCATCGCGTCGATTATCTGTCGCTGCTTGAGTCCATCCGCGTTCAGCTTGCTCGTGTCGTAGGTGGCGGTATCTGGCACCCACCAGATTCGAGCGCGACCGCCGACTTTCTTCGTACTGATGCGCTCTTGGGTCTCCAACTCGCGGAGTCTGTTGTACACTGTGTCCGAGCTAACGGGCAACTCCTCTGCGAGTTCTTTCGAGGTCAGGGGTTCGCCGGGGCGCGCTGTCATTACGTCGTAGACATCCTCACGCGTCACCGTCCGGCTTGGTCCTCGGGCCATGTAGATAGATATTCGCCGACCATGCCTATTAGTATTACGTCGAAACTCCGGTTTCTCGTACTCCGACAGGTACGAAAACACCATTCTTAGCCGCTCTGATACACCTACGCAGAATTGTCAACCTACACGGCGCTATATACCAATAGTTACATCTCAAACGTTCTCTACGTGCGAATCTACATCTAATCGGCCTGCGCGTGGACATACGTACACCCAAAATAGGCCTCTAAACGGCGATTATCGCCACTTCGGGCGACATTGGAGGGCTAAACTACCCCTAAACGGCCTCTACAGGGCCTCTACACCGCTAATTCCGCCGAAAAACCAAAGTATTATATACCTTCGCCTCGTAGTAATAGTATAGACAGGTAGGAGACGGGAGGGAGACCCGTACAATGAACGAGAAACCCCACTTACGCTTCGAGGCGAGGACCTGATATATCAGCTACGAATCCGAGCAGCAGGACTCAGTACTGATATGGAGGGGGAGGACCTTGGCGTCAGGGATGGATGAGATGCCCCCTGAAGACCGAGTTTAGTACCCGATGAAAAGCGAGGTGGGCAAGTATCCGACGCCCCATACGGCACACCTGACACCCGTGCCGAGACCCGAAGGAGCTACCACGGAACTCTGTGCTCCGGTGTCCCCACTATGAGCGGTGTAATTTGGAACCGACGCTCCCCCGGAAGACAACGCCGGGAGATTATAGAGCTGACGTTCGATGGCGACCGAGTACCACTTGAAATCCCGAGGACTAACAGCGGCAATCTGCAAGGAAAGTAGAACTGGGAAACGGATGACCCGGTGACTCCGCCAGATAGGAAATAGAATCAGAGTTAGATAGCACGCTATCAGTAGCGGGCTGGATAGGCAACCCGAACTGACGAACGTTCTTCCGTTAACTACGGCATTTATAGAGTACCCGACAGGGGAAAAGCACAGGACGCTTCGGTGAACTCACAGTAGCCAATGATTCCGGCTCGTGTAGCGGGCGTGCTTGGTAGATATAGTAGGGTATAGCACACGAGGCTCACTGAGATATCCTCGTGAATCAATCGGTCGCCCCGGAGTGCTCCGGCGGTAGACCGGGACGATACAGAATACGTGTCACACGGCAAAATCTGGAAGCGGGTTGCACCCGCCGAGCCAGCGAGTTAGTGTGAGTCAGAGCTATCCTCTGACGGGTTCGACTCCTCATCATCGGGCGTTCTCCTGATGCGTGCTGGCGCACTCACCTGCATCGTTCCGGGCCGTTATCGGAGCACTCACCCACAGGACGGGAAGGGGCCTGACGAGCCGGGTCAGCGAGAAACCGGCGAAACCGATTGCTATGAGCGACGAAACCACACCAGTAGACGGCCAGTACGACGCCGAACAGCTAACCAACGACATCGCTGACACGCTCCGCGATTACTTGGATGAGAACGACTTGGAGAACAACGGCGTCGAGGTTGATGCAGCACACCACGAACTGCTGATGCACCATCAACCACAAGCGGTCGCCGAACAACTCCGCGATGCGGCACAAGCGTACATCACCGAAGTCAGTAACGACCTCGGCTGCGATATCACGTACGACATGCACATCCGCGAGTACTTCAACGACCACGACGGTGTGCAACTCGATATTACGAACATCGAGATGGACACCGAGGAACTGGAAGCATGAGCGTCATCGACGACTTCGTTGAGACGTTTGAATCGCACGACGATTCCGACCGATGGAACGTCAAAGACGATGGCACCAACACGGTCTGGATTCTCGATGCGGAAATCGACAACGGACCAGTTGGCGTCAAGGCACACCAGCTAACGAACGGCAACGTCTCCGCCGACGAGGTGCGAGCGATTGCTGATACGACTGGCATCAACTACGAGATGAAGACAATCAAACGCGAAACGCAACACATGTTCACACTGCTGCCCTAACCGGCAGCGGGCGAACATCTCTGTCGCCCCAGCCACCGATGCGGCGAGGACGGGAAGGGGCCATGATGAGACCCGTGGCGGGGTCGAAACAGAACTGCTATGAGCGAAACCGAAAACACGTACGACGACCTGCAAGCGGCGTTTGAACAATTGCTTCTCGACCTCCGAACCGAGGACGACGACTGGTATCCAGAACTCCTGCGCGACGGCGACATTCACCTGTACGCCGACCCGGACGAAACCCGCGCACTCTGCGAGTCAGTCGTCAACGAACTGGAGATGGGAGTCTTCGAGGACGTGACCTACGACATTGTTGTCATCCAGAATGATGACCACGGTCACCTCTGCGAGATTCAGAACATCACCGGAACCGAAGGAGAAATGGGCCGATGAGCGAATCAGCCCACCCCACGTCATACGACCAAGAGTCGCTGACGACCGAACTCGCGGATTACCTGCGAGCGGTTCTTCAGGCGAACGACTGGACCTACGCCGGTATCGAAGTGGACGAGCTTCACGGCGAGGTATGGGTTCACCACATTGTTCCCACCGACACCGCCGAAGAACTCCTCGAAGCCGCGTCGAGATACATGGAAGCAACCAGCTACAAAGTTGCGACCGGTATCGAGTACGACACCACGGTCAGAGAGTACTTCAACGACCACGAAGGCGTGCAGCTTCACATCGAGAACATTGACGTTCTCGACGAGGACGAGATAGACAACTAACCACAGGGGTCACTCCCTGTTGTCGCCCCAGCCGCCCATAGGACGGGAAGGGGCCTGATGAGACGCCGTGGCTGGCGTCGAAACAACCAACGAGTGACGACAATGTACGACACATACGAACCCGAGCGACACTCGGAGCTAACAGCCGAAGCGCACATGAACAACATCTGTGACACCTGCGGTGTCCACATAGAGGACAACGAGTGTTACAACTGCGGACACGACCTCATCTAATGAACCGAACAGAACTGGAGTCAGAGGTTGACTCGCTCCAACACGAAATCGACGAAAAGCTCGAACAGATGCGAACCGGCGTTCACGGCATCGGAATTGCGAAACACATCGAGGAGCTTCAACGCGAACGCGACGCGAAACTGACGCGGCTCGAATCGAGTACAGAGAACGATATTCGAGAGGTACTGTAATGCCGGTTGAGTTGTCCGAACAGGACGCCAAATGGCTCCACCGGTTTCTCGATGAGGGAATCGAATCAGGACTGGCTGCTGAAGTCGGCGAACACGAGACGGCGACACGCGTCTACCGCCGGTTGGCAGAAGCTCGTGAGGAGGTTGCTGATGCGAGTCACTGACCGCTTCCGCGAGTGGTGGGACAACGACGACCCAATCGAGTTCAACGAGATGTACAGGTACATGAACTGATGGACTCGTTACGAGAACTCGAAGAAGACGAAGACGAGTACATTTTCGAGAGCACTGAAACCGGCGAGGAACAAGTGATGGTCGTCGCCAGCGTGACCGAGTTCGACGACTACGTGGTTCGAGTGACTTTCCACGATACCGGCCTCCGACTGTGGGAGGTGTGCGGTCGCGTGTTCGTCACCGGCCCTGATGACACGCCAGTCACCGACGACTGGTCGTTGGGCGAAGAAATCACCGAGGAGTTGTTCGCACCCGACTCGGACGAATAACACCTCACCACTATTATTTCTTTGACCGTGCGAGTCAGTAGTTACTGCTGTCACCCCATACCTGTTCTCCGCAGTGGGAAGCGAGAGGACAAAGGGGTCTGATGTGCCCGGTAGGGTCGGGCGAAACAGCAATCCATAGCTATGGACACAACAGACAACCCATCGTCCTACGACGACGATGAACTCGAACGACGTGAAGCACAGTTCAATCAACGAAACAGCACCCTTCAGCATGTCATCGACATTCTGGCGGGCTACGAACCAGCGGACCTCGACGAGTTTGGTGCGAAATCTGAACTTGCCCGTGAGCACAACATCGAGCGACACCGCATCGATTACGTGCTCAACCACTGGCCCGGACTCGTCCACTACCGACGCCACTGCAACCGCGACCCGCTGGAACCCGAAGCCGTGAAAGCCGCCTACGACGACCCGACGATGCAAGCCCTTGCGGGCGCATCAGCAGAGGCCGTTGCAGACGGCGCAGGCAACATCAACGTTGATGTTACCCTGAGTCTCGACGAGGCGTTCCGCGCAATCAAGCTGTTGCCCGGTGACCTCGGACTCAAAGTCTTCGGTCAAGTAATGAGTTCTGACCTCCCGCGTTCGGAGATTCAGGCCATCTTGAATCGAGACTAAGAATATGGCTCCCCACTGACGTAACGGGGATAGTCCACCGTCCCCGTATCCAACTCCGGCCCTCCACCGGATATTCCCCATATCCACCTTCGTGCAAATAGTTTCAGTCCCCACATTCCCCTCCGTTACGGGCAGTTGCAGTTTCCCACATTCGACTTCTTTTGCTGTCGTTCCATACCGACGAGTGGCAACCCTACTCGAAAAGGAACCTGATGAGGCTCGCGTGGGTGCGAGCGAAACAGCGAGACACGACACCTTATGAGTCAAACCGAATCCGAATCACCATCGACCAGTACTGATACCGACGACCAACAGCCAAAACGCGAGAACACCTGCCACGTTCTGCTGACTCGCATGGGACCACAGACGACCAGCGAACTTGGCACCCGACCCCGTGTCGATGCCCGTCGCCTCTACGATATCTGGAAGTTCAATCCAGACACGCGAACCGAGGCCGTCTGGTACGTCAAAGGCGTTCACACACCTGAACACGCGCTTCGCCACTGGCTTGCGGTCAACCGCGAAACGCTGGAAGCCAACGATGTCACGCAGATGTCGCTGGCCAACAAGCTGGGTGGCGAGTTCAAGCCCCTGTTCAAGCAGCTTATCTCGGATGACAAATACCACTGGCTTTGCACGGACACGACTGAACGAACGCGAACAGAACAGTCAGAGATTCCGTGCCCGCGATGTGGCGACCACGTGAAGAACTTCCCGAACCACATCCGCTCGTGTGACGGTACGTCATCCGACGACTGAAACATGCCGCCGATATACCGCAGATGTACATATACATCTCAGATGTACATATACATCTGTTTCTCCATAGGGGTCTCTGAACGAGTACCAGCGACCAATGGGTAGTCGCTCCAGCCAACCACGGACGGGAAGGAGCCTGATGAGAGTGGCGATAATCGCCACCGTCAGGGAGTCTGGCAACTCCTCGAAACTACGGAGACAACCGATGACTGACGAGAATACATCCGACGACGCTGACGAACAGAATAGTACTGACGAACTTATCGATGGCATCATTGCGGGACCCGACCCGCTGCGTGACCACGAGCGCCCTGACAGCTACGACCCTGAACACCGCGACCGTGTGTTGGTCGAGATACTGGATTCCGTGGACGTGTACGACGCCAGTTTGGAAGGACCCGAAGGCCCGTGGCTCTACAAGTCACTGGCGGTCACTCGCGTGCTGAACACCATCACTGTCTACGATGTCGATGGCCAGTGCTGCGACGTGCTCCACGTTCCTGATATGAGCGACCTCGACGACCCACACGGCGCGCTCGAACGCAAGCTCGAAACGCTGAACAGCGAAACAATGGCGGAGTTGTAACCATGAATGACGAAATCCCATTGACAGCGATTGAAGCAACCGGCGCACGTGCTGCGTTTCTCCGACTCCGCGAGGCTGCGGACCTCCCGTCCGGTGGCGAGGTTACGCTAAAAGCAGAGGTCCGCCAGATAGCCGAGAAGATGGGTCTTCGTGTTCCCGATGACTGGACCCGCGAGCGCATTATGTACGAGACGTGGTGCGAGTCACGCCGCCGCGAGTACGGTGCCGAATCGTTCGAGCGGACTCACGGCCACGTCACGTGGGAGTACGTGCAGACCGAGACGTTTGCCCGGTCGTTCACCTACTTCCAATCGTCGGAAGCACATCTGCTGGCCAAGCAGATAGAGAACAGCACGACTGATACCAACGAGCCGTTCGACTTCTTGGAGGTGCCAGATGACCTCCAAGCGTAACAATGACTCCGTATCAGATATCTACTTCCTACCGGACAGAGACGACCTGCCCGAACTCGAAGACGAGTACGAGGAGCTACGAACTCACGAACATCCAACGGGCACCCATCAGCTTGTTCACTTCTACGCGATTTACTGGAACGACCCACTGACGGGTGACGAACGCTGCCACCTGACTGGCGATGCAACCGTCGCCGAGTCCAACGCCCGTGCGGGTGCCCGCGTTGAAAGTAACACGATGAGCGTGCCCACGCGAAGTGCAGCAGGCCAACCATGACACAGTACTTCTGCGGTACCGTCGAGGGCGAAGCACCCGATGACCTCAGCGAGCAAGAGGTACACGAGATACTGAACGAGTCGATGCCACCGTGGGCCGAAGCGTACCTGACACGCTTCGACGAGACGGAGGATGTCGATGAGCAGTGAGTACGACCGTCGAACGGACCCGACTGTGCGAACCCGTGATGGCCGTGAGAACTGCTGGAACTGCGATGCGTGGGTGCCGTACAAACCCAGTAAAGTTGGTGGCACCTCGTGTCCGAACTGCGATTCGGACCTACGTCAGTAGTCAAACCGCGCGCGAGCATCTGAGTGCTGATATCGGCCCATATACGGCGTATTTGGGGCTATTTCGAGGTGATTTAGCCCAAATATGGCCGTATAGAGGCCCAAAACACCCGAATACGCCGCCTCCGCCGAAAGTATTATATACCTTCGCTTCGTAGTAAGTAGTAGAGAGGGAACATACAAGGACATAATTCGGGCTGAACGCCCTGAGAGAGTTAGAAAGATACCCACATTCCGCTTTGAAGGAGGTCACGGTGAGAAGCCGATTCTGGCAAGTAGATTTGAGAAGACCATTGAACCAGATTCGGGGACAATAGCAGTTTTCCACGGATTTCAGTCATCCCAAGGTCAACCAACGGGTTGTCGTGTTACTTGGGGCACAACTGGATGCCATGCCCGGATGAGAGAAATCAAGATAATGTGAACGGTATCGAAGCCCATACAGCGCACCTGACACCCGCGCTGAGACCCCAAAGGAGCGAGTTCTGTGCTCCGGTGTTCCCCACTATGAGTAGTGTGTTCGGCGACCGAGTAAGTCGAGGTAAACCGGCGGGCAAATAGCCCAATGTAGTAGCTGAGAACGAAACGGATGACCCAGTGAATCTACCAGATAGGATAGAAACAGAATGTTTGCCCCAGTTGCAGTAGCGGCGCGCGCAGGTGACTCAGCCAAGAAACGAACGACTTCCGTTAGTAGCGGCATTTATAGAGTACCTACCCGAGAAAAGCATAGTCCGACCGGATGTGGACCAGTAGCCGATGACCGCGCTCGTGTAACGAACTGGAATCAGGAGTGACGATTCAAGCTCCTGAGACTGATAGCAGAATCAGTCGCAACGACGACCCAATCGCTCCAGCCACCCACTTTGGACGGGAAGGAGCCTGACGATGACTGTCTGGCAGCAGTCGAAATTGGGGAGTAGTCAACCCGATGTGACCATGAGAGACACATTTGAACCTCACCGAGCAGCAGAACTGGCCGCCGAACAGTACGAGAACGACACGAACACTGATATCGACGAAGCCCAATGAGCCAACAAACCCTCACTGGAACTGACTCGTCGTCCGTAATACCAATGAACTCAAACAGATTCCAGCGCGTCGATGGCGCGCTACAAGAACTCCGAGCAGGCATCAACATCGAAGAAATCGGCGACGGGAAATTCGAGGTGAAAGGGAAATACGAAGTTGACCCCGTTGCCACTTCGTGTTCCTGTCCCGACCACGAGTACAACGAGCGATTCTGCAAACACATTGTCGCCACGAATCTGGCGCTGATGTGGGGCGAAATCTCACTGCCCGAAAACAGTGCGAATCCGGTGCCCGACAAGCCGAAAATGATGACGCTCAAAGTCCCACGGATTCCCGCGCAACTAAAAGAAATGGACCAGTGGGTTGCGTGGAAGCAGAAACTCCACGAGAACAAAGACGGCTCGAAACGGTGGACGAAAGTTCCGGTCAACGCCAACGAAGGCGGATTCGCCAAATCGAACGATAGCTCGACGTGGAGTGATTTCCGCACTTCCCACCGGAACTACGTGAGCACCGATACCGATACCTGCGGAATCGGATTCGTGGTTTCGGAAGCTGACAACATCGTCGGAATCGATATCGACGACTGCCGCGACCCCGAAACCGGTCGCTTCACGAAAGAAGCCGCTGACCTCATCGGACGAGCCGAGTCGTACACGGAAATCTCGCCGAGCGGAACTGGTGCGAGAATCTTCGTGCTCGGTGAAAAGGAAACCACGAACTGTGAAGCCGACCTCCCCGGCGAGGCTCACATCGAGGTGTACGACAACAAGCGATTCCTGACTGTGACCGGTCAGCACGTCGAATCAACCCCGCGAGAAATCCGAGAATCACCCGTGCTCGCGGAAATCGAGAAGTTGGCCGCTGGCGAAGAATCCAGCCTCGACGACTTCTGAATACTGACTCCCTCGCGGAGTCACCTGTCGCCCCAGCCACCGAAATAATGGACGGGAAGGGGCCTGACGAGATGGCGTGAACCGCCGTGTCAGGGAGTTTGGCAACTCCTCGAAACAGGAGCTACAATGAGAACCGACGAAATACCACAACCGTTACTCGAACAGTTTGCGAAAACACCAACCGGCGTTCTGCTTGGACTGGACGACTCGGACTCCGACGAACCGGAGATGACTGAGCAACCACCGCTGCCGGACCTACCGGACCACCAGTTCGTGAGCACGATGTCACAGGAACCAGATATCGGACGCGACCCATACGACCCCGACGAACACGGCGAACTGCCCGGACGAATCACACCCGACGAGTTGGGATACGACGTTGACCCCAGCCGGACGAACCACGATGGTTGAACTGGACCAGTACGGCAATCCCCAACTGCTCCCGAAGTATGCCGGTGGCGCGTGTCAGAACCCCGAGTGCAAATCGGCGAATCGCTACATCCGCGTGATGAGCACACTCGAACTCGACCGCGTTCACCCGTCGAAGAAAGGACTTCCCGCGTGGCCGCTTCCCGCCGTGGCAACTCACGCCTGCGAGAAGTGCGGCTACATGTATCAGGGGATGACCGGCCAGTCAGCAATCAAGGACGAGTCCGAAATCGAACTCTACCCGCTGACACAAGCCGACTGGGGATTCGAGGTACAGGACCTCTACGACCTGACGGTGCGAGAAGGAATCGAACTCCTCGTCGAGAACCGACCTGACGGCTCGAAAGCGAAGGATGTCGAAGAAGCCGTCTGCCGGTGGATACCCGGAGCCGGTCGGGATGACGCCCGCAACGTGATGAGCGATATGGATACGGACCTCGACCCGTTCCCGATAGAAGAGTTCATGTGAGCAATGGTCAGCGACATTCGACAGACGATTCTCCGTGAGTACACCGAGACCGGATTCGCCTACGAGTTCGCGCCCGGCACTGGAAAACGAAACCACCTCGCACCGCTGGCGAAGAAACAGGGAACTGGCAACGTGAGCCGGACGAAGTGTGGCCGGAACACGGTCACCCGCGAACTACGGACACGAGTCGATGTACTCAGCGCCGCGAACAATCTGTGCCGACAGTGCCTTCGTGGAATGAGCGACGACGATGTAGAAACACTGGCGTTGATGGCATCAGCCAGCAGCCGCCACGAAACAACCGCAGCCGATATCAGAAATGACTGAACCTATGACAACAGACGCAGCAGCAAGCGCAATGAGCGACCCCGAGGCGTACCGACTCAAACTACCTGACGAACCAGATGGCCCCAGCGAGAAATCCGACAGCGACATTGCCGAGTTCTACGACGAGATGTTGGACTACGGTAGAAGCCGCTCGAAGAAAGTAACCGCCTTCAGCCGACTGATGGGCAACTGGAACCAGACCGATGTGTACTATCTGCTCCGACTGTTCACCGACAAACGGTTCGTCCACCCAATGACGAATCTGGACTTGGGAACCAACATTGTCCACCGTGCGGTCGCAAAGGCGTTCTACGGTGGGAACGAAACCGAGGTTGACCACTTCGCCGATGAAGCCGGAAGCGTCACCCGCCACCTCAGAAACGAGTACGAAGTGCCCGTGGAAGTCAACTCGGACTGGACGGTTCTGGACCTCTACGATGAACTCCGAGCACTCAGCGAGATGGGTGGCCAACAGGAGCAGGTCGATAGAATCGTGAAAGTGATTTCGACCATGCGAGCACCGTGGGTGTTCACCTTCTGGCTCCTCAAAGACTTGAGCTTCTACGTGGGCGAGTACCAGATGCGAAAAGCGATGGTCGAAACCTACCACGATGTGGATTCCGACACCGCGAACAAGGCACAGGAAATCAACGATGACGTTCCCAGCCTGTTCTGCTACTACCACGACGAGGGCTACTTGCGAACCACCCTCGAAGCCCATGACCGGATTGGCAACATGAAGGCGAAAGGATTCGATGCCGAGGATGTCGCCTCCATCGATGCCGAGAACTGGGTTGCTCAGACGAAGTACGACGGCGTGCGAATCTACATTCACCACGATGGAGATGGTGACCTGCGGGCGTACGGCAGCGGCAAACGCGACATGACTGCCGCACTGCCCGAACTCCAAGAAATCGACTGGCCGGATTGCGCGTTCATCTTCGATGGCGAGGCAACACCGTACGACGCCGAGACGGGTGAAGTCAAGAGCTTTCAGCAGATTCTCCGGCGCACCGGACGCCGCCCCGATGAAACGCTGGATGCTGATGTAACCGACGGCCTCGAAGTGAAGTTCAAGTTGTTCGACTGCCCGCTTTGGCACGGGAAAGATATCCGCCAGCGACCGTTCGAGGACCGATTCAGCGTAGTCCAAACCGTGTTCGCCCCACCGATGGTTGCCCGTCAGGGAACCGACCTCGAAGCCTGCTTCCACCGAAGCGTCGAAGAAGGACACGAAGGTGTGGTGCTCAAGCGACTTGGCCACCCGTACCAAGCCGGGAACCGCTCGGGCGACTGGCGAAAGTGGAAAGCCGCCCCGAAAGAAATCGATGTAATCATCACTGACGCCCGCCGTGGCTCCGGTCGAATCAGTGACCGCATGGGCGCAATGGGAATCGCGCTCGAACACGATGGCGAACTGGTCAACGTCGGCTCGGTCGGAACCGGATTCAGTGACGATGACCGCTTGCGATTGTGGCGGAAACACGAGGCTGGTGAACTCGAAGGCTCGGTGTGTCAACTGAACTTCGAGGAGTTCCAGAACGGACGCGACGACTCCGAAATAGAATCGAGTTGGGCACTTCGCTTCCCCAGCTTCGATGCGCTGCGACCCGAAGGCGAAGTCGATACGCTGGCTCACGCGGCGAATCTGGACGGAAAATCCGAGGAGTTCGATGCGTGGTGCGACAAGCTTGAAGACGCCAAGCGGAAGAAGGAAGACGAATCAATGGGTGAGCTTTTTGGGTAGGCCGCGAGTTCGATAAGCCGTACTCCAAACTGGAGCATATCAGTGGCGTCGGCCCCAACAAAGCAACCGCGCTTGAAGCAGCAGGCGTTGAAACTCCGAAGGACGTGCAGGAACTCACCCAAGGAGAGTTGTCCGATATTGACGGCATCGGCAATGCGCTGGCGGCCCGGATGAAAGCGGACGTGGGTAACACGATTTAACTACCCACCTCCTCGTTACACACACGGTGCGCGACATGGATGCAGCAGTGGCCTACAAGAAGAAACTCCTTCCCGTCCACCACTGCTGACGCGGGTTCGATTCCCGGTTCGCGCCTACAGGTACGGACACCTGTGACTTGACGCAGCAGCACCGCAGTAAAACAGCACGCAGTGCAGTTGAGGTATTTTCCAATGGGAAACAACACAGACCCATCTACAGACAACGGCGACGAACTGCCGTTTACGACGGACGAATTGAGCGAGAAAGAACGCGGCGCAATGAGCCTCCCCGACCAAGTTCGGTACGCCATCTTCAACGGCAACTACCGAATTAAGGAAATCTGCGAGGTGACGACGTTTAGCCCCGGCTGGACTACTGACATCATCGAGGACATGGTGGACGAAGACGAACTGTTCGAGGGGTCCGACCAGCACGGCCTGTTCTACGCGCTCCCGCACGAGATGAACAACCAAGGTCTCAGTGCGGACGAACGCGACGAGTTGCACGAACAGGCGCTCAAGCAGTTCACATCTCGAACAACTATCGGCGACGAGAAAGATATGGAAGCACACATGCAATCCGGCTCGGAACAAGAGACGCCCGAGACACCTGAAACAGCCGCCGATGCAGATGCCGACGCAGAGAGCGTCCACGCTGATGCAGCCGCGACCGAGACGACGACAACGACCAATCCCACTCCGACTGGTGACGATACCGTCAGCGGCCCCACAGCGGACTCAGAGGACATTGCCGAAGCCAAGTCCAAGAACGGTGGCCGACTCCCCGTTGACCGCCGCTACGACTGGAACAAAGAGAAGCTGGACCCCGCGAAAGTAGCGGACTACATCAGCGCGAACGGCGAGAAAGAAGACATCATCCGGCAAATAGAGGACCGTCGGACGACCGGCAAATCGCCCCACTTCCGCTTGGTGGGTCCAACCGGCTGTGGAAAGACGACTCTCCCACAGAACATCGCCGTCGGTATGGATGCGCCGTGTTTCATCATTGAGTGCCACGAGGGACTGCGCCCGAACAACCTGCTCGGGATGCCAACCTACGTCGGTGACGAGACGTGGTGGGTCGATGGCCCACTGACGAAAGCACTGCTGGCCAGCAAGGAACGCCCCGTTGTACTCATCTTCGACGAGGTGAACCGGACCACCAGCCGGACGCTCGGCATTATCATGTCCGCGCTTGACCACCGTGGTCAGGTGACGCTCAACGCCCGTGGTGGCGAGAAGATTCAGGGCGACCCGATGAACCTACTCGTGTTCTCGACGATGAATCAGGGTGACGGCTACGTCACCAACCGTATCGATATTGCCCAGCTTCGACGCTTGGGCAACACGTTCCCGACCGACTACATCGGGATGTACGATGTGAGCGAGGAAGCCAAACTGATTACCGACCGAACGCCGGTCAGCAAAGACGTGGCAACCGAACTCGTCGAGTGTGCGAACTCGATTCGGAAGAAAGCAGACGAACGCGACTCCTCGTTGAGTATCGGAATCCCAACCTCGGTGATTCTCGACTGGGCACGAACTGCGTGGTCGTACCGCGATAACGCTGATGCCGACGGTGGCCCACTCGTCAAAGCCGGACAGGAATCCGTGATTGACCTGTTCTACCGAGGCGACGAGGACTCCGTGGACGTGGTGACGACGACTATCGAGAGCCACCTGCGCGGCATGGAAATCGACTACGAAGAAACCACCGCCAGCGAGGAGGACCCAGCCGGTGAAGCGACCATCGATATCAGCGACGAAACGTGGCTGATGTGCGAGTCCTGCGGCTGGTACGCTGAGAGCGAAGATGCCGATGACGACGTGGTGACGACGATGCAGTGTCCCGAGTGCGACCACACGCTGACGCCCCGCGAAGCAACATAACACAGACCCATGACTGATGTAACCAAAGACATCGAGCAGGCCGCCGAAGCGCCTGACGATGTGGATGAAAACCAATTCACCGACTGGATAGAAGCTGAAGCAGACGGACTCCAAGACTTCCTCGAAGAGATGAGTTCCGTCTACCATGAGGACGACGAACGCATCAACGTCCACTTCGCAAAGATGGCAGCGGCCATCAGCGATACCGATGTGAGCATCAACCCGATGATGCCGGACATGTTTGACGACCCCGTACAGGGAGCCAACATCCTGCGGATTCTCGACGACACGCTGGCCCACGAAATCGCCCATCTGAACTGGAGTCCACTGGAGGACAAGAAACGGTTCTCCGAGTGCTACCCCGGCTGGGGCAAAGTCCCCGGCTTCGTGGCGAACTACATGGAGGACGCCTACGTCAACGAGAAGCGCAAGAACATCTGGTACGGGATGCGAAGCAAGCAGGCGTACAAAATCTGGCTGGCGATGAATACTGACTCGGTGCGCCCACCAGTCAACGTGGTCGAAGACGAGGAGAGCCGCACCAACGCGCTGCTCGAAACCATCTGTCACCTCGCGTACGCGGGCTACGTGAAAGGACTCGACGAGGCCAGCAGCGATATCAAGGAGTTCTCGGTGTACGCCGACCGCCTACTGGCGCGTGTCCGAACACAGGACGACCCCGACCAGCGATTCAAACTGTTTCACGCGATGATGCAACTGCTGATTCGCTACGCACCTGACCCCGACGAGTTCGATGACGATGCTGCCGAAGACCGGATGGATGACGCTCACGGCGTCAACCCCGATTCCGCACATCAGGTCGAACAAGCTCCACGCAGCGTCGGCGCTCCCGAAGTGGACCTCCCGCCGGACGTTCGCCAAGCACTCGAAGACATCATCGAGGAACTGATGGAAGACGGAGAGTTCCCCAACCCCGAAGCCGGTGAGGAGGATGGCGGCGACCCGTTCGATGACTTCGATTTGCCCGAACCCGAATCAGCACCACCAGATGAAGGTGCATCAGGCGGAACTGAGGGTCCCGATGACACCCCCGAAGGCGAGTCAGAAACCGGCGGTTCCGGTGGCAGCCCTGAGAACGGGCCAGATGGCGAACTCGCTGAAGGTGAGTCAGGCGGAGATGACCCACCGTCGCCAGCCCCGCCAGACAGTGATACGGATGGAATGATTCGAGACGTGCAGTCAGTGCTCGACAAGTACCGCGACAAGAAGCTGGTGGTGAGAAACTAATGCCAAAACTCGTAGATGATGAAACTGGCGAGGTGATAATGGACGGACTCAGAGTTGGCGAACTGAAGCAACTTCAAGAGTTCGAGCACGACTACGACATCGACTGGGACTTGCCTGAAGACGACGGCGATGGCCCACAGCCCGATGGCCCTGTTCCTGAAGCCGACGACAAGGACAAGCCCGACGAGTTGGTTGAATCGGAGCTACCGAGTTCACCCGAAGAAGCCAAACACCAGTTCGGTATTGATGACGGCGGTGGCGAGGTGTCCACGCCGAAGCGTCAGAGCTTCAATTACGACGACCCTGACGAAGACGAACTGGAGCGGATGGAGGAAGCCATCGAGGAGTTGGAAGACCGCGACGAAGAAGAAATCGAGCACAACTTCGATGTGGATATCGAGGTCATCGAGAAGGTGGACGAGCGCGACCGCCAACGCTGGGCGCGACTGGTCAACACGCTGGCCGACTACGGCAACGATGTCAAACGACGCAAGCGTGAACGCGACGAACGAATTGACGACCTCGGCTCGAAGTTCCCGTCCCGACGAACCCACAGCGCACTCCGTCAGCGCGCCAAACAGAGCAACGTTATCAAGGACTTGAAAGAGGGCTTCGAGAAGCTGGTTTCCCGACCGGTTCCACGACCGGCCACGCACGGCCCCGAGATGGACCAGTTCAACGTGGTCCGGCGGGCAGCCGGTGATATGACCATCGACGAACTGTTCGAGGAAGAAATCGAAGTCGAAACCGGTGACCGCTGTGTGGGCTTTGCGACTGATATCAGTGGCTCGATGCGCTCCGACATAGACGAGTTGAAGATTGCCGGAGCCGCCTTCGGTGAGATGACGAAAATTATCGGCGACGACTTCGTGTGGGAGGCGTTCACCGACCGCTATCACACCGGTCACTCACCATCCGAAGAACGCCTCGACTTGCGTATCGTGACTGGCCCCGACGAGCAGTTCGAGTGGAAGCACCTCGACAGCTTCGACCACGCCAAGAACGAGCCAACCGCTGCGGGGATTCGTGACTGCCGGATGCTGATGGAACAGACGAGTGCCCGCGAGTACGTGATGATTGTCGTCACCGATGGGATGGCCACCGTCACCGAGGACGGACGCCGCCACCCCGCCGATGGCAACGAGCCAGTCGAACACGCGAGACAGGCCGTCCAAGAGTGCCGCGCTGATGGCATCGACGTGATTGGCCTCGGCATTGGCTCGATGAACGACGACAAAATGGCCGAGACGTTCGGTAAGGGCAACTACAAACTCAGCACGATAGACAACCTCGCCGAAACGATTCTCCGTCTCTACGAGGACCAGATGAACGTAACACGGCGATAGGTCGAGTGGCGATAATCGCCACCGCCCCATGTTATGTGGATACGCTCGATGCCGTCCAGCACTGACGGACTATTGGTACGTCCGATTCGGGTTGCTGCTGTTACCCGGCTATGCTGTTGCTCAACTGGACACGAAAGTCACAGTCAGCCGTATCCACACATGAACGGGCGTCGTCCTTCTACTGCTACTGATGTACGTAGAGAGCGACGCGACCATGATAGAGAACAATGTACGACCAACTCGTATTCGCCGGACTGTCCGACACACCGCGTGTTGACCTTCCGAGCGGCTACCGACGACTGCTGAAGAAACACGGCGTGGACGTAACCGAACCCCGGTCGTTCATCTCCGTGTTGGATGAACTGCGCGAAGAATACAACATCGAGTGGCGCGACCTCTACCACAACAACAACGCCCAAGGCGGGAAATCAAAGGTCAACCACTACCGAGGGCTGGTGAACCCCGCATGGGAGTCACTACCCGCAGGCGAGATACCGGGCGACCGTGAGGACGCCATCTGGCACATTCCGAC
>LFCJ01001262.1_pt1 | contig 17475 bp, 14 predicted proteins | sample 643141 | NCBI WGS metagenome assembly LFCJ01 (sample SAMN03766243, study PRJNA286221) | soda lake metagenome | biome: soda lake; feature: Kulunda steppe; material: water; isolation source: sample B1-Br-g2 brine of Lake Bitter-1 | place: Russia: Kulunda steppe | collected 2010-07
CCACTGCCTTCTTGTGTTTTCGACTCTAATTCTTTCATGGGTTCTTGGCTGATGTTTGGAACCCAGCCTAGGTGCTGCAACACCTGGGCATTTTCTAAGCCAATGCCCAATAGCTGAGTTCACAAACAATAATTATAGGCCCACCTATATAAACCTTTAGACACTTGACTAATGGTAAACATCCCAGTAGTCATTAGTGATGTGGGAGAGATATCCAGATATGGGAGGCCGTGATCGTGATGAAAACAGCGGGAGATTTACAGAAAAATACCCTCGAGAAGATTTTCTCCATGCACTTGAAAAACTCTCTGCAGCCGGAACTGCAGATATTTCCAATTACGTGGGATGCGATCGAAGAACAGCGTATCTAAAATTACAAGTTCTTGAAGAGGAGGGGAAAATTGAGAGTCAAAAAGTTGGTAACGCCTTACTATGGAAGTTAGTTGACTGATTGATTTTATTATATCCTTCAGTGTTAATATGCAAGAGAGTAAGCATTCCTACTAAATAAACTAGATCCGAAATATTTTATAGAATATAATAACCCTACAAGAAGGTTTCAACAAATTAGATTATTCCCTAACAATACTATCCAAATTAATTTGCAGTAATAAATAGTGGAAAGTCCACAAAATTTGATCGATAAACCTCACACAAATAATCGGGTTATTACGATGGCTGAATTAGATCAAAAATTCAGATACGCGTTGCTGACCGGTTGTTAATTTACTAATATCGATCTCTGTTGGTTTCTGAGGGTATGAGTCAATCACAAAGTAATTGCACCATCCGCTGTTCAACAATATAATGTATGGGTAGTGTATGAGAATTTTTTTATTGTTGTGTCACTGATATTTTTCAATGGATTCCAATGACCTTCCAGAGTGTGCAGAGCGTATCTTTTTATACCCTGGTGACCCAGACGATACCGGTATCATCGCCTACGAGACCAATGCTTATCGAAATGCGTACAAAGATCTAAACTTTGTTGACAGTTCACAGCTCATTCAATCTCTAGACAATACGATAACTTTGAGAGATTTATCACTCCTTGAGGTTGCGGATGGTAAACAGTTTCACATACCTGATTACCAACGAAACTACAGTTGGGAAGTAAGTCAGCATGAAGAGATGTGGGAAACGCTTAGACAAGCTCTCCAATTGAAGAGTCAAGCGAATGAAAAGCCGAGTGACATATTTTTCGGTAGTATCTATGTGGCAAAATCACCAAAGCGAGATCGATACGAGATCATTGATGGCCAACAACGGATCGCAACAATCGCAATAATCCTACGTAATCTCGGTGCAAAAATCAATGAGTTCATACAGAGTGTTTCCGGAGAACTCCGGAACTATGCGGAGTATATAAAAGAAGATTTTATTGACGAGATTCTTTATCGTAAACAGGGCCCATACGATGTACCGTTCATAGTCCTGAACAAACACGACGATACATGGTTCAAACTCCTATTCGAAGATGAAAAGGACAAAATCAAAAAAATAAAAGAGTTCGACCAATATGACGGAAGAAAAAAGAACGCCTACCGTTTGAAAGACTTATATAACAAGTTAGAACTCTCGTCTGAAATTTATAAGGAAGAAGCCTCAGAAGCGGAGTTAAATGACTTTAGATATTATGGTGATGCCCACGAAAAATTAATAAAGGCGGACCAATTTTACGACAACAAATTAGATCAACTCCTCAAAGGAGATCAGCTTGAGTCTAATCAAGAGGCTAAGGTTCGGGTATTGGTTAATCTCACACAGTATCTCCTTCGGAGTCTTCGAGTTAGTGAATGCTTATTTGAGACAGATGATCAGGAACTCAGAATAGAAGTCTTTCAGTCGCTAAACGATCGTGGAATAGAACTGTCGAAAATGGATAAGGTCAGGGCACGAGTTGTTGGACGCTTCCAAGGAGAGCAAGATAGCGACGTACAAATAGGTCGGTGGGAAAATGTTATGAAAGAGTTTGGCACGGACGCAAAAGAAGTCGAAGAGTTCCTTGCCCACTATTTGGCTGCTACAGAAAGTGAATTTGAAACCGTTACTGACGCTCGTAATAATATGCTAGATGCGTTCAGGCTCCGTGAAGTAGGACACAGTAAAGTCAAATCGCGACTTGCAGGCAAAGGACAGGCGCGTTCGTTCCTCGAAGAATTGGAGGCTTACGCGAAACGCTACAGAGAAATCACCAACGCGGAACTGGCTGACCATCGACAAAATCTCTCAGACGAGCAGCGTAAGCGTGTTGAAGCAATTCTCCACCGATTAGACAGTCTTGGAACCACAATCTGGCGCCCGTTTGTGATGTATATTTATCAACAGGTTTTAGAAACTCCTGGTCAGGATGAGTTTTTTCACGAGATACTTCGCGTCGTAGAAAACGTTATGTTCCGATTTACAATTTCACCACACCAAGCATCAGTCATTGAGAGTACGTTCCCGAAGACGACACAAGGGTTCCGTGAACTTGACACCTCTGGGAAGCAGTTCGACGTGGAAAAAATCTCTGAGATTATCATTGAAAACATCGACGACTCAGCTCAAGAAATGTTCGGTGAGAAATTTGCAGATCAGTTAGTTTCCCAGAAAGGATGGAGTAATTCGAAAGTCAAACAAATATTAATGAAAATGGTTGACGAAGATAACCAGCGGCGCAACATGACTGGAATTACAAACACTTCACTTTCTCAAGATACAGCAAAAGTACATATTGAGCATATTCTTCCATTATCTTTCATTCTTCATTCGAAAAAGGATCCCTATGCATGGCTAGATAATTTCTTCGCAAACGAAAGTAATCCCCGCCTCGTAGAAACAATCAAGCTTCTTAAAAAAGAGCAAGTCGGTGCTCAAGCCAGCAGTTCTGGTGGATATAATGAGTTGGAGCCACTCATTGAGCGTATCAAAGACTCATTCGTACGTGACCTAGGAAATATGTTGTTGCTTGATTCAACGGTTAACAACAAGATCAAGAATAGTCTCTTTTCTTCAAAATTAAAACATTATCACGATAAGCACGCAGATGATATGGACAATATCGCGAATCTCTATTTTACAAATAAAGGTGCAATCTCCGGAGATCATCTGGAAACACTACTTTCAACTGATATTCCAGATGATGAGACTATTAAAAATACTGTAAGTACTGTCAAAAGGTTTAATGAATGGTGGACATGGGAACGTTCGATTGAGCGGAAAGCTAATCTGATCGAAAATCTCCTTGAATCCCTACAGTTCCCAACCCGAGATGAAGAATTCAATGTTGTAGAGGGAAAGATACTTCAGATGGTTGAAGACGATTATAATACTAGATTTACTTTGATAAACTGAACAGGTTATTTTTTGATTCTGGTGGATAACACTCAGAGCATATTGTTGAATTTTCGGAGCCGCAGGACGTTCTTCACCACAATCTCGATAGCTCTATCAACGTCCTCATCGCTGACGTCTTTTCCAAGGCCGAATCTAATTGCCGACTGAATGCGAGCATCATCAGAAAACATAGCTGTCAAGACGTGTGACTCTTGCGTCTCCATCGTCGTACAAGCTGACCCTGTTGCCGCATAGAGGCCATCATTACTGAGGCGCCCTACCAGACGCTGGTTGTCGACGCCAAGAAAGCTGACATTCAGGTTATTTGGAAGTCGCTCGGTTGGATGACCGTTAATTAGAACATCATCTATTTGGCTATTGATTCCATCCCAAAGCCGTTCACGGAGAGCCTCTATTCTCTTGTTTTGAGGCACCTTGTTCTCTTCTGCCAGCTCGATTGCCTTTGCTAAACCAACAATACCAGGTGTGTTAAGGGTCCCTGAGCGCCATCCCCGTTCATGACCACCACCATGTACAAGCGGCTCGAGATAGGTTGATCCATATCTAACATACAAGGCACCTGTGCCCTTCGGACCGTATATTTTGTGCCCAGAGATCGACATCATGTCAATTTCAAGTTCCTTGACATTGAGATTGATGTAGCCCACCGCTTGGACTGCATCAGTGTGGAAGAGAACACCTTCTTCGCTGGTGAGTTTTCCTATCTGTTTGAGTGGTGCGATGGTTCCAACTTCATTGTTAGCTGCCATCAATGAAACCAAAACTGTGTTTTCGTGAATGGCCTCACTAACATCGTCAGGGTCGATTTGGCCATACTCGTCGACCGGAATGGTCGTCACCTCAAAACCTTCTCGAGAGAGCATCTTGGCGGTATCAATAATAGCATCGTGCTCAGTCGCACCGATAATCAAGTGGTCCCCGTTCCCTTCTTTGCGAGCATATCGCATTGCCCCCTTAAGAGCAAGATTGTCCGATTCTGTCGCACCGCTTGTAAAAATGATCTCCTCTGTTCGATTGGCATTAAATGCTGTAGCTAATTGTTTGCGGGCCTGTTTGATGTGTTTATTTGCTCTATCTCCCATTCTGTGGTTATTTTTGCTCGAAGGGTTCCCGAAATCTTTCGTTAGGATCGGTTCCATTGCCTTCACAACACGATCATCAACTGGTGTGGTAGCGTGATGATCAAGGTAGATTCCACGTTCGTCTTGATTGACCATAACAGCTAGTCGTTCACCTTAGATTTCAGGTCTTCGGGAATAAGAGCCTCAAAATCACTGAGGTCGGCGACACGCCCTGAAAGCCTCTCAACCCCACGGTTTAAATGGCCAAGGAAGTATTCATATAAATCTTCTTCCGGATCTTGGCCATCATTAAGCATACGCTTGCGAACTAGAGCCATATACAATGCGTCGTGTTCACCTAACAGTGTATAACGGTTGATTGTTTGGCCGTCCATATCGTATTGCGCTGGGTTTGGTGGACGGGGTTCGTTAAGTGAGTAACAGAGCCCGATCCGGGCAAGGTAATTTGGTGTTAGACCGGTATTACGTTTTAGTGTCTCTAAATGGTTAGTTACTTCACTGTCCAAGCTCACACGGTTGAAATCTTCAGTCATCGCTGAATCCCTTGATATTGACTTGTTTATTACTCTTCTGATCTGGATTTGAATCGATTATTATTCGATTTGTGTCCTGTGTCGCTTCTGACGCAGGGACATCGAAGTAGCCGGGCGATACGGTTGTCTGACCGGTCTCAGTACTATTGATAAAGTGGAATTCAGCCGCGATATCATCTGCAAGTAATTCCCTGTACTCTTTTGTAATTTCGGTATCGGTGGAAAAAAGAAACACTTGGTGAGATGCACTCGGAAAGAAGTTTTTGACAAGCTTTCTGCGGTGTTCCTTATCTAATCGCCCCAGCGGTGTGTCAATAATGAACGGAAGTGGGCGTCCGGAGATATCGGCTAATGCCCATAAAAGTGCAGTCGCGAATATCTGTCGTTCGCCGGCTGACAGCTGGGATTGGTGTTTAAGATCTCCGTGTATGGTTCGAATGTGTATCGAAATCTCTTTAGGATCAATCTGAACGCCCTCGTAGTAGTCTGCCTTATTTGAAATACGAAGGTAGCGGTTCGTTAGGACGTTTTCGAGTTGTTCTAATTTTTTGGTTACGAGGCGGTCTTGATACTCTTGAACCACTCTTTGAACATCCGCTGCAAGCTCCGACCGTTCAGATACGTTCTGAAGTTCATCCTGGTCATCTAGTCTGTTCTGAAGCTCGGATTCCAACCGTCCGATATTGAACTCAATTTCTTCGAGTCGTTCTTTGTGTGAGCTAACCTCCGCCTCCAACTCTCCGCGCTTTTGATTGAGTTCGTTGATCCTTTGAAGGAGTGGCTCAATCACACTCTGGCTAGGTGCACTCGATATTTTTTTCTCAACATCTCGAAGTTGACGAGTCTTTTTTTCTAGCTCATCAGTGAGTGACTCGATCTCTGCCGGTACATTATTCAGTGCTTCATCAACGACGGACTCCATTTCACGCTGTTCCCGGTCAGAGAATTCTGAAGATAATTTATAATCGCTGTCAACTTTTTTTGGCGCTAATCGAGTACTTAGCTCGCCTCTGATATTTTCTATGATTTCCTTGGACTTGTTTTTATTGACCGGCCAATTTGCCCAGACTTCTTCATCGTCAGCGAGCTCGTCAAGCTCTCCGATCGCATTTGTACGAGCTGATTCCATCTGTGCAGCTTTACTTTCGGTCTCGAGAAGTTCGAGGACCTCACGACATAGATTTGGAGCGAGTGAGAATGGATAACAATCTGTTACGAGCTCACGAATATCCTCCTGAAGTCTCTCAATTTGAGTTTCAAGACGTGTGCGTTCCTCTTTATACTTGTCACGGCGCTCAGCAAAAGCACCGCCTTCTTCTGCCAACTTTTGTTCTTTCCGGCCAATTTTGTCTTTGAGCTCGCCGATCCGTTCGGTTTTTGTTTCCACTTTCGTTTTCAGCTCGTCTTGCTCTGCCTCCGCAGTTTCCTTCCGTTCACGGACGTCTGCGATCGCGTCTGCCAGCTCGTCGTGACCTTCCTCGTCGAGTTTATGAGAACGATAAATAGTCATGTCTGTCTCAAGTTGGTCGACTAAGTCCAACCCTAGGAGCGACATGAGGGACTCTGTGAACTCCTCATCAGATCCGATTGCACTGGCAAGACTCTCTACTTTTTCTCCGTCAAAAAAGAATAGCTGAGAGATTCCAGGTGGAATAAGTTCCTTTATGAAATCTTCCCACTGGTCTTCCTCCAGCTCGCTCAGCTTCTTACCATCTCGGCGGACAGTAACATCCTCAACGAGACTCTTGCCTCGGTCTCGGAACGACCGTTCAACGGAATACTTCTCAACATTATCCATATCGGCATATTCGAACTCGAGGCGAATCTCACTCTTAATTGCTTTTTCACCGCCGGAGGTATGCAGTAGAGATTCCATCTGATCTTCGTATTCACTGCGGCTTAATCGCTCTTCGAATGCACTTCGCCCATACAGGCAGATCTGAATCGCGTTGAATAGTGTTGTTTTCCCACTACCATTTTTTCCACCAAACAGGATGATCGGCTTATTTTTTGTAGTATGGAGGTCGAACTCATTTCTACCAGCGTACGGCCCATAATTCTTGAGTACAAGTCGGTTGATTTTCATGGCTTGAGATCCTCATATTCGAGATCATAATCCCAGTCTTCCGCCGATTCGCCCTCGTATTCAGCAGTAATTTCTTCAAGCGACCGCCAGTCCTCTCGGAATACTTTGTCGATTTTATTATAAATTGATGCCCGGCGTTTCATACCGTGGTGTCGAAGTTCGATATCGAGTAACCGCTTGACTAGTTTTGCTGGGATGTCGTGTTCTAAGCAGACCTCTTCAAGGATGGCGGCCTCTTCACCGCTGAATGTACCAAGATCAGTGAGTCCCCAATCAAGATCTTCATCCATAACATCTCGATAGATCTCTGGAACTGAATCTTCCCAATCAGCTTCCTCTTCGCGCCAAATCCTTCGGATCTCCTTAACTTCAGCGTCTCGAATTAGTTGGAGATATTGCTCGTCATCATCTCGGAGGTTATTAACACGTTGTTCAGTTTCTAGAAGTCGTCTAAACAAGTGCTTACGGAACTCAAATTTATACGCCCGGGGAATGATACCCTTCGAGCCATTATCTTTTCCACGAACGTTCCCGAATCGTCGACCCTTTACTGTTCGGTATTTTGACTTTTCATCGGGGTCTTGTGTCGAACTCAGGAGGTCACGGAATTGAAGTAGTGGTTCAAGCCACTTATCACCGCCATCGACCATATTCTCCATAGCTTTGTCTTCTTGGACGACTGTGCAAGTCCAGCAGCCGAACCGGCTGTTACCACAGGAGGGTGTGCTTGTGTCAATTACCATCGGACATTCGTCGTCAGCCTCTTGATAAAGAGCAGCTAAGTCACGGTTGCTTTTTCCCCACGGACAATCGACCATTAGAAGGTAGTCCCAGACATCGTCGACGGTCCAGTCTTCGATTGGAGTGTAAACAAAGGCACTTTTGAATTTCGAGTGTCGGGAGAGATTAGATCCCTCAATGCTGTGGAGGTTCATTACTTGTTCTCGTGTGGCGGATTCTGCCTTGCGTGCTCCAAGTATTACGACCACTTCACCATGTTCCGAAACTCTGTCCATGATGAAATTGTCTGCAGGATCGATTTTGAGTCGTTCAGTACACCAACGGAAAGTTTGGTTCGGGGCCGGGTACCCACGACCAATCAAATTTACGAAGAATGAGTCAGAGACGTCAGGGTACACTTTGTGAGCTTCAAATGGTAGTCCTTTCTTTTCAGAGTATTCGTTTATGTTATCAAGGCTAGATGTAATATGATTCACAATCTTGGGAGTTTCAACGAGAGTATCGCTAGAGATCACATAAATTGGCTTATTTTGTTTATCATCTGGTAAATCTTGAATTGCATACCAAATCAATTGGAGTGTGGTTGTTGAGTCTTTACCGCCGCTATATCCAATTACCCACGGGCGGTCATCTGCGAGATACGTTTCTTGGATTTCCGTCTGCATATAATTTAAATCTCTATATTCAAATACAGACGTCCCTAAGTCCGGCCTTTGATTCTCCCCATCAGAGTCGGACTTGTCTCTGCTAGTACCCATCTTATAATTAAATTCCACGGAAAGAAGTTAAATGTTCGCAAGGAGTGATGGCTACACGATCCGGCGGTTTTCTCTAATGATTGTTGTTTGTATCGACGTGATATTTTTTGCTAGTCTGTATTTGGTCTTACTCAAAACCACCGTCTATCTGTGTAATTGACAACTTGTAGATTTGTTTAGATATAAAATTAATTTGGAGAATATACTCACGCAGTTTCTAGATTAGAATTATAATCTAGTTGGTTCTGGTGATAAATATACAAATTCACGACTCATTTCAAATTAGTATATTTTGCGTCGAGCTCGCCGGTAATAGACTAATTCAGGTCAAACAAACTTGTCTAAGAAATTATTTACAATGTACATTAGGACACACCAGAGAACCTGTCTTTGGAGAAGACATTATATACTCGTGTCCGGATTAATATAATATGGCAGACGGAGTGGAAAAGAGCGTCCGTCAACTGTCTGAACTTTCAGTGAAGCGAAGCTATCGAAGTTCAGATGACCCACTGAAATCGTTCTATATCCCTTGCCTCTCTCGAGCTACTTTTTATGACAGGGCAGCAGGATTTTTTGATAGTAAATCGTTAGCCCTTGGTGCACATGGTGTATCTGGATTAATTAAAAATAACGGAACTATGCGATTGCTCACGAGCCCTCGATTCACTGATGGTGACTTAGACGCAATTTCAAGTGCTCTGAGTGATAGAATTTGTCAAGAGGAGTATTCGCTTGATTCTACAATGACCTCTGCCCTTCGCAGAGGACTTGAAGCGGATCAGTACGCTGAGCATCTTAAAAAAAACCGCTTCAAATTCCTCTCTTGGATGCTCAAAGAAGGCTTCTTGGAAATCAGAGTCGCATTCATGCCGGAAGACCCGGAGATGAACCCTTATCGCATGTACCATGAAAAAATCGGCCTGATCAAAGACGCGAAAGGTAATGAAGTCGCTTTCACTGGGTCGATCAATGAAACTGCTGCGGGCTGGACAGAAAATTACGAATCATTTGATGTCTATCGCTCGTGGTGTGGTGAGCGTGACCGGATTGAAGACAAACGCGATGCGTTTGAGCGATTGTGGAAAAATCAAGATGAAAAGGTGCACGTCAAGCCCCTACCTGAGTCGATCGAATCGCTCATTATCGATCAAAGTCCAGAGACAATCGACGGCAAGCCAGCCATGAATGTCTTTTTTTCCGAAGAAGGGGAGGTTGTCTCGACAGATGACAATACCATCGAGCTATGGGACCATCAAAAAGAGGCGATTGAATGGTGGAAAAAGAACAATTACCACGGAATATTTGCCATGGCAACGGGAACCGGAAAGACATTTACCGCTCTACGATCCGCTCGACTTGAAGCAGATCTACGACTAACAGTCATTATTGTTCCAACAAATATCTTGATTAGACAGTGGAAATCTGAAATTCAAGAGATATTTGGTGAGGAAACACTAATCCTTGAGTGTACAGGGAATACAAACTGGCGTAAAGAGATACTCTCAATAACGAACGTTTATCGAGAGGGGACACTCGAGTCAGTGACTAAATTTCCTAGATCAGTACTACTTACTACCCCGCATACCGCAAGTTCTAATTCATTTCAAAGTGCCCTCAACCACATTGACCATGATCGACTGCAGGTAATTGTTGATGAAGTTCATAATGCTGGTGCCAAATCATTTCGACGGATCTTCAATATCGACGCTGGTCGCCGAATTGGGTTATCAGCTACACCAGACCGAAAATGGGATAAAGAGGGAACTAACGCGATTTACAGCTATTTTGGAGGGCAGAATCTGTTTCAATTTGAAACGGCTGAAGCGATCGAGAACGGATATCTCTCACCATATAAATATTATCCACTGATTTGTCAACTCACTCCCGGAGAGTACGACGAATATAAGAATCTAACCAACGAAATAAATAGAAAGTATGCTATTGCTAGCCAATCTGATGATACAAATGATCAAAAAAGTCTAGAACGGCTTCTACAACAACGTGCTAAAATAAAAAAGAGAGCGGTACAAAAGCCGAAACGCTTCGGCCAGTTCTTAGATACGAATCATCCAACACCAGCGATCCTCTTTTGTGAGGATACTGAGCAACTTGAAGAGATCTGCTTAGAACTCGATAATCGTAATCTCTCTTACGGGGTGTATATTTCGGATCGAAAAGATGAGCAGGACAGAGCCTTCCATAGATTTAGAACCGGTGCAATTGATTACTTGCTAGCAATTCGCTGTCTTGATGAGGGCGTTGACGTTCCAGATTGCCCAACAGCTGTACTTATTTCGAGTTCTACAAATGAACGTCAGTACATACAACGGAGAGGGCGTGTCCTACGAACTAGCGCAAATAAAGATGAAGCTATAATTTATGATATGCTCGTGTTCCCTGGCCTCCAAGCTGGGGCAAATGATAAAACCGCTGTCAAACTCATCAAACAAGAGCTTGAGCGTGCAAAAATTTTAATGAAGGCTGCCATGAATCGCAACGAGGTCGAAAATCATTTGTCCAATGAGTTGGATTCTTATAACAAGGAGATTTCCTATCTGGCATACATATGATTGGGGATAGCGATGACAAAGAGACGGTTAAAGATCAGGAGATCCGTGATCTTATTGTTAAATATGCTAAAAAACATGACGTTCCGATTCACGTGCTTGAGCGTATTTATGAGGAAGAGCGAGCTGTCGTAGGAATGGAACGCCGAAGTACCATATTCCAAGACGTCGATCGTATTCTTACAGATCATGTAGACGAAACTATTGAGAATAAAAAAAGAACCTGAAACATGAAAATAACAGAGATTACTCTTCAGAATTTCAAGCCCTTCTACGGAGAGGTAACTATTAACCCAACGACGAATTCAGGGAAGCCAATCTTGCTCATTCGGGGTAAGAATGATGCTGGTAAGACCTCATTCCACTCCGCATTCCGGTTCTGCCTCTACGGACCGAAGGATACCAAAGAGAAACACAGCCTGATCAACCGAACAGCGGTCTGCGAATCGGACGGTAAGGCAGGGGTCACTATATCATTCGAACACGGTGAGGAGATCTTCACTGTTGAACGTATGGTTGAATTTTCTCAGGTTATCTCTGCGGACGATCGGCAGGCAAATAATGTTTATAGGGAAGTCCGTGATGCCAGTGGGAATATTGTGGTAAATAAATCAGCCGGATCACAAGAATATCAGATGTTCATGAATCGTGTACTCCCTGAGAACGTCGCAGACTTCTTCTTTTTTGATGCTGAAGAACTTAATCGATTTGAACAATCCCACGACGAGGAAATTCGAGAAGCGATTGAGACCGTACTAGGAATTCAAGAAATTGAGAATGCAATCTCTGATCTTGCTTCGAAAAAGACTGAATACGAGAAGGAATTCACGCGAATACAATCTACGATCAAAGAAAATAGTGAACGAAAAAAGAAAATAGAGGGGATTCAGAAACGAATCGACCAAATATCAGGCGAAGATGGAGAAATAAAAAAAGTAAAGAAACAAATTGAAACAAAGCGAAAGAGTCTTGACTCTGTAAAAAGAGAAATCTCTGAACTCAGCGACACAGCCGACAAGCGGCAGCGAATTGAGGAGATAGATGAAGAGCTCGAGAAACTTGAAGACACTCTTTCAAATAATAAAGAGGAACGAAATAACCTCCAGAGAAAAGCAGGCCCGATAGTTGCACAGAATACCGCTACGGTCATTCTGGAGGAATATGATGTAGAGGGAGTGAGTGGGGAAGCAGAGGTTATTTCAAGTATTCTCACCGGAAGCCGATCGACCTGTCTTTGCGGCGAGAAACTTACGCCAAAACACCGACAGCACTTGCGTGAACGGTGGAACAGACTTTCTTCTGAAGAAACCCGCCAGCTCTCTAATCTCCAGAATCTTTGCGGGAATTTAGACATCAACGTTGACGCAGCTCTAGAAAAATATCAGAATATTGACCAAGGTGTAAGACGGACAAATATCCAGATCAAGGAACTAAAAGAAGAAAAAGACGAGCTCGAATCCAAAGTGCGAGACATTGAAGAAGATGCAGAAGAGCGTCTCACGCAACGCCGGGACGAGCTCAAACAAGAGATCGATGATTTCGAGAGCGAGCTGGCAGATCTCAATAAAGAATTGGGTGAATTTGAAAAAGAAAAACAACAAATTCTGAAGCGTATCAAATCACAAGGCGGTGCAACGGAACGCGAGGAACGCTTCCAAAAACTTATCAGTCTTGCAGAAAGCAGCCGCGACGCTATGGAAGAAATTAAAGATGAGCTCATCGACCAGCGTCGCAAAGAAGTCGAAAAGCATGCCTCAGAAACATTCCTCAAGCTTACTAACCGCCCAGACCAGTATGACGGTCTCACTATTACCGATAACTACGAGCTCCGGATCAAATCCGGTGGAGCCTCTCGAACGATCCAAGAGCAGAAGCCTAGTGAGGGTCAGAAGCAGATCATCGCATATTCATTTATTGCTGGCTTGAGCAGATATACCACCAGGGATGCTCCAGTAGTGATTGACACACCAATCGGTCGTCTTGACCGTGAACATAAAAATAACCTTCTTCAGCATTATCCAGAGTTCAGCGAGCAAGTGATGATTTTATATCAACCGAACGAGTTGGAGATTGAAGATATAGAGCAACTCTCTGATAGCATGTCTAAACATTACTCGATCGAGGTTCGTAGTGATGTTGATGATGCGTCGACTGTCGAAGAGCTTCCAGAATTAGTCGCGAACCCAAACACGAGTGATATCTGAATGAGCCGAACAATCCGAACTTTGAATCAGGATATATATATTAATCGCGTCGAAAATGCGGCATCACAAGAAGGACGAGATACTGATAGATCGGAATATACATTCAAATATCAGTACGAATTGTTCAGTCTTGGCCTTGTCGTTGGTTATTTTGAAGGAAAACAGATCGAGATTGAAGAAGGTGAAGGATTTAGCCAAGAAATTCTGAAGGTATCACAATTGGATGAAGACAATGAGCATCGAGTCAGTATTGAGCTTATCAATCAACTCGTATTGATGGAAGCTAACGATGACTATATAGAAGTATTAGACGGTTATGAGTCTATTTCAGATATTACCGAACCTGAAGAGGTTTGGCCAATTGTTCTTCGGTACGCAGATTGGGGTGTGGAATACATCGATGAGAAAGTTTCTACACAAGAAGATTTAGACCTAATTGGCTTAGCTCGAGATTTTGGTACCCCAGAATGGCGTAACCGGCTCCGAGAGGTCATCATTCATCCGGATGCACAGAGCCGATAGAAGCCTAAAATGTGCGTAATAACGTTTATTAGACGGCACATTTAGTTACTCGGCTTTGCACATTGGATTCGCTAAAATGTGAGTCATTTAAATAGCAGAGGGGGGGGTGCTGTCGAAAGGTATTTCAGAGTTAGCCAAGCAACCGGCGAGTTCGATCGTGTACTGATCCGTAAGGGGAGGATACTAACTCCTGTAGAGATCAAATCGCTGTTTCGCTAACAGGGAAAGTCGCCAATAAATATCTTTTTGTGGCTGTTTGAGTAATCAAAACGTTATTCTCTCGACGTGCAAAGCTGAGTAAATATTTCTCCTGGACAGGTTTCCTGTCATCGGGACCCTTATTGAATATTTATCTGACACGGGAACATGCCCCACGAGTACGACAAGCCCGTTCGAGACAGAACCTCGGAAAACATTGATGAGGGCGGAAAGGTACCAAGGTTCATATTGCTCACGTACGAGAATAATATGACCGTTTTGTCGAGAAATTAGATGAAGGAGTTGAGGAGTTCCTTGAGAGTCGTGACGTCAACGAATTGGCAGTCATCTTGTAGGTCTTCCACGCAATAATGAAGGGCAGAAGACTCAACACCGGTAAGTTAGAAAAAACGGAGGCAAAAAGACGAACGGTGAGGCTGCCTTGACGAGGGAATCGTTCTTAAGCGGATCGAGTAGTATTTTGTATAACGTTATCGTTCAATGGATCTGTTAGTGGGTATGCAGAGATCTTAGAGTTCGATTCTACTGCCTTCAATGATGTCGAATCCGGGTGTATCCTCAACGGAGTGTGGGGTACTCATTAAAATCACTTGGCCTTTTTCTGCAGCAGCGATAAACTGGTTGAGCATCTCCTCCCGTATCTCATAGTCTGCTCGCCCCAGTACAGTATCGAAGACTAACGGTGGGTTGGCTGGCAGAACCTCGATAAAAGCGAGGAGAAAACTGACCGAGGTGATCATTTGTTCACCGGCGGATGGCACGTACTCAGCGCGATGCTCTTGCATAATTTTTGCTTCCGGCTGCTTGCTTTCAGAGTCTAGGGCCAACTGTATCTCGTCACGGAAAGTCATCTCTGAGAAGTAATCGTTGGCAGCCTTGAGAAGAGCGTCCACTGTATCTTCCCGTGAGGATAGGTGGTTCTCCGCCTGGCTTTTGCTGGGCTCGGGGAAGTTCTGGGACGCCTCTAGGACTATTTCTGCGAGCTCGGTAATACCAATGTTTTCAACCCATTCTTCGCTTATCCCGAGTGAAGTCTCCCCATTGTGGAACACGATAGGCTCGATAACTTTAGGAAGAGTAAAGCTCAGAACGTCATCAATCGAAAGTCCAGAATCTTGCGTCCAGTCGCCGCCTTCCAGGATTTCCACCTTGGCTTCTTCGATGTCGTTTTCCGCTCCGCGTGGTGTCATTACAGTTTGGACAACTCGGTTTACTCGGTATTGTTTCCTGTTAGCACCACGTAGGACTATACTGAGTTTTGCGTACTCTACCTCGCCTACTTCGAGACTGTCGATCAATTCGTGAGTGACGTAGGGGCGTGGGTAGTCTGTTTCCAGTTTCCCATATAGACATAATCGTAGTGCGTCGAAGATAGTCGTCTTGCCGGCTCCATTCATGCCAGTGATGGACGTGAGCCCGCTGCCTTCCTCAGGCGTGGCGAACTCGAAAGTATGCGTCTCTTTGAACTGGCGGAATTGGGAGATACTAACCTGTTGAATCGTTGCAGCCACTGGATACATTTTTGATTTCATGGGTATTTAAATATTGTCTAGGGGTGGTACCACGTGACAAGAATTATTTCTCCTTCTCCCAGGTGTCTAATAGTGATTGATACCGCTCAAGTCGTTCTTCGGTAAGATTGAAGTCTCCATTAAAATCGAGGAGTACTGTATCATTGTGCCAATCGTTTGGTTTTTTTCCACTCCAGACGCCGTATAGACTTGCTTTTGGGACTTTTAGGACACCAAATTGCACTGCTTGATAGTAGAGGGTAGCCGCAAGTTTATCCCACGTGGCCTGGATACGTTTGGGAAGTCTATCTGGAATCTGGACGTGGACTGTGGGGAATCGTGATTCTGCTACCGTTACGAAGTCTGTATCATTGGTGAATACGGTGAGTGATGTCGCACCTCGGTTGGCGAACTTGGCGTAGGATTCGATAATCGCCGGGTCTTCAATCCCGTCTTCTTGGACAATTTCTGTGCCGATCTGTTTCTCTAGTCGGCGCCAGTATTCCAGCCCCAGGTGTTGTGTCCGGTAACGTTTCCGTTTCTGATTGATCAGAGCACCGTACTGGTGGCCAAATGCGTCTGTTAGATCCTCTATCCTTGACCGGTCTAGTTTGCGCTTCCCTGAGGTCTTTTCTAGCTCTCGGCGGACAGGAGTGGGGAGTACGTATCCATCTACTCCGTCTTCGTTGAGTGGATCAACTTGGAACTGTTCTCCAAGCCGGAGACCCATGAGATTGGTATCAAAACCGATGTAGTGGACTGTTGTGCTAGAGTGGGCGCTCCAGGCTTTACCATCTTCGACTATTTCGTTGATTTTGTTCTGGTTTTTCATCGGAACGAAGCCGGTGGTGTAGCTTTCTCGATAGGTCTTGGGGTTAGGGATTTCAGAGAACTCTGTGGAGTTAGGTCCGTGGTCGCGCTCTATGGCTTCGTATGCCTCCCGGTAATCGCCACTACTTGTCTTGATGGAAACCTTTGTATCTCTGTAGTCATTTAACCGAAAGCAGTATAACGGCTTTTTGAATTGGGTTGGGTATAGCCCGACATCGAAGTTGGAGACACCGTTGTCCTGTAAGGCTCTGAAGTAGAGCGGGATTTGGGATTTATCAATTGCTATGCGGCCCGCCATTATTTTTCCCCCAGTTGATGTAGTGTGTAGTCAGTGTTGAGATCGTTCAGCATGAAGTCTGCTTCATTCTGTGGTGGCTCCCGGCTGCAGTAGAAGATGTGGTCATAATCTCTGTCATCTTCAGCAGCGACGTAGAAGAGAAATGCATTGAGAAGGGCTGGTTGTCCTGTGAGGTCGATCGAAATTGAACTCGTCTGATCGGCGGTGGTGAGTATATTGTCGAACTGGTTCCGAGTTTCCTGGAAGTCGAACTGGCTGGAGATGGTGTATGTTGCGATTTCTGGTTCGGTGCCGTAGTATCCGATAATTTCGTGGATAAGGTTCTGTACCTGTTCTTGTGTTTCCGGCTTTGCGATTCCAGGGGATATGAAATGGATGTTCTCGGGGTAGTAGTCGTATTCTTCAGCTGCTAGATAGAGCGGGTTGACGATATCGGCTGGGTTGTAAGTGAAGATAGAAATCCACGAATCAGACATTGGCAGAACAATTTCGTCATGTCATCTTAAACCCTATTGTCTTGCACTATGTGCTTATTCCTGATTTTTGTAGCAAATCAGTCTCTGATGCTACAAATCGAAGTCGTCGGTGGATTGGACAGAATAGTTCCTCAAATAAGATTCCCCGATGAAAATTAATTATCGCTTGGACCTCGAGCATAATTAACCGATGTCATAACAACCACATATAATCACTTGCCCCCTCTTTCAGCCACAGATAGATACAGCGCATAATTACCAGTGTATTGTTTCGTGTCTCGGATTTTGGTTCGCTGAAGATTTAA
>LFCJ01001264.1_pt1 | contig 17451 bp, 14 predicted proteins | sample 643141 | NCBI WGS metagenome assembly LFCJ01 (sample SAMN03766243, study PRJNA286221) | soda lake metagenome | biome: soda lake; feature: Kulunda steppe; material: water; isolation source: sample B1-Br-g2 brine of Lake Bitter-1 | place: Russia: Kulunda steppe | collected 2010-07
AAGCTGGTGCAGTGCTGCCAGCCCTACGAGGCCGCCGTCCGCGTGGCCAACGGCTCCATGCAAGGCGATGCCGCCAACATCATGTCGCTGCTGATGCTCGCCGCCCCCTGCGGCACTGAGCTCACCGTCAGCGCCGAGGGCGAGGATGCCGAGGAGGCGCTGGACGCCCTGGAGGCGCTGTTCGAGGCCCGCTTCCACGAGGATGAATAAAGCCGCAAGCCGTAAGCCGTAAGCCGTAAGCCGTAAGCCGTAAGCCGTAAGCCGTAAGCCGAGAAGATAGTGTCGACTCTGCCGATGGCAATGGTGTTCTCTTACAGCTTAAAGCTCACAGCTTGCAGCTCCCCGCAGGGGTCAAGCGCCGGCCACGGTCATCTCGTCGATCAGCCAGCTGCCGGTGTGGATGCTGCCGCGCGTGTCGGTATCGCTGCCGATGCCGGAAAGGCCCTTGAACATCGCCTCCAGGTTGCCGGCGATGGTGAACTCCTCCACCGGGTGCCGGATCTCGCCGTTCTCCACCCAGAAGCCCGCTGCCCCGCGGGAGTAGTCCCCGGTCACGGCGTTGACCCCCTGCCCCATCAGCTCGGTGACCAGCACGCCACGCTCCATGCGGGCGAGCAGCGCATCGCGGGTGTCCAGCGGCGCCTCGAGGCGCAGATTGCGCGCGCCGCCGGCATTGGCGGTGGTCTGCATCCCCAGGCGCCGCGCGCTGTAGGCGGATAGCATGTAGCTGGCCAGGCGGCCCCGATCGATGAAGCGATTGTCGCGGGTCTGAACGCCGTCGCCGTCGAAGGGGGAGCTGGCCATGGCGCCCACCTCCATGGGTCGCTCCTGGAGGCTGAACCACTCGGGGAAGAGCGGGTCGCCGAGACGGTCGCAGAGGAAGGAGGCCTGGCGGTAGAGGGCACCGCCGGCAATGGCGCCCATCAGGGAGCCGACCAGCCCCCCTGCCAGGGTCGGGTCGAAGAGCACCGGCATTCGCCCCGTCGCCGGGCGACCAGCCCCCAGGCGACGCAGGGTACGCTCGGCGGCGCTCTCGCCCACTCGCTCGGGCGCCAGCAGGTCGCGAGGGTGTCGTGCGCTGGTGTAGTCGTAGTCGCGCTGCATGCCGTGCTCGTCTTCAGCGATCAGCATGCAGGAGAGCGAGTGTCGGCTGCCGCGCTGACCGCCCAGGAAGCCGTGGCTGTTGGCGTAGACGCGCACGCCCTCGCCGCTGGAGAGCGAGGCGCCGTCGGAGCTGAGGATGCCCGGGCGGCGGCGTCCGGCGGCCTCGCAGGCCAGCGCCAGCTCGATGGCCTGCTCGGTGGTCAGATCCCAGGGGTGATGGACATCGAGGTCGGGCAGCTCGGAGGCCATCAGCTCGGCATCCGCCAGCCCGGCGGCGGGGTCCTCGCCGGTGTGGCGAGCGATGGCGACGGCCTTCTCCACTACCGCGCGGATCGAGGCTTCCCCGGCGTCGGTGGAGGAGGCACTCCCCTTGCGCTTGCCCACATAGACCGTCACGGCAATCCCCTGGTCCCGGGAGAGCTCCACCGTCTCCACTTCGCCCTCGCGCACGCTCACACCGACCCCCTGGTCCACGCTGGCGCCCACTTCGCAGGCGTCGGCACCGAGCCGACGGGCCAGCTCCAGCGCCATCTGGGCACGTGTCTCCAGCAGGGTCTGCTGGGCGGCGGCATCGAATGCCTGTGTCATGGGTCTCTCCTTGTGATGTTGCGCTCAAGCCCGCCGCTGCGGGCTGGTATACTGTGAAAATCCTCAAGCCTCAACCATGGATTCGGCATGTCCCAGGACTCTCCCCTTGCGCTGCTCGACCAGCTTATCCAGCAGCAGCCCGACGACGACGAACGCCCCAGCAAGTCCCAGCTCAAGCGCGAGATGCACGCCCTGCAGGGGCTCGGCGAGGCGATCATCGCCATGACCCCCGCCGAGCGCGCCCGCTTCCCGCTCTCCGACGACATGCTGGCCGCCGTGGAGGAGACCTCCCGGGTGCGCTCCCACGAGGGGCGCCGGCGCCACATGCAGTACGTGGGCAAGCTCATGCGCCGCGAGGACCTCGAGGCGATCAAGGCCGTCTATGACGAGCTCGAGCAGGAGACGCTGCGCCGCGACCACGCCTTCCACCGCCTCGAAGCCTGGCGAGACCGCCTGATCGAGGAAGGCGACGCCGCCGTGGAGGCCTTTATCAGCGACTACCCCGACGTCGACCGCCAGGCGCTGCGCCAGCTGATCCGCAACGCCCGGCGCGAGCGCGACCAGGCCAAGCCCCCGGCCAGCGCCCGCAAGCTGTTCAAGCTGATCCGCGACACCGCCGGGCTGTGATGCCGCCGGGGTCAGACCCCGGCCAAGCCACCGACCGATCATCGCGCGCCTCACCAGCCTGATCGACGCCGCCGGGGTCTGACCCCGGCTAGGCCGCGGCTCCCCGAAGGGGTTAAGACTGGGTGCCGCCCACCGTCAGCTCATCCAGCTTCAGCGTGGGCTGGCCCACCCCCACCGGAACACCCTGCCCCTCCTTGCCGCAGACGCCGATGCCGGCATCCAGCTCCATGTCGTGGCCGATCATCGAGACCCGCCCCATGGCCTCGGGGCCGTTGCCGATCAGGGTCGCCCCCTTCACCGGGGCGGTGATCCTGCCGTCCTCCACCAGGTAGGCTTCGCTGGCCGAGAAGACGAACTTGCCCGAGGTGATATCCACCTGGCCGCCGCCGAAGCTCACCGCATAGAGGCCTCGCCTGACGCTCCTGAGGATCTCCTGGGGATCGTCCTGGCCAGCCAGCATGACGGTGTTGGTCATGCGCGGCATGGGCAGATGGGCGAAGGACTCGCGGCGGGCGTTGCCGGTGGGCGCCATGCCCATCAGCCGGGCGTTGAGCTTGTCCTGCATGTAGCCGGTGAGAATGCCGTCCTCGATCAGCGTCGTGCGCTGGCCCGGGGTGCCCTCGTCATCGATGGTCATGGAGCCGCGGCGGTCGACCAGGGTGGCATCGTCCACCACGGTGACGCCCTTCGCCGCGACCCGCTCACCCATGCGGCCGGCAAAGGCCGAGCTGCCCTTGCGGTTGAAGTCACCCTCCAGGCCGTGACCCACCGCCTCGTGGAGCAGGATGCCGGGCCAGCCCGGCGCCAGCACCACCGGCAGCTGACCGGCCGGAGCATCGATGGCCTCCAGGTTCACCAGCGCCTGGCGAACGGCTTCCTTCGCATAGCGCTCGGCCACCCCCTCGTCGCGCAGCCGCGCCATGGGGTAGCGGCCGCCGCCGCCGGCGCTGCCACGCTCGCGGCGACCGTTTCGCACCACGATCACGCTGACGTTGAAGCGCACCAGGGGGCGAATATCCGCGGCCAGGGTGCCGTCGCTGGCGCGCACCAGCACCACCTCGTGCACCCCGCTGAGGGAGGCGCTGACCTGACTCACCGTCGGGTCGGCGGCTCGGGCCACCCGGTCGGCCTCCTTGAGCAGGGCAATCTTCTCCTCGGCGCTGAGTCCGGTGAGCGGATCGACCCCGCCGTAGCGGGCCTCCCCCTTCACCACCACCCGCGGCGCCACGGCCAGGCTCGGCCCGCTGCGCACGATGCCGGACGCGGTGCGGCCGGTCTCGGCCAGGGCATCGGCGGTGATCTGATTGGAATAGGCGAAGCCGGTCTTCTCGCCGGCCAGGGAGCGCACGCCGACGCCGCCGTCGATGTTGTAGCTGGCCTCCTTCACCTCGCCGTCTTCCAGCACCCAGCCCTCCTGCCAGCTGCGCTGGAAGTAGAGGTCGGCGTAGTCGACGCCGGGCCCCAGGGCGTGGCCCAGGCCAAGGTCCAGATCGTCGAGGGTCAGCCCACCGGGGGTCAGCAGGAAGCTTGCGGCTTCGTCGAGCAGGGAACGTCGGGATGCAGTCATTCGGCACTTTCCACTGAGATCTGCGGCGAGGTCCAGGGACCCCGCACGCGATAATGAATTCGGGTCACGCGGTCGATGGCATCGCCGAACAGGCGATCGGCGATGAACAGGGCACCGCCCACCACCGGCGCACCGGCGATCACCGCCGCCAGAGGCAGATTGCGACTGATAGGTACCGTGACCCCCAGCCGCTGATCCAGTTCCCGGCGCGCCAGGTCGACGCGCCCTTCCAGCGTGAAGCGAGTCGCCGGGCCGTCGACCACCACCGGCCCCCTAGTCTCCAGTATGCCACCATACAGGGTCGCCGCCCCGCTGACACGGTCGAAGGCGGTGCCCTGGCCGGTCACATCGGAGAAGTCCAGGCGCAGGCGGCGCACCAGATTGTCGACGTTGAGCAGCCCCACCAGCCGGGCAGGCGTCGAGGCGACATTGACGAAGCGCCCGTCGTGAAGCTCCACCTCCACGCTGCCCCGGGAGCGCTCCAGAGCAAACTGCCAGGGCGCCCCCGGCCAGGCCAGCTGGCTGGTGACCTGGGTCTCGGCGCTGCGGATCATCGCGGGCTGCCCCAGCGTTTCCATGGCCGTGCCCAGGTCGCCACCGTCCAGGCCGAGCCGCGCCCGGGTCAGGGTGTCGCCGGACCCGGTGGACTCCCAGACCAGCTCACCCCGGGCGCTGATCTGCCCCAGGGTCAGGCCCAGCGGGGAGATGCTGAGACGCCCCGGGGTGGTCTGCCAGTGGGCCGTGAAGGGCCCCAGCCGCTCGCCGTCGCGCTCGATGTCGGCGATGCGCAGGCGACCATCGGGGAGCTCGGCCACCCAGTCGGGCAGCGGCGCCGGTTCGGGGGGCGTGGCGATCTCGTCGAGCAGCGACCCCACGGCGCCCGGCTGCGGCATCAGGCCATCCAGGGAGAGGCGCGTCAGGCTGACGTCCAGGACGTCGTCGAGATTCGGCCGATAGTCGAGCTGGCCGGCCAGCAGGCTGCCATCCAGCGCGATCCGCCAGCCGCCGCCCGCCTGGGGGCTGCCCTCGGCGGTGAGCGAACCGAGGCAGTGATCATCGCGCAGCAGGCAGTCGGTGGCCAGCCGCAGCTCACGCAGTACGCCCGCCCCGTCGCCACCGCCCTCCAGGCCGCCGAGCCCGCCCAGCGCCTCGGCCCAACGCGCCGGGTCCAGACGCGCCTGGTAGGCGTCGATCCACCACCCCTCGCCCCGGGGCCAGCCGGCAACAGGCGCCCTACCCAGCCAGACCTGGCCCTGCCCCGGTCCGTCGCCCGGCACAGCACGCCAGCGCAGCGACAGCGCATCGCCCAGGCGCCCGTCGAGGCGTCCCTCGTCAAGATCCATATCGAGCCGCAGCGGTCGCCGCTCGCCGGCACGCTTGCCCAGCGGCGCGGGCAGCGCGATGCCCAGCCCTTCCAGGCCGCTGTCGAGGCGCAGCGTCGTGCGCGCCTCGCCGATGGCCAGGCGCCCCTGCCAGTCGAAGCCTCCGGTGACCAGATCGTCCAGGCCCGCAACCCCCGCCCAGCGGGCCAGGGCGTCAGCCTCGGCGCTGCCGGAGAGACTCAGCCCACCCTCCCGGGTGTCGATGTCGGCGCGCACCGGCCCGCCCAGCAGTCGCCCCTCGACGCGCCCCTCAAGGCCCCCTTCCTCCCCCCGCTGACGCCAGCTCAGGGGACCCGAGAGGTCACTGAACGAAAGCTCCAGCGGACGGAATTCCAGCCGCGGGAAGGCGACCTCGGTCTCGATATCGAGCTCGAGCCCGCTCGGCGCGTCGGGCTGACCCAGCGGCAGCGCCAGGCGCAGGCGTCCTTCCGCCTCCCCCTCGGCCTGCCAGTCGGCGAAGGCCTCGCTGCCCTCCACCGGCATGGCCGTCAGATAGCGGCGCAGCGCCTGGGCCGACGCCGCCAGCTCGCCCTCCACCTCGAGGCGCTCGTCGACCAGGCGCACCTCGCCGTTGCGGGCCGTGATCCCCAGGCTCTCGGCGCGCTCCACCCGCGCCTCCAGGCGGCTGTCCTGGAGCGCGAGATGCCCTTCGACGCCCGTCAGGGCCGGCCAGGTCGGATCGAAGGCCAGCCGCCCCTGCTCGATGGCCAGCTCCAGGCCGAAGCTCGGGTCGATCGCCTCGGCGCCGCCGGCGATCGGCAGATGCAGGCGCAGCGCCCCCTCACTCACTCGGCCGGCCACGCCGTCAAGCCAGTCGCGCAGCTCGTCACCGAGGATGCCCATCGGCAGCCACTCCGCCAGCGGCGTCTCCACGGCATCCACATCGCGAAAGCCCAGCGTCAGCCCAAAGCCGCCGCGCTGCTCACCCCCTACCGACAGGCCGAAGCCGCCCTCCACCTCGGCGCCGTTCCAGCCGGCCCGCAGGTCGCGGCCGCTGACCAGGCTGCGCGGCCCATCGTAGGTCCAGAGCACCTCGCCGGCGGCATGCTCCAGCGCCATGGGGGCATCGAACAGCTCGGGGAAATGCAGGGTGGCCCCCTCGGCACCGCTGAAGTGCACCCGGCCGGTCAGGTCGCGGGCCTCCACCCACATGTCGAGGGGGCCCCCGCCGGGCGCCTGCTCCCAGGGCGAGACCTCGACCTCATGCAGGGCCGCCAGCGCCAGCCACTGCCCCTCGCGATGACCGAGGCGGAAGCCGTTGACCTGGCCGCGGGGGTCCAGGGTATCCACTACCCGGGCCAGGGCCTCCGGAAGCGGCAGGCGGTGGCGCCAGGCGGCCAGCGACCCCAGGTCGAAGCCGCTGGTATCCAGCCACCAGCCGTCGGCATCGCCGCTGAACTGCCAGCGGTGAGGCAGCGCCGGGCCCCAGCGCGCCTCCCGCGCCTCGCCATCGCTCTCCGCGGGTCCCTCCGCATCACCCTCGAACCAGGCCTCCCAGCCGTCATCCCGACGCAGCCAGCGGCCGCGCCCCTCGACGTCGACCAGCTCGGTGCGCTGACGTTCGCCGTTGCCGTCCTCGTGGCTCACCGCCAGTCGCGCGATGCCGAGGTCCAGTCGCGCATCGGCCAGCCGCCCCCGGTGCCAGCGCCCCCAGAGCCGCGCCTGACCGCTGGACTCGTCGAGGCGCAGGGGGTCATCGCGGCCCAGCACCTCCACCAGGCTGATCAGGCTGTCGAGCTTCATGTCGGCCTGCAGGGCGGCGCTGAAGTCGCGAAAGCCGCCGGGGCCGGGGAACACCTCCAGGGCCGCCTGCATGGCGGCGTCCGGGTCCCCCTCGAGACGAATCTCCCCCTCCAGGTGAGCGCGCCGCTCATCGCCGGTCATCAGCAGCCGCGGCGCCTCGAGCACCACGCGTCGCTCCCGCCCATGCAGCACCACGCGAACGTCATCGGCCCAGGCGCGCTGGCGCAGCAGCACCCCGACCCAGAAGTCGAGGCGCTCGAGGTCCAGCTCACCGCGGGGCTGCAGTTCGGGAGGCAGTTCGGCGGGGTCGGGCCAGTGCCAGCCGCCCCCGGGGGTCTGGTAGAGGTGCAGGGTCACCCCGGTGAGTCTGGCGTCCTCCACCACCGGCATTCCGGCGCGCAGGCTGGCCAGGGTGTCCAGGCGCAGCTGGCCGCTCTCCACCTCCAGCAGCGGCAAGCGTCGCGCCTGGGCCTGGGCGTCGATGGTCAGGGCGTCGAGGGAGAGCGAGGGGTCGAGTCCGGCCAGGCGCGTATCGAGCTCGGCGATACGCACCTCGGCACCGAAGCGGGCCGTGAGCAGCGCCTCGAGGTTCGGCGTGAGCCCGTCGGCGAAGGCCAGCGCCAGGCGCAGCGCCAGCAGCAGCAGCGCCAGCGACGCCAGCAGCAGCGCCACCAGGGTCAGGCTCCAGCGCGTCACCAGGCGAATCGGAGACATGGGATCACATCAGCACGATGTCGTACTGCTCCTGGGAGTAGTGGTGCTCCACCTGAAAGCGTATCGGCTTGCCGATGAACTCCTCCAGGTCGGCCACCGCGGCGGACTCCTCGTCGAGCAGGCGGTCGACCACCGCCTGATCCGCCAGCACCATGTAGGTCTCGGCGCTGTAGGCACGCTCCTCGCGGAGAATCTCGCGGAAGATCTCGTAGCAGACGGTCTCGGGGGTCTTGAGCGTGCCGCGCCCTCCACAGGTGGGACAGGCCTCGCAGAGGGTCTGTTCGAGGCTCTCCCGGGTGCGCTTGCGGGTCAGCTGGACGAGGCCCAGCTCGGTGACCCCGGTGCACTTGGTCTTGGCATGGTCGCGCTCCAGCGACTTCTCGAGCATCCGCAGCACCTGGCGCTGGTGCTCGGTGTCCTCCATGTCGATGAAGTCGATGATGATGATGCCGCCCAGGTTGCGCAGGCGCAGCTGTCGGGCGATGGCGGTGGCGGCCTCGAGATTGGTCTTGAAGATGGTTTCCTCGAGATTGCGGTGCCCCACGTAGCCGCCGGTGTTGACGTCGATGGTGGTCATCGCCTCGGTGGGGTCGATCACCAGATAGCCCCCGGACTTGAGCTGCACCTTGCGGCCCAGGGCCTTGTGGATCTCGTCCTCGACGCTGAACAGGTCGAAGATGGGCCGCTCGCCGGCATAGTGCTCGATGCGCTCAACGGCAGCGGGCATGAACTCCTCGGCGAACTCGATCAGCTTGACGTGGTTCTCCCGAGAGTCGATACGCACCTTCTCGATGTCGTCGCGCATCACGTCGCGCAGGATGCGCATGAACAGCGGCAGATCGTCATAGATGACGCTGGGCGCCCCGGCGGTGACCTTGCGCTCGCTGACCTTGCGCCACAGGCGCAGCAGGAAGTGCATGTCCATGGCGAGTTCCTCGAGCCCCACCCCCTCGGCGGCGGTGCGCACGATAAAGCCGCCGACCACCTCCAGGCTCTGCTGGCCCTGGGCCTCCTCGATCAGCCCGCGCAGCCGCTCGCGCTCACGCTCGTCCTCGATGCGCTGGGAGACGCCGTGGTGGGGCGCATCGGGCATGTAGACGAGATAGCGCGACGGCACCGACAGGTGGGTGGTGAGACGGGCGCCCTTGGAGCCGATGGGGTCCTTGGTGACCTGCACCACCAGCGCCTGGCCCTCGTGGAGCAGGTGGCCGATGGAGAGCTGCTCCTCGGCCGGGGTGCCGGGGGGCATCACCTCGTGGGCGTGAATGAAGGCGGCGCGATCCAGGCCGATATCGACGAAGGCCGCCTGCATGCCGGGCAGCACCCGCACCACCTTGCCCTTGTAGATATTGCCGACGATACCGCGGCGTCGGCTGCGCTCGATGAAGGCCTCCTGCAGCACGCCGTTCTCCACCACGGCCACGCGGGTCTCCATGGGCGTCAGATTGATCAGTACTTCACCGCTCATGCGGAAGTCCTTGTCCAGAATGCTTTGCGGTCATTATGACATAGTGTCATCCGCCCAAGGAGCGGATGACCGGCGAGGCCTTAACGGAGCGCTCCGCCCCAGACCGCCACCCCCTGGCGACGCAGCAGCTCGGCGGTCTCGAAGAGCGGCAGCCCCACCACCGCCGAGTGGCTGCCCTCGATGCGCTCGACGAATACCGCCGCCAGCCCCTGGATGGCATAGCCCCCGGCCTTGTCGGCGGGCTCGCCGCTGGCCCAGTAGGCGGCGATCTCGTCATCGCTGATCTCGCGCATGGTCACGCGGGTGGCGACGCAGGCGTCGAGCACGCCGGCCGGCCCGGTCACGGCCACCGCGGTGAGCACCTCGTGGGCACGGCCGGAGAGGCCACTCAGCATGCTGGCGGCGTGCCCGGGCCCCTCCGGCTTGCCGAGGATCTTGCCGTCGCAGACCACCGCGGTGTCCGAGCCCAGGGTCGGCAGCGCCGTGAGGCCAGCGCCGGCCAGCGCCTTCTCCCGGGCCAGGCGCACCACATAGTCCGCGGCGGACTCCCCGGGGCGCGGGGTCTCGTCGATATCCACCGGGCGCACCTCGACCGGCACGCCGATGGCGGCCAGCAGCGCGCGGCGCCGCGGCGAGGCGCTGGCCAGGCAGAGCGAAGGCGAGGGCGAAGGCGAAGGGTGAGCAGAGGTCATGGCGGCTCCGGGTCAGTCGCGGGCCAGGCGCCGTCCCAGGGCCTCGAACAGCGTCGCGAGCCAGGGCCAGAGCACGGCGCCGATCAGCGAGGGCAACAGGAAGGCGAGATGGATGGAGAAGGGACCCAGCAGGGTGCGCAGCCACTGCTCGGCCAGCTGCACGGTGCCCAGCAGCACGAAGATCAGCACCGCCTGCTGGACCAGGGAGTAGGCCCGGAAGCGCGGATAGACCAGGGCGCAGAGAAACGCCAGCAGCGACAGGATCAGGGCGTTCTGCCCCAGGGCGGCCCCCTCGATCAGATCGAGCAGGATGCCCAGCACAAAGCCGTGGAAGACGCCTACCCGGCTCGGCGCCTTCATGCACCAGTAGATCAGCAGCAGCCCCAGCCAGTCGGGGCGCCAGATCTGCCAGCCGTCAGCCAGCGGCATCACCTGAAGGCAGAGCGCCAGCAGCAGCGACAGCCAGATCCAGGGCAGGGCCAGGTTGGCGGAAGAGGGGGAAGCCATCAGCGTGCCTCCTGGTCGGCGTCGAGCCCGATCAGCGCCCGGGCGGCCTCGATCGCCTGGACGGAGAGGTCGAGCTCCCAGATCTCGTCATCGCTTCCCGGCGCAGGGGGCGGAAAGAGCAGCAGGAAGTGGCGCGAACGCTGCAGCTGAGCCACCGGCGTGGCGGTGACCCGGGCGAAGGGCTGCCCCGGATCGTGGACCACCTCGGCGACCCGGGCCACCGGGTAGCCCGGGGGGAAGCGCCCGGCCAGCCCCGAGGTGACCAGCAGATCGCCCTCGCGGATATCCGCCGTGTCGGGCACGTGCAGCACCGTAAGCGAATCGTAGCGGCCGCTGCCCTGCACGATGAAGCGCAGCCCGTTGCGATTGACCTGCACCGGCAGCGCATGGCTGGCGTCGGCGACCATCAGCACCCGGCTGGAGTAGGCCGACACCGACGTCACCTGCCCCACCAGGCCGGAAGCGTCCATCACCGGCTGACCCACGTAGGCGCCGTTGCGCCGACCGCGATCGATCACCATCTGGTGGGCGAAGGGGTCCGGATCCAGGGAGAGCAGCTCGGCGGTGATGAAGGGCATGTCGTTCTTGTTCGCCGCCGAGAGCAGCTCGCGCAGGCGCACGTTCTCGGCGGTAAGGCTCGCCATGTGCTGTACGCGATGGGAGAGCGTCAGGATCTGCTCGCGCAGTCGACGATTCTCCTCCAGCAGGGCGCGCTGGTCGGAGAGCGCCAGCGACCCCCAGTTGAGGACATCGCTGGGCAGGCTCACCGCCCACTGGATGGGCGCCACCAGGGTGGAGAGCTGGGCGCGTACCTCCTCCATGCGCGTCAGGCGCGTATCGGCGAACATCAGCGCCGAGGCCAGCAGCACGCACAGGAAGAGGCGATAGCCGGGCAGCGATCCGTCGGAGAACAGCGGCTTGATAGGGAAGCCCCCCGAATCAGTCGCTGGAGAGCAACTCGAAGGTGTGCTGGTCGATCATCTCCAGCGCCTTGCCCCCGCCGCGGGCCACGCAGGTCAGCGGATCCTCGGCGACGATCACCGGCAGGCCGGTCTCCTCGGCGATCAGCTTGTCCAGGTCGCGCAGCAGGGCGCCGCCGCCGGTCAGCACCAGGCCGCGCTCGGCGATGTCCGAGGCGAGCTCCGGCGGCGACTGCTCCAGGGCGTTCTTCACCGCGGTGACGATGGAGGCCAGGGTCTCCTGGAGGGCGTCGAGGATCTCGTGGGAGTTGAGCGTGAAGCTGCGCGGAATGCCCTCGGCCAGGTTGCGGCCGCGCACGTCGATCTCGCGCAGCTCGCCGCCGGGATAGGCGCAGCCGATCTCCTCCTTGATGCGCTCGGCGGTGGCCTCGCCGATCAGGCTGCCGTAGTGGCGGCGCACATAGGCGATGATCGCCTCGTCGAAGCGGTCCCCGCCGACGCGAATCGACTCGGAGTAGACGATGCCGTTGAGGGAGATGATGGCGATCTCGCTGGTCCCGCCACCGATGTCCACCACCATCGAGCCCTGGGCCTCCTCAACCGGCAGACCCGCGCCGATGGCGGCCGCCATGGGCTCCTCGATCAGGAACACCTCGCGGGCACCGGCGCCCTCGGCGGACTCCTTGATGGCCCGGCGCTCCACCTGGGTCGACATGCAGGGCACGCAGACCAGCACCCGCGGGCTCGGGGTGAGGAAGGTGCTCTGATGGACCTTGCGGATGAAGTGCTGGAGCATCTGCTCGGTGACGGTGAAGTCGGCGATGACCCCGTCCTTCATGGGACGAATGGCGGTGATGTTGCCGGGCGTCCGGCCCAGCATGCGCTTGGCATCGGAGCCGACCGCGGCCACGCTGCGCATGTTGCCGGACTGGCGGATGGCCACAACCGACGGCTCATCGAGCACGATGCCACGACCGCGCACATAAATCAGCGTATTGGCGGTTCCCAGATCGATCGACAGATCGCTGGAGAACAGCCCCCTCAAGCGTTTGAACATGGAAGTCGTTACCTAGTGCAGTCCGGGAACCCTGTGCGGACGCAAACGGTATCACCGCGGCCCCCCAGCAGCAAGCAGCGCCCGCGCCCCGGGCGTCTCACGGAGCTGCCCGAGGGTCGCGGTATGTGGTACCTTCTGCGGCCTGTTTTCCCTTCGAGGACACCCGAACCATGGCGCTTGAACACGCTGACGTGATCAGGGCCGCGCACCTCGCCCGGCTTGGCCTGAGCGACGAGGACGCCGCCCACTACCTGGACGACCTCGGCCGCATCCTGGAGATGGTGGATCAGCTCCAGACACTCGACACCGAGGGCGTTGCCCCCCTGGCCCATCCCCTCGACGCCACCCAGCGGCTGCGCGCCGACGAGGTGACCGAGAGCGACCAGCGTGAGCGCTTCCAGCGCTGCGCCCCGGCGGTGGAACAGGGCCTCTACCTGGTCCCCCGCGTGGTCGAATAAGCCTTTCCTGCCTGACGGAGCCCCCGGCCCATGCATGACAAGACACTGAGCGAACTGGCCGCCGCCCTCACGGCCGGCGAGTTCACCAGCCGCGAGCTGACCGAACACCAGCTCGCGCGCATCGAGCGCCTCGACGGCGAGCTCAACAGCTTCATCACCGTGACCCCGGAGCGGGCCCTGGCCGACGCCGATGCCGCCGATACCGCCCGCGCCCGCGGCGAGGCGGGACCGCTGACCGGTCTGCCGCTGGCCATCAAGGATCTTTTCTGCACCGAGGGGGTGCTGACCACCGCCGGTTCGAAGATGCTGGCCAACTTCGTCTCTCCCTATGACGCCTGCGTGGTGGAGAAGCTCAAGGCCGCCGGCACGGTGAGCCTGGGCAAGGTCAATCTGGACGAGTTCGCCATGGGCTCCTCCAACGAGAACAGCGCCTTCGGCCCGGTCAAGAACCCCTGGGACGCCGGCGCGGTGCCCGGCGGCTCCTCCGGCGGCAGCGCCGCCGCCGTGGCCGCGGGCCTGGCCCCGGCCGCCATGGGCACCGACACCGGCGGCTCGATCCGCCAGCCGGCGGCCTTCTGCGGCATCACCGGCCTCAAGCCCACCTACGGTCGCGTCTCCCGCTACGGCATCATCGCCTACGCCTCGAGCCTCGACCAGGCCGGCCCCATGGCGCGCACCGCCGAGGACTGCGCCCTGCTGCTGAACGCCATCGCCGGCCCTGACCCCCGCGACTCCACCAGCGTGGCCCGCGGCGTGCCGGACTACACCGAGGAGCTCGACGCCCCGCTGACGGGCCTCAAGATCGGCCTGCCGCAGGAGTACTTCGGCGACGGCCTCGACCCCGCAGTGGCAACCGCGGTGCGCGAGGCGGTCAGGGTCTACGAATCCCTGGGCGCCACGGTGCGCGAGGTGAGCCTGCCCCACACCCACTACGCCATCCCGGCCTACTACGTGATCGCGCCGGCGGAGGCCTCCTCGAACCTGTCGCGCTATGACGGCGTGCGCTTCGGCCACCGCTGCAAGGCCCCCAGCGACCTGGTCGATCTCTACAAGCGCTCCCGGGCCGAGGGCTTCGGCGCGGAGGTGCAGCGGCGCATCCTGATCGGCACCCATACCCTCTCCGAGGGCTTCTTCGACGCCTATTACAAGAAGGCCCAGCAGGTGCGCCGGCTGATCCGCCAGGACTTCCTCGACGCCTTCGAGGAGGTGGACGTGCTGATGGGGCCGGCCTCCCCCACCCCGGCCTTCGACCTGGGCGCCAAGAAGGACCCGGTCTCCATGTACCTGCAGGACATCTACACCATCGCGGTGAACCTGGCCGGCATTCCCGGCATCAGCGTGCCCGCGGGCTTCGCGGGCCGCCGCCCGGTGGGGCTGCAGATACTCGGCACCCACTTCGCCGAGTCGCGACTGCTCAACGTCGCCCACCGGTTCCAGCAGGCCACCGACTGGCACCTGCGTCGTCCCGAGCTTGCCGAGGAGAATCGCTGATGCAATGGGAAACCGTGATCGGGCTGGAAGTGCACGCCCAGCTTGCCACCCGCTCCAAGATCTTCTCCGGGGCCTCCACCGCCTTCGGCGCCGACCCCAACACTCAGGCCTGCGCCGTGGACCTGGGGCTGCCCGGGGTGCTGCCGGTGCTCAACGAGCAGGCGGTGGCCATGGCGGTGCAGTTCGGCCTGGCGATCCACGCCGAGATCCCCGAGGTCTCGGTATTCGATCGCAAGAACTACTTCTACCCGGACCTGCCCAAGGGCTACCAGACCAGCCAGATGTATCACCCCATCGTCGGCGCCGGCGAGGTGGAGATCGCCCTGGAGGACGGCAGCAGCAAGCGCATCCGGGTGCACCACGCCCATCTCGAGGAGGACGCCGGCAAGTCGCTCCACGAGGACTTCCACGGCATGACCGGCATCGACCTCAATCGGGCCGGGACCCCCCTGCTGGAGATCGTCTCCGAGCCGGACATGCGCAGCGCCAAGGAAGCGGCCGCCTACCTCAAGGCGATCCACTCCATCGTCACCTACCTGGGGATCTCCGACGGCAACATGGCCGAGGGCTCCATGCGCTGCGACGTCAACGTCTCGGTGCGCCCGGCGGGCCAGGCCGAGTTCGGCACCCGCGCCGAGATCAAGAACGTCAACTCCTTCCGCTTCGTGGAGCGCGCCATCGAGTTCGAGGTGGAACGCCAGATCGAGCTGCTGGAGGACGGCGGCAAGGTAGTCCAGGAGACGCGTCTCTTCGACCCCGAGCGCGACGAGACCCGCAGCATGCGCACCAAGGAGGAGGCCAACGACTACCGCTACTTCCCCTGTCCCGACCTGCTGCCGGTGGTCCTCGACCAGGCCTATGTGGATCACCTCCGCGAGGCCCTGCCGGAGCTGCCCGACGAGAAGCGCGCCCGCTTCCAGGCCGAGCTCGGCCTCTCCGCCTACGACGCCGGGGTGCTCTCGGCGACCCGCGAGATGGCGGAGTACTTCGAGGAGGTCAAGGACGTCTGCGGCGACGCCAAGCTCGCCGCCAACTGGGTGATGGGGGAGCTCGCCGGCGCACTCAACCGCGAGGGGCTGGCGATCACCGACAGCCCGGTCTCGGCACGCCAGCTCGGCGAGCTGGTCGCCCGGGTGATGGACGACACCATCAACGGCAAGGCCGCCAAGCAGGTGTTCCAGGCGCTCTGGAACGGCCAGGGGCAGTCCGCCGACGAGGTGATCGAGGCCAAGGGGCTCAGGCAGGTCACCGACACCGGCGCCATCGAGGCGATGATCGATCAGGTGATCGCCGACAGTCCCGCCCAGGTGGCGCAGTATCGCGACGCCGAGCCCGACAAGCGCGGCAAGATGATCGGCTATTTCGTCGGCCAGGTGATGAAGGCCTCCCGGGGCACCGCCAACCCGCAGCAGGTCAATGCGCTGCTCAAGCAGAAGCTCGATGCGCTGTGCTGAGACCGGACCGGTAAGGCCGGCAGGGAGGCCCCCGGGTGGCCGATGACGTGGGCGAGCGGCTGCGCGCCCTGCGCAGCCTGCGCGGCATCTCCCAGCGGGAGCTGGCCAAGCGCTGCGGGGTCACCCACTCCAGCCTGTCGCTGATCGAGCAGGGCAAGGTCAGCCCCTCGGTCAGCTCCCTGAAGAAGATCCTCGACGCCATTCCCATGAGCGTCGGGGACTTCTTCACCCTGGACCTGGAGAGCGGTCGCCGGGTGTTCTACACGGCCGATGACCTGGCCGACGTGGGCAGCGGTGATGTCATCTACAGGCTGGTGGGGGCCGATCGCCGCGATCGCGCCCTCTCCTTCATGGTGGAGACCTATCCCCCGGGCGCCGACACCGGTCGCGAGATGATCGTCCATCAGGGCGAGGAGGCCGGCGTGGTACTCGAGGGGGAGATCGAGATCACCGTCGGCGCCGAGCGCCGCGTGCTTCGGGCGGGCGAGGCCTACTACTTCGAGACCAGGGTTCCCCACCGCTTTCGCAACCCGGGCAGCGATCCCTGCCGCCTGGTCAGCTGCGCCACCCCCGCTCGGGCCTTCTGAGCCCAGTCGAGGGCGACCTTCCCGCGTTCACTCCTGCTTGAGCCTGTCGATCTCGGCGCGCAGGGCCTCGGCCTCCTCGGTAAGCGAGGCGTTGGCGCGCATGTCGCCATTCCGGGCGGCGAGCATGGCCTGCTCCAGCTTGCGCTCGTATTCCTTCTGCAGCTTCTTGGTGGGATCTGACTTGAAGAGTCCGAACATGGTCGCGGCTCCTGTCGAGGCATGTCACTACAGACTACGCGCCTTGCCGGAAAAAATCGATACAACACATGTACATTAAAATATAGCTGTATATAAGCGATGGCTCGCCGGGCAGCAGGAGTTGGCCGGGCGTTGAGGAGCGCCGGCGTCATGCGATGCCTGGGGAGCTATAACGTCATGAATAACGAAAAAAACCGTCCATGGGTGAACAGACAAGCGACAGGAGGGACTCGAACGATGAAACTGGACTATCAGCGGTGGCTGCCGTCGCGTGCCGCCAAGGCGCCCTCCTCCGGGGTGCGCCGCGTCGCGGAGAACGGCGACGCCCTTGACCTCGCCGAGTGCGTGCTGGAAGAGGCGCGGGACGCGCAGGTAGTCGCTGATCCCGAGCGTCGCGTGGTGCGCTTCAATGCCGCCGCCGAACGGCTCTGGGGACTCCCCCGGGGACAGGTGCTGGGGCAGCCCCTGGATCGGCTGCTCCCCGGCCTCCTGGATGAGGATACCTCCGAGCTCGGGCAGACGGGCCACGCCAACGAGCCGGACTCCTACGACGGGAGTCGCGAGATGCCCCTCGAGCGTGCGGACGGCAGCCGCCGCCGGGTGCGCATCGCCCTGTCCCCGGTGGCGCTGCGGGAGGGGGTCGGCCATGCGGCCTCGGTGGCTGACATCACCGCCTCGCGCGATGCCGACAGCGGTCCTCGGGAGGCCCTGGAGCAGTGCCTGGACGCGGTGGTCAGCATCGACGAGAGCAACCGCATCACCTTCTTCAATGCCGCCGCCGAGCGACTCTGGGGCTACCAGCGTGACGAGGTGCTGGGCGTCAACGTCGACCGCCTGGTGCCCGAGGTGGTTCGCCACCAGCACGATGGCTACGTGGAGCGCCACCGTCGTCAT
>LFCJ01001265.1_pt1 | contig 17448 bp, 13 predicted proteins | sample 643141 | NCBI WGS metagenome assembly LFCJ01 (sample SAMN03766243, study PRJNA286221) | soda lake metagenome | biome: soda lake; feature: Kulunda steppe; material: water; isolation source: sample B1-Br-g2 brine of Lake Bitter-1 | place: Russia: Kulunda steppe | collected 2010-07
TCTATCGGTACTATCTTCAACTGTTGATGCTGATATTTTCATGGTTCCTTTCACATGGGGAACCCGACTCAGGTGTCCCAAGCACCTGGGTACATTCTGTAACCACTTACCCAAGCAAGTCGGGCTTCCACGATAGAACATACTATATACAGTCACTTATAGTTACTGCATGTGGTCATCATTACTATTTACAGTAAATAGTGACTGTAGGCAGTAAAAGATACTATATTATCTGCTGATCAATGGGGTGCATGGTCGATAACCAGTATCGTGGTATTCTCACTGAACGAGAGAGAGAAATTCTTAGCGGAGATGCTGATGTCTCAGACAATTACCGGTACAGGGTTGTTAGTCGTATTCGCACAAAAATAGACAATATGGATGATGACATCGAAATCTTAGCTGAGAACCGAGAAGACCTTTTGGAAGAACTACGCGAAGTTGTATGTTAAACAGACCTGTTACTCTCATTTAAATAGTGTCTATCTTGGTACATCTTATTGCACGCTCAAAATTAATTCGGCAGACGAAATAGACTGACCTAAATTTCGCCCCATCGTTAAAACAAATGCTACAATGACGCATTAACTGACAGACATAGTTGGATATGTTGGTATACGGCTTAGATATATTAGAAGACGGTTACGAAAGGCAGCGGCCTGAGAGTGACACCTCTCAGGCGAAGGTGATCATTTTTGACCGCTCTTAGGTAGCACATTATTAATGGACTGCTATCTTACGATTTAAAAACTTAATGACTAGTCTGTGAACGTACGTTAGAGAATTTAAATAGGGGAAATCAAACCAACACCAAATCACTTCGTCTGTATCAACAATCTCCTTACAAGAGCAAAATATATTCATACGCATGTGAGCACAATTTGTAAAATAAATCAGTTTCGTTTCCTGCCCCCATCCGGTGCAGAGTAGTGTGGCGATTGTAGTTTGGATGATTGAAGGATAAGGACTGACGAGCTGACTATTCTTTAAGCAAGGTCCGTCTATATCCCTAAAAACACTCCATAGCGGGAACTCTACCTTGTCAGATAATGAGGGCAAACACTTTGTGCCGGGGGGTCAGTGGAATATATAATGTTAACCGAGTTGGAGGATTATGCCGAACCCTCTCTTCAATTCGACGGAATCACTAACCTCACAGAAACAAGGTCAGAGCTAACTGAAACATCCGGCGTCCTTCATTATATACCTTCGACGCATCCCATCCCGCTAGGGCGAACTCTTCTAATGAATCTCGCAGATGAGTCGGTTCGGTGTCTTCATTATCCTCGTACCTTTGATGAATTTAAAGAAGCAGTACACAGTGCAATTGATTTCATTGCCCGGGGCCCAAGCACCAATTCTGCAGCAATTATTTGCCCCCCTACTTTTATTGACCAACGTGATGATATCGTTGGATCCTCTTTTTTGGAATTCAAACGGCTGGAACTCCAAGACTCAAACATCGCTCTACGAGAGACATACGAAGCTACAGTTGATTCTTCCTTAGATAAACTTGATTTGTCGCTGGCTGAGTATCTCACTCGGCTTGTAGTGGCAGGAGCAGTTGGGAAAACTGTTGAAACTGGGACATTACAGCGAACTCAGGAAGAAGTCTACAATGATGTGTATATCCGGTATGATGACCTCTTAGATACCCCCGAACCACTATCCGAGTTCTTTCTTCGTGTATTAAATATACAAGAAAAAGCCGTATTTGACCGGCTTGAGGTCAACCAGCAGGAGAACGTATTCACTATTCAGTGTGTCGATTATTACGGCGAAGATGTCTCTACAGGCACGGACAAGCGAGACGTCTTGCTCCATCTCCGACATTTCAGTGAAGAGGTAACCGTAACGTTTCGGCGATTAGCACTTGAAACCGTCATTACTCGCGAATCATCGAGAAACATCGAAGATCTCGCACCGACAACGGTCGACCGGGATTTTATTGAGACACTGCAATCTGCTATAAATAAAATTAGTGACAGGGACATTGAGTTGCGATACGCTGATCCAACTGAGGCAGGAGAGTTTTTAGCAGACCACTTTGGATTAGTGTTTGCCGGGGCTGACGAGGAAGAGATATCGCGACGGTTTGCCACTGCTCAAGATACATTCAGTGACGAGGCAGAACAAATTGCTAGCGGGGAGCTTGGTGAGAGACCAATACGGGATGCTCTTGATCGATTTGGCAGATTCCTCCAGCATGTTACGGAGCTCGTTATGATATCTGGTGGGGAAGTTGTTAACCAAGAGCTGTCTGGTGATGAGTGGGTGGACATCGCTGTACCGTATTGGCGTTCCGCTATTGAGCTGGATGCAGAAGATGTCATTACGTACCAACATCTAACCGTAATGAATGAGGCAAGGGGTCGCCTTCTTGAGCATCTTGAGCTTGAAAGGGAAGCTGCTGAGATTCAAGAGATGGAAGTGTCGCTAGCGAACCTACCTGATTTTCTTCATCGGTGGTCTGGTTTCGTCTTGGAATCAACACCGACTGGGCCACCGAAGTCTGATTTACTGACAGCACTGGTTCGTAAATACGATGAATTTACTGACCTTTTGGTATCATCATATCCAGATGTCGTTAGCTCGAATGAGCACGCTCATATTGCAGATTTACTAGAACCAAGGTCGGAAACGGATATCCGTATTTTTCTGGTTATCGATAGCTTCGGTCTGATGGATTTTGAACTGGTTCAGAAGCTGGATGCTTTGGAAAAAGACCCTGATGAGGTCAATGTACTTTATTCCAATCTTCCATCGTATACGCCTTCTGCGATGTCGACACTGCTATCTGGGCTTCCAGCCACTGAAACAGGGATTTATGGGTGGGCTCCGCGCAAAGACGAAGATGTCTACGACCTTCATCAAAACTATGGCACTGACGAATTCGATTTTATCGATCGAACAACATCTCACAGTTTTGAGCTTATCCAGTCTTCACACTTGTCCGAACGAGGTATCACTCGTGTTGCAGAGCAAATAGCGGATATTCGCCAGTCTAAGGCACGGAACTTAACAGGGTCACGAACTTCTCTCCGTGATGTTCGTCAAGAATTGACCAATACTCTGAAGTATGCTCTTACTCAACGAGTTGAGGCATATACAGATCCTTCGAAACCAGCTGAAGCTCGGGAGGCTATGAAATCGGATTTCGTATTGTACGTGAGTGATTTCGACTCATTTCTCCATTCCAAACTAGACTTCTCTGAGTTCACGAATTATTATCAGACGCTCGGCGGTTTCGTTAATCAAATATACGATGATATCGAGTCAGTAATCGAGAGTGCATATGAAGATGCAGGACCAGAACTAAACTCTGAATCAATATCTTTGGTTGTAGCATCTGACCACGGCAAAATAACTACATATGAGAGGGAGCAGGTTATTGATTCTGTACGATCTGACTATCGGTTCAATACTTCTATGATGGCTGATTTACTTGAACTGGACGATGTCTTCCAACTGAATTGTGAGCGGTTAGAGGGCAAAACAATCTCAAATACAACTCGTGTTCCAATAGGTATCGCAAGCTCTGGACGGCCAATTCCGTTTGATGAGGCACGTCGCTATATTTCGGAGGATGAATCAATCTCCGAAGAAGCGATTGCTGAGGCAGTCACTATCAAGTCTTATCTAAACTCTGGGTCAAAATATATGTATGGCTGGGCGAAAAATGTTGATAGTGACACAATGACGCGTCTGGAGCAACAGCCCGGAATCGATGTTGACCTACCTTCGAGTGACTCAATCTTCGATTCACCTGCGCTCGGTACGCTATCACGCTATGCGGTGAAGGGACCCAGACAAACTGACCACGGCCATCACGGCGGTACATCACTTGGAGAATTATGTGGTGTACGCTTAGAATTTAAACTACGACAATGACTGAAAGTACTGAGGACACCGAAGATATAGCAAAAAAGAAAGAGGATCTGAATCTCGCCATTCCCCAGTTGGGGAACCAACGTGTGGTCGAAGGCCTACAGCGGTTTGTTCGCTTAGTCTCTCGAAATCCCGGTATCTCCGAAAAAGAACTACGGCAAGAGATGGAGAAAATTAATGAGGCACGTGATAATAATTTATTCAGCCATCCTCACGATGAGTGGTTCAAATTCACGCTACCCGGATACGCCGGATCCGTCGAGGTTATCGAACGACGCGATGATGGAATCTATCTCACGGAAGAGGGACGCAAACTCGTCGAAGCTCCTATACAAGATGTTGCTGCATTTCGCCTCCTAGTAGAGAAGTCGCGAGACAATTTCGTCTACTTCTGGAGAGTTATCAAAGGCTGTGATAAGCGGATTGCCGAACGAAACTACGATCTCGGGACTAACCGCAACAGCGCTATTAATGACATGATGAAGTTTGATGCAAGCGGGAATCCTGTCACAGCGGGAACCATTGGTGGGGTCCTCAATGATTTGGGAATCCTAAAAAAAGAAGGTAGACGATGGAAAATCGATCCAAAGCAGTACCTCTACTATCGACAAAATGATGAAAACATTGTGATACAGATTCTCAAAGAAAATGACCAGAACTTGCCGTATTCAGACTTAGAGCACATTTTAAAAATGGATTTTGATTGGGATTCCTCACGTATCGACTCCGTGCTAGACCAATTAGAGTCAGATGGACGGATCACGACCGACCGTTACCACGGACGTAAAGTTGTGGACGTCATTGAGTGATTTCTTATGGCACTTGTTGGATCTATAATGGATGAGTTAGAAAAGCCGTGGAATCGGCTCGTTATTGTAACAGCTGACGATGCCAAAGTAGAACATGATTCAGTCTTTGGATTTATTGAAGAATTACATTTTCGTCTTTCTGGAGATTTTGAAGTCGATTTCGTGGGCCCAGATGATGAAGATTATCACGAAGGAGATAGAATAATTTTAACAACTCGTCCGATTAAAGAGCACGTAATTGGACGCCGTATTTATATCGTACCCGAAGAATCATACATCAAAACCGGGCTACGACCGTTCCGAGTACGCCCTTCTAAATAGAATTACCATGGATCAAGCTCAAACCCAAATCGTCACGCTACTTGAAGCACAGACCATCAAACAATTCTATCGAGAGTGTAATTATCTCGCGACAGATGAACATCCCAACTTCCGAGACTTCGTCATGTCTGAGTCGGGTTTCATTATCACAAATAAACGGGATGAGATCATTCGCGGAATTCACTCTGGCCTTCTCAATAAGCAGAGTCCGGGTGTCATTTTGCATGGAGCGTATGGGTCAGGCAAGACTGTCTTGATGAATAATCTGGTTGATTTATGCAACCAGTCTAAGGAATTTACTCGAGGTGGTGAACCGGTCGAATATGAACAATTCTCCTATGGAGAAACGTCTATTGATCCGATCGAGGTTAGCTTAGAGGATTATGACAGCCCGAATCGTATGCTTCGAAGGATTTTCGAGGGGCTGGTTTCGTCTGCCGACACTTTGTCTGAAGATGACCTTATTGATGAGTTCCAACAACAAAAAGAGAACTTGACTGCAAGCGACCTCCAAGCATTACCGTCGTCTCAACAGGAGCGTTTAGAGGAGGTGTTTGATAATCCTTCTTCTGTTGCTGATATCGCCATGGTCGTTAAAGAACTGAGCCGGGGGGATATCCACGACACACTAACTTGGTTTACTTATGTTTATCAACAGGAGACCAACAGCTATCCTGTTATCTGCCTTGATGAATTTGAGCAAGCTTTCGATATTGGTCCAGGGAATGATGAAGAGATGAAACTACGGGCCATCGTGCGTCACATGATCCGTAAGTCTGTGGTCGGATTTGAGGATTTTGATGACCCACCATATCTCCTTATTGCAAATACGCTTCCCCTCCAAGACTGGGGAGAAATACTGAATGCCAGGAGTGACTTGCCCGATAGGGTCAGAGACAGTCTTGAGTATAATATTGATCTGTCACGGGAAGAGAGCAAAGAGCTCTTTGCCGATTTGTATCGACGCTATGCTCGCCCACTCCTCCAAGACTACAACAAAGAAGGATGGAGCGACCGGTTAGATGCAGATGAGGGTGATATCTACGTGTACCCATTTACTGAGAAGTTCTTGGATTTCGTGTTATCGATTTCTCAGGCATATAGGGATGAAAGCGGTGATAGCGTTGTCAGGGGTTTCCGTGATTTCAAATTGATTGCTAATGAGTATTTCAAGCGGTGGGATCAAAATGGCGTTATTGACCTTGATATGCTGTATCGGTATGGCGATGAAGTGCGGGAAGAGCTAGGACATTTAGATCGGGCGAATCTTGATAGACTCCCCGGCCGAGACAGTATTGAAGAGCGTATTGAAGACGATTTTCAAGACTGTTCCTATACTCAACGGAGAGTCTTATTCGCCGTTGCTAAAGATGGTATTCTCTACCGCAACCAATCTCCAGCTCTTTATACTTCTGATCAGCTGCGTGACTTGGCCGGTCAGCACGAGATTGATATGAGTGAGGAAGAGCTGTCCCACCTCATCGACGCGGCAAGCACACAAGCAGACTATTTCGATATTGATGCCGACGGAAGACTGATTTTCGAATCAGATGATCTGACTGAAGAAGCCGCTCCTGACTCAGAGGCTACTCTACAGGAAGAAATAAGCCAAGTTGTCGCTGCTGAAGATTTGCGGGAAACCAGCCCGATTGATCTATACCAAGAGTGGTATGATGCTCGCACTGTCTTCGACATCTCGTTTGACGCAGGGAGTTCAAACTATATTGAGTTCGATATCGATGGGCAACTAAACTATACCAACAAGGTCTACCTCTGTTTCAAAGAAATTCCAGAGGAACTTCAGATGGATTCATCAGAAGACCAACCCACTGCCCCCGAATTTATTGTTTGTCTCTCGGAAGCAGATGAAGACGACGATGTCGCGGCATTGTATGAGGTATCTGAACGCTATGGTCGGGCAGAGGACCTCGCTTCCTCGTTAGAAGGTGATCTGAATCCGGATATTCGTCATGATCAGATTGACCGTGATCAAACAAAAGAGGTGCTTTCTACGCTTCGTTCGGAGTATCCTAGTGCATCTGATTTTGATCGATATATTCTCTGGACGAAACTTTGTCTAATTCGTGGTCTCGAAGAAGAAAATCCAGAAGATGAACGGTTCCCAGATGGGCAGCTTCGTATGCTCACTCAAACCAACTACTTGTTCTCACCAGTCAATCTGAACGACGGGTTAGCAGGCATATACACAAGCGACTTCGTACTCAACAGGTTAGGGTATAATAACTCCTACAACGGGAAGGAAACAATGAATCTCGCTTATGCTGTGCAACATCTGAAATATGAAGGGGCACTTGAGTTTACTGACCCAGATATATCTGAGATTATGATGCCTGGTTATCCGTATTTAGGGTTTGACCCGATGTTTGGGGATAATCTGCGGGATATTCTTAAGAAACTTGAAGGCAGTGAGCCCTTCGTGAATGATGGCGATATAACGGATAATTACACCGCCAACTTCCAAGGTAACTTGGATGCAATCAAGGAAAAATTGAGTGAGGACGATGAAGTCACCGAGGATGAGGTATATAAGCTGATTTTCGGCACTACTGAGATTGACAACGTCACTCGAGCATTGATTTTCCTGATGTTCGTTATTGGTGATTACAACGCGGAGTGGATTTTAAGCGATACGGACACCATCATCAGTGTTGACAGTGATAGAGAAGCTAGATGGGAAACTATCAAACGAGATCTTCGGTCCACGGTTGAGAAGCAGGTGTTGAAGAATGCTCGTAGAGAAGATATTGACACCGATGAGCTTGTCTCACTTCGGGAAGCATATACCGATTCCGATGAATTCCCCGCAGCAGGACGTTTAGATGAGCTTGAAGAGCGGTGTGATACTGATCTCTCTGTTGAGGATAGTAGTCTTGACCAGCGGCTGAAATCGTTAGGAAGTAGTGCTGCCTTCAGTGATACCAATGTTCCTCGTTATATTGCGGAGTTACGTCCGTTGGGGCAGTTGGAGACTGAGGTACTGTTCCTAATCACACCCGCTGTTGAACAGTTGATCGACCAATTGGAGGCTGCAGAAAGGGTGTACGAATTGATAAACGAGGTCAAAGAGTTGGAACTCACGTACTCTTCATTGACGGGAACGGATCCTGATCTGAATCTTAATGATATCGAGGTTTCGTCGGTCACCACGGTTGACGATCACTATGAGTCAAGCACTGTGGAAGAGTTAATCGAGGATCTTTCAATTGGCGACGTACTGTCTGAGTTCAGTGACGATGGGCGGGACTTGGACCCAACTGTAACCGAACTTGAGCGCCACCGACGACAAATCGTACCTGACGTAGAAGACTATGACGCAGACAATGATATCTCAGATCTAAGGTCAGATAAAGAATTCCTCGTTGAAGAGATTAATAGAGAGATCGAGTCTCTCGAAGAACAAGTGGAGTCAGAGCTCAAGTACTTGGAGAGTCAGGAGGAAAGGCTTCCCGAGGGAAGTTCGTGGCCTAAGCAGGGTCATCGCGTGCTGAACAACTGTAAGGACGCTCTTGATGAGTCGGCCACTGACTTTGATTATGAGCAGTACAAGAATCCATGGAATCGGTGGACCGACCGTATCAAGCAGCACATCGAAGAGGAATCTTATACTGAAGACGAGGTTTTGGAAATCCTCAATAAGTTTGGCGCGTCCGAGTCGGCAGATACGATTATTGAAGCCGAAGAAGTCGATGTGACTGATTCACTGATGAATCTCTCTGATTCGGACTTTGAACAGGTCATCAACGCTCTGAATCGAGAAGACGACGATATCCAATCGCTTCGTCAGACCTTGATGAAGCAACGCGTCCGAAATGAACTGGGTGAAGACCAATGATCATCGGTGGAGATAACGAGCAACTGGCGGGCTATATTGGTCGGAAATTCTCTGCTGACGGAGAGCTAGGGGAAGACGTTCATATTGATCTAAATAATCCGCACATGGTTACGGTATGCGGAAAACGTGGCTCTGGTAAATCCCACACGCTAGGCGTTTTTATGGAGGAGCTAATGACGCTTCCGAGGATGGTACAGGACAACTTGTCTGGGCTGGTAGTTGATGCAATGGGAATCTACTGGAGTTTACAAGTAGAGAATGAATCAGAGGATATTCTAAAAGATTGGGATTTAACGCAGGAAGAATATCCGATTACTGTTTATTATCCGGCGGGGTTGGAGGACCGCTACGAGGATGTGAGCGAATATTTCCATGAGGGCTTCGAACTCTATCCCTCAGAACTCTCGTTAGACGATTGGTTCTATGTGTTAAATATAGATGAGACGCAAGCTCAGGCTGGGTTACTGGCCCAAGTGATTGAAGAAGTCGAGGAAGAGTTTGGCCAGTACTACGGGCTTCACGATGTTATAGAACGCGTTGAACGATCCGGGGAAAGTGCCAACATCCAAGAAGCACTTCTACGCCGATTAGAAAAAGCAGAGTCGTGGGGCGTTTTCAGCTCTACAGGGAACACGATTGATGAAATCGTCAAGGGCGGCGAATTCGTTGTTCTTGATTTGAGCGGTGCGGGTGCATTGCCGTGGAACCTTCGGACACTGTTAACCGGAATCCTCGCCCGGAAAGCCTACAATGAAAGGAGTTTCGAGCGCAGCCGAGAGGAAGTTTCTCGGGTTCGTGGTGCAGAGTCCGATATTAACTTTCCACTTGTCTGGCTGTTTCTTGACGAGGCGCATCTGTTTGCTCCATCAGGTCAGACTGTCCCAAGTACAGAGCCGCTTGTTGAGTGGGTCCGTCAGGGGCGACGTCCAGGGCTTTCTGTGGTGATGGCAACTCAGCAGCCAGGGGCATTGGATAGTAGAATTCTATCTCAGTGCGATACGGTTGTGATCCACCGGTTGACAGCAGGTCAGGACTCTGATGCTGTTGGCGATAAGGTATCCGAACTGCATGACACCAATTCACTCAGTCATTACATGGAAAATATTCCAAAAGATCCGGGATACGCATATGTTATGAACGACAGTAGCGAAAAAATGGTTCCTGTGAAGATTCGTCCCCGACGGAGTTGGCACGCAGGAGAAAGCGCAAAGCTAGAAGAATTCTTATAACCGTGTTGAATACTCCGTAAAAACCAATAATTAATACATCAGATGGATTAGAGGAAGTGTCTCCATGGACGTAATGTGAAACCAAATTAAGCCGACAATCACATCTAAAAAGATAACCTACTTGATTTTGTTGTAATTCCTCTTGCCGAAAGATGGCAATGGATTTCAGTGAAGACGTAAATGTTTCAATGGAGACATTCTACGGCTACACGCAGGCATCGGTGCCAGCGGGGCCTCAGTTAACCAGGTCTGCATGACAGCCTAAGACTCTCGCCACACAAATACGGTCCAAGGACACCTTACCGATCAACTCGATTTTGATACCGTTGAGCAGATTGGAACCACGTTGTTTCAACTGGACGTTATCAAAACACTTCTTTATAAACCAGTGTAAGTCGTCACCGACCCCCGCCTCAAGCCCTACCGAGCTGCCGAGAATGAGACAGAGGCTCTCTACACCTCACAAGTCAAGCGTGGGACAACCACGTTTCACACCTATACAACTCTGTACACACTGGCGCGCGACAAACGCCACACACTCGCGGTTCACCAACTGGTCGCTGGCGAAACCACCAGTAATGCCCTTGGAGATTTCTTCGAAATGTTCGATGTTTTGACTTAGCCGTCAAGACTCTTTAATTTAATCGAGAGTTCTTCAATAACAAATTTCTGTGACCGCAGTACGCATACAATTTCGCCGACATTATATTTATAATCAAATGGGGTAAGACGATCCAAGACGAACTTAGCAGCGGTTAGAGCCGTAATCGAACAGGATCTAGCTTTCTGATGTTATCTTACTATATTATTCCAATTTAGATATCTATGCAGAATCTGTGGACGACATCTCACCACTCAGATAATCAGTTAATTCTTGGAGGTTTGTCGCACGGAAATGCTCGGTTAAGGATCTCATTCTCGGTTCTCTGGGTATGACGATACCATTACCATATGCTTCGAGAGCACGTGAAATAACAGTTCTGTAGGTCTTACTCGTTGCATAGCCTACAATAGTGTCAAATTCTTCACCGTGTTTTTCAAGATATGCTACGAGCCTGTCGACAACGAGCTGTTGACGGTCTGTCTCCACATTTGTGAGCACGTACTCATACGATTTGACTTGTGGTAGATTCTCAAATTGCTGTGGGACCGGACCATACATACCTGAGATAGACACTTTATGGATTTCGTTCTGCCACTGTCTGGTTGCTTCTGCAACGACGCTATGGGTACGTGATTTCGAATACGGCTTTGTTTGACTGCATGGTAGCAAAAGGAGTACTTTTTGATTATTAGGGGAATAGTCGTCGTGCTCAAGAATATTGAAATCTTTTGGTGTGTGTTCTAAAGAGATCTCATGGCTTTCGACCGGCGCGTCAACCGCCAATCGTTTTTGCTCACTGTTATTTTGAGTAGCTACCAACCGATTATAACCAAGGTCTTTCAATTGTTTGGCCAGGTCAGTATCTCTGATTGTCGCTCTTTTTAATCCCTCTCGAACATTTTCGACATCATTTCGTGCCATTTTCGCCACGTATTCGAGCAGGTTGCCATCACCCTGTTCAATTAAATCTCTCACATAATCCATCTCATTTTGATATACGTGGAAATTGTGGTAACCAATAAGTGCATAAAAATCGCTTTTCATGTACTTTCCACTTTGGTCGTATGAGTCGCTATTATAGAGCGTTTTTTTCATTTGGTCATACCCGATATCACCTAGTTTTTTGCATGCAGGACATTGACATCCCCAATCATCCGGTAATTTGTCAGCTGTGAATTTTGACCAATCAGCCTCCCGGCGGGTTTCATTTGACTGCTCGATATCTATACCGAAGTCACAGAGATCATGATCTGATGCATTCGGATTTCGAACTGTTGCGTGGTCGGTGACACCAAGTTCTCTGTTAATGAATTTCTTAAATTGGGCGGCTCGCATATAGCTCGACGAATCAAAGGAATCTGCGCCGAGTAATGCAAGGAGGGCAGTAAATTTTCCACTGATGCCGAACAAATGCAGTCCTAAGTCGTCGACACGATCTTCAGGGATTGCATCTTTTGCACCCTGTACGATATCAACGAGCGTTTGAATGTTTGTCCGCAACGGAACAAGGGACCCTATTGCGAATCCCTCAAACGATTTCTCCAAGTGTTCTGTACGGTCTAAGAATGTCCCGACGTACCAATTAATTGTCTCGTAGTCGTGTCCGTGGATAGCGACATAGACTGCAGGTGGGTCTTCTTTGTCCTCTAAGAGCTCTAGACAGCGAATCGCACTATCAATACTGTCTTCCATCCGCTGTGTTGTTTCTTCATCGTTCAAATTCGGGGGTATTGGATAATCAAGGGTGGCAATAATATCGGCCCCATAATCAAGCTGCAAATTAAGGATACTCTCAGGGTTGGTATAGATTGACCAGTCGTTGCTGTCACCGCCATCTTCTGGTTTGTCTCCAAATGTATCCGAGTTCAGTAATTTAAATCCGCCAGAGTCTACAAAAAGAGGCTTAATAAAGTCTGCGGGCTGATCATGGTCATCTTTCACAGGATCATGTCCTGTAAAGCGATTATGTAAGGTCTCTTCCCGCCAATAGTCAAGCGAGTCCGCTGATAAATTGAAATCCAAAAAACTCATCGCCTGGAACATTGCCCCCTGAAACGCTGGCTCATCAAAAAGGTGGTTTCTAAGGCGGCTCCAAATACCGCCAGACTGCTCATTTGGCCCACCAATAAAATTGACTACTGGAAAAAATGCAGGTGTTTCCACATTTCCATGTGGTGTTTGAATTTTCCCACGACGCGCGTTTCCGTAGCCATCAGAAAACTCAGATTCAAACGAGGCCATTCTCTGGCCGGTTTTTGCGGTGGGGAGTGATAAGTTCGCTCGTTGCGAACTGTTAGTTTTACTCGATTGGTGAGAACCGATCTTTGACGGAGATGATGTGGATGGTGTATCGACGACCGTTTTCGTAGATCAATCGATTTCTGTCGAGTTCAAGCGAAATGCTGCCACCATGGTAGCCGTTTCGCTCAAGCTCGCTCAGCATGTCGAAGTCGCCATACGACCAACAAATAATTTTGTCAACATTTTCTAATGATTTGTCTGCCTCAAAATGATCGGTTAATTTACGATGAACAGTACTAGCATGCAGTGAACCGTTTTGGCGTACTAATGCGTTGACTTCTGCGGTGGGATCATAGTCCTCCACGGTAATATGCTGCCGTCCGTTACGGTTCGAACGCTCTAATCCGAGCACGACTTCGATGTTGTTTGAGGGAGCAAATCGATCACGATTTTGAATCTGCTGCTGACGCTCTTCTACCGAGGACTGCTGTGATTCCGCTCGGCGTTTCAGCCTAGCTTCTCGTCGATGGTCGAGATACTCTTGGAACCACGGGTCTGCAGTAATCTTCGAAAGATAGTGTGTCAATTCCTCTGTAATGGCTTGATATACAGGACTCGATTTGTTACGAACTTTTTCGCGGTTTGCAGAAAGCTCGATGTCTTGGCAGTTGGCAACAAAAAAGAAATGCAGGAACTCATTGTCGTGTGAAATGGCCTCGTTCAATCGCTCTACCTTGATATGATCTTTAGCGAGCCAAACGCCGAACTGAGCAGAATGTTTGCCATACGTCGGCAGTTCATTACGAGCTTCCTTTCCACCGATCATGCCGACAACTTCGAGAGTGGTCTTTTTTCCGTTTTCCGTTTCTACAGAGAGTTCTCGTGGAGGGTAGTGCTTACACATCCTCTCTTCTGGGAATGCGCCGTCACCAGGTTCGAGCTGCTCTGGTGGGAACTCCATTTTTTTATTCGTAGTGAGTTCTTCTTGGCTGTCGTCAATTTCTTCGCCAAGTCGAATTGTAATATCCATCTCGTGGAAATCGTCTGTAAAGAAGTGTGCCGTTGACCCAGCGAGTGTCTTCCACTTGAGATAGTGTTCGATTTTGTTGTACGTAAGTGACTTAGGGGAAAATCCATGACCGGATTTGAATCCCGTAATTTTGATCCGTGTGCCGCCGTTTCCGCTTCTAACTGAACTCTCGGTGAGCTCGTATTCCGGCATAGTACGGTTATTGAGTTTCTCCCATGGCCGTTCCATCCGGGCCCGGAGATTGCTCCCACCTTTTGTTGTGTTGACTAGAACTTCGTCACTTTTGTAGAATATTTTTGTCCCGTGGCCTTTGTACCCGATTGAGTCATCTTTCGCTCCTCGCTTCGTCGAGTTTCCGAGGTCGAAGAACGACTCCAAGTCATCGTAGTCCATTCCATCTCCGTTATCTTCAATAGTGATTTCGGAGCCAGCCGGACGATCACGGATTGTTATCTCGACTTCGGTTGCATTTGCATCATGACTGTTGGACAGTGACTCACGGATGAGTTCAAGTGGGTCCTCAAAGTCGCTTGCAATCTCTAGGAATTCGTTTACCTCGTTTACTTTTGGTGTTTTTGTCGTTGACATTGTTAAAAATATCCGCCAAGTGATTCGTTCACAACTCGGTGTGCGTGCTGGTTCATTAATTTATCTCTACCAAGTGACTGTTCGATATATTCGACCAACGAATCGGAACCTGGTGATCGAATCGCTTCACGTATCCGTTCTACTTCTCGTTTTTGAATAATTAAGTTGTGCACTGCTACTGCACCGAGTTTATCTTTTTGATACTCTACATTGCCCTCCATTCGGCTCACAAGTGTGGGGTCAGAACAGACCGGACAGTCACATTTCGAGAAATCTGCGTCGTCGACCGGCACTGTGCTAAGCAAGGAAGTACTGTATTTCCCGTTGATTGCAGTCTGAAGATAAGACGATGAATCAAACGTGTCTGCTCCGACAGCTGCTAACAGAGGAATCGAGCTCGAGGAGATCCCGAGAACATGAAGTGGGAGATATTCGAACCCCCAGTCATTCAGAACATCTCGACAGTCGCTAACGGCAGTAATCAGTTTTCGCTTACTATCTTTTATCGGGACAAGTCCACCAAGTGCAACACCATCGAACTCACGATGGACTCGGTCCCTACCAATAACTGCCTCTATTTCTGTGAGAAATGTATCGAGCATCGAATAATTATATCCATGGAGCGTTAGATACCGTATCTGTGAGGTCCCGTCCGTGAGATTGAGAAACGTGTCGACGTTCTCAGCCGTTAGTCGGGCTTTTTTAATGCGCTCTTCATAATCATCATCCGGCGAGATTGGCCGGTCAAGATTCACCATAATATCGCCACCCAGTTTTGATTGAATCTCGAAGATCGATTTCTGATTGACCTCTACCTCAAAATCACTGCCGTCGAGTTTTCTATCACCGAGAAATTTGAATCCTCCCGAATCCACAAAGAGTGTACCGTCAAAATTCAATACCTTGCGTTCTTTGATTGGTTCAGCAATATAGTCCTCGTACCGCTCGCGGTTGATTCCGTAGTCAGTTAGCGAGGAGACGGAGGTCATGACTCCATCGAAATACTGACTGAAATCGCCTCCATTGACGGCTTCATCACCATTAATAAACTCTTTTATTGTCCTGTGAATGCCACCTCCATACAGGCTCGACGAGGTACCTCCACCGTAGAAATTCACGACTGGCAGTAGGTTTGGCGTCTCTAGCTCTGTCCCATTGACACGCAATACGCCACTTCGCGCGTCGCCTGCTTTCTCAGCAATCTCGAAGAAATCTGTATCACGCTGGCGTGATTGAGAGCGGGCCATTAGACCGGTTCCTCCACCAATGTATTTGATCTGATCAACGACTTGAGCTGTCGACCTTTGAACCCGATTCCATCTCCTTCGATTGCTTTCACGTGCAGGTTTTCGTTTTCATAGAGGTCATCAACCGCCATTTTGTACACGTTGCCGAGGTTGAGGATGATTGTCTCATAGTTATTGGTTTTGAGACGAAACCGAAGTTCATTCGTGACAGGTACACACAGCTCGGCAGCACGCTCTGCTGTCATGCGCCGGTCATACGTTATAATCTCGTCTTCAGGGTCGAGAATCCCATGCTCAGCTGACAGAATACAGAGGTCAAGGTCAGACCGAAAATCCTCTTCCCTGATAGCTTTTTTGATGATTTTGAAAAAGTAGCCATCATACACCTCAATTGCCGGAGTTGGCTTAGTGACCTGATTTTTAGTTGCTGAACAGGACTGAACGAGGAGTGACGGCATTAGAATCGTATCGATCACGTGGGGGCAAAAGGTTTGCCCATACGGTGAGTGTATGCTCTATTCGACATCTGTTTTAATACGAAGTGCGAATGGTCAGGTATTGCAGGCTGCTCAGAAATTGCTTCGCAATCGGCCTCTCGAAGGTCTGCAACTGTTTCGAAATCGTCTCCCTTAGAAACCTTTGCATCACTTCAGTACCGCCACTGACGCTTGTCAAGCCCAATTGGTCTCCATGTGTGAGGTCTCCAGTAGACCACCTGTTGCTGACGTCTCAGGAAAGTCTTTTAGTTTTAACCAGTTATTTTGAGGTTGTCTGTTGACTCGGCTACAATTGGAACCAGATTTTCTTTCGTATATATCATAACATTAATTGATTATATTTTAATTAACTTAAAATTAAGTATCACCATTATATACGAGTCGATGGTTTGTGAATTAATGTGCGTAAATATATCAAATATAATGAGTAAATGTGAATAATTTGGACGGTTGATTTGTTTGAATGGAGTAAATTGTGCTTCAATAGCTGATGATCGATGGCATATTGAGGGTTCATTTCGTGACGGGTCGTATCGAGTTAGAGATGACCAAGGACAATACAAATCATTGAGTGTAGCAATTTTAGAAGAAACATCGGAAGTGAATTCATTTGATGAAGACGAACTTGCAAAGATGTTCGAGGTGGGTCGTGATATCATAGTTGAACATCTTGGCCATCTCAGACAAGAAGGACTCATTGAAGGAGATTCTGGACGTTGGGAAAAACCAAAAGATTTTGATCCTTATGACGATACTAGACGTCAATTGACAGAGGAACAGAAATGGGTGGATCAAGTCGATGATTCTCTGTATTAGTGAAGAAAACGATGATGTTGAGATTAGTGAGGATGAAATAGAGACGACCGAAGAGGAAGAAGACTCTATAGATGGAGAAGACTCCATCGAAGAGTCGGTAACGACAGTGGATGATTTCGAACGGGAACTATCGAATGAAGGAATTGAGGTCCACACAGTCGCTTTTGATGAGGATGGCTTTGAGGGGGATAGTTCTCTCGCGGTGTAGTTGTTTGAATATCACAGCAACGAGAATATTGAAGCCGGCGAGACAGATGAGTTACGACTGATTGCGAAGGCGTATGCCGGTTTGATTGATTCTGGGTATCAGACTGTTGAACTGGAA
>LFCJ01001266.1_pt1 | contig 17421 bp, 22 predicted proteins | sample 643141 | NCBI WGS metagenome assembly LFCJ01 (sample SAMN03766243, study PRJNA286221) | soda lake metagenome | biome: soda lake; feature: Kulunda steppe; material: water; isolation source: sample B1-Br-g2 brine of Lake Bitter-1 | place: Russia: Kulunda steppe | collected 2010-07
CTGTAGAACAGGTATTGTTCGGTTGGACCCGAACAAAAACACTGGTAGAACGTTCATACTAACCAAAAACAACGGTTGCGGTTGAGTATCTGTGTTTCTCTATGTTCTTGGTAGCTCGTACTCTTCCAGAAGCTGTTCGGCATCGGGACCTGCGTAGATAGAGGTGTCTCTGTCGCCCGATATATGGACTACAGGGTACTGCCTATCTATATCCATGCCTTTCTCCCGTTCCAGGTAGTCGACATGCTGTTCGTAGACATCGTCATCCGGCTCCAGACGGAATACGTCGTATTCCGGCTCTTCCTCTACCTCTATCTCTACTCCTTTCTCCTTGTTGAAGTACGGTAACTTGTCAAACATAACACAGTAAGAAGATGGTTTTCATTTAAACGTTTACTTTTACTTCTCCATATATTTGACAGTTAAAACAGCTATAAACAGTTTCCAAGACATAACAAAGATTAAAAAACTTGTAAAACTATTCAAACAGTATAATTATCTTTAAAACAGTTTTGTAACTATTCTAATAGTTGTTTACCAGTCCCGGAAATCTCTTTCAAAATCTTCTCTGACCTCCTCAGAGCCGTCCGGATCCATATAAACCAAGCCGTAATGGTGCGAGTAATGGCTGGGAGAAAAGTTGAACAACGTTATAACTCCGTAGAAGATGTCTAGCTCGGAAAGACTTTCACTTGTTGAGACCGTTGTAAGCCCGTCACACGCCTCTTCCTCATACACAAGTAGCTCATGCTGCTCACGTAGATACTCCATACTGTCAAAATCTTCGGACATACCGGAACCGTCCAACACCTCCACAAAAGGAAGTTCGCCCTCTCTTATAGATCCTGACATACCTCTAAGCTGTTCTTCAAGCTCCTGCTCCGAACCGTAAAACTCTTCTTCGTACTTGTTGTTCAAAGCCTTTCTAAGATAGTGAAGCTTTTTAAACCGTTTAAGCTCACTGAAAGACTCCTCGATACCGTTCTCAGATCTGAAACCGTTGTAAAGAGGTTCAAGAAAATGATCTAGTAAGGGCTCTATATCCTCAAGCCTGTCCTCATATCTCTGTATACGGTCCTCATAACGTAGCTCTGTAAAATCTCTCATGGTTTCAGCATCTAATACCTTTGTTAGAAAAACTGTTTAAAACCGATCTGTAGAAATCAAAAGAAAAAAAGAAGTAGACTTTTCTACTTCTCGATCCTTGGTGTAGGGATCGGAGGTAGAAGCCCTAAGGTATCAGCGACTCCAACGCTTTGAGAGATACACTTCCTGTAAAGATCGTTCATCAAAGGCACTCGGACATCATCAGGAAGACTTTCATCTTCTTCCCAAGCATCCACAAGCTCTTCAGTATCTCCGTTCCAGAGAACGTTTCCTTCCATCTCTATAGATGCACCGGTCTTATCTCCGACGTTGTAGTTGACAGCGAAACCGAAGTTTATACGCGCAACCTGTTCATCGAAACCTCTAACATCAGCGGCCTCAACAGATTTTATCTCAGGCGAGTAGTTCACCTGAAGACTTCCTTTAGGTACGCCTTTCTTCTTTTCAGCGTTCAAAGAGTCTACATTAAATCCTACTATCATAAAACAAGGAATGGTACAAAAGATTCTTTAACGGTTACGGAAAAAAAGACGATCCTTTTTAACATTTCAGAGACAAACCCATAGGTATGCCAACACCAAAACAGTTAGGAGTACTGGCCGTAGGACTCTTCACATCCGCAGGATTCTTCCTAGGAGGAATCTCATCATTCTCAGGAATGGTGGATACACAGCCGGCTCAGCCCGACAACCAAGCACCTGAAGCCGGAGAGCTACCCGGAGAAAACTTCAACCCGGACGGCTACAACATGGATGCTGAACAGATGTTTATGATAGCGGTCGAGAACGATGTAGTCTTCGTCAACGGTCTATACGAATCCGATGAACAGAGAACTGAACTAGAAGAAACATTTGAAGATATGCCGGAGACATTCGGTAACCGTGTATACGTCGGACTTGAAAACAACGAGTCAGCACTTGCAACAAACTACGGTGTAACAGACTATCCTTCAGCACTTGTAATAGGAGGAAACCAGCAAGCAGTACCACAGCCAATAGAAGCGGATGAAGAAACCGTAAGAGGACAGGTATGTGACTCATTCAGAGAGCTTGGAGCTGAAATAGCGGCTCAATGCTAATAGAACACTTTTTATTCAAATCTTCTTCTTAACATAAATGTGTCGAACGAAAAACTGGAGATCTGGGTCAAACAGAAACTGGACCAAGGAATAGAGCCTGAAAGGGTTAGAAAGGTTCTTAGAGAGACAGGTAGAGATCCCGGTGTAGTCGACCAGGTACTGAACCCGTTCGAGACAGAGAAGAAAAAAGTTGAAGAACAAGGGAAAAAAGATTCAGAGAAAAACTCCAAACAGGAAGAGAAGAACAAAAAGAAGAAGTCCCGGATAAAATCTCTGAAGAAAAAAGTAAGGAAGCCTGAGATATCCCGGCCAAGTATCCCGGCACCTGAGATATCGAAAAAGGATATACCAAGGCCTGACATACCGATAAAACCTTTAGCCGGCATCCTAATGTTGTTGATCGCTACAGGTGTTTTCACAGCGGCCGATATAAGTATAGAAAATCCTTTCACCACCCACTGGGATGAGCCCAGAGACTGTGACGAAATAGAGTCAAGCGTACTTATAGCAGATGTAGAAGCTACAGAAGACGGTGTTACAGCGGAAACAATAGTTACTCGTACGGCTGAAGACGTCGTACTTGAAATATTCGATGAAGGTGAAAGAACAGGTTACACTCTCGAAAGCTTTGAAGGAAGAAAAGAGATAGAGGTAGACGCCTCTGGAGATACAGCTGTATTCCGTCCTACCGGATGCGACAACAGGGCTGTAGCCGATATCTAGATATCGAACGTTTTAGCAAAGTTATTATCTCCCTGAACGTTTGAAGAGTACTTCTCCAGATTTTCATCCGCATCAAACTCTTCATGGTAAGAAGCTGATACCGCGCCTTTCAGACCTTTCAGTGTTACGGAGGCCTGGTAATCCTTAGCAAGCTTTCTAGACACCTGTATCAGTAAACCGATGTTCTCTGTAGGCACCTCCTCTTCTATCACCCGGTCAGTCATCCTCTCACCGATCTCGGTCTCTATATCGTTTTCAAGTCCTTCGAGAACCTTCTCCCGGTTTTTACGTGTCTCAAAGATACTTCTCGACTTTTCAACAACGGTTTCGCCCTCGACTCTAGGCATCTCAACATCCTGATCCATATAATCGGACAGACGTAAGATCTTCTGTCTCAGAAGATCAAGATCCTCACGGAAGCTTTCGACAGTTCTTTCAAGCTGTTCAGCCTCCACAGAGAAGATATCCACAAGTTTTCTCTGAGCCTTTCTATGGTTGTCAGGGCTTTCTACACCAAGCATATCTGAAACGGTTTCAACACGTTCCCTGATACCTTCAATATAGTCGAAAGCAGCGTCACCGGCCTTGTACTCCAGACGGATAACACCGTCCTGAACCTTCCTAGACCCGGTAAACACGAACTCTTCCACCTCTGAGCTTGCGGAGACATGTGTACCTCCACAAGCCTCGATATCAAAGCCGTCAACCTCAACTATACGTACCTCGTCACCTGGAGGAGCACCTCCCTGGTAGATTCGGAAACCGAAACGTCTCTCCGCCTCAGACTTCGAAAGAACGGTTTTTGAAACATCTATATCGTCTAATACAACTTTCCGTATATCCTGTTCCAGACGGTCAAGCGTATCCCTGTCAATATTCTCGTAATGCGTTACGTCAAGACGTGCCTTCTCTTCGGTCTTCTTGGATCCGGCCTGCCATATATGGTTACCGAAGAACTGTTTGACCGCTCCATTAACTATATGTGTGGCGGTATGGTTCTGCATCAGCTGGTAACGTCTCTCCCAGTCAACTACTGCGTCAACAGCCGTACCTTTCTCGAAAGAGTGTCCTGGAACCTTGTGAAGTACTATATCGCCCTGTTTCTGGACATCGGTAACCTTCTCACCGTTTATTATACCTGTATCGTTTACTTGGCCTCCTCCTTCAGGATAGAAGACTGTACGGTCGAGTGCAACCCAGTCGTCAACCGTCTCAACCACTACAGCAGACATCTCTTTCTCTCTTTCATCCTCGTAGTAAAGCAGTTCGGTGCCGGGAACGCCGTCCAGATCAAAACGGTCGACAGCCTCCTCAACAACTTCGTCCTCCGAAGTGACGTGAGCGTAAAAGTCTTCAGGAACCTTGAAACCGGCTTCCTCCATCATCTCCGGTGAAACACCATGGCTCTCGTACAGTTCAACCATGTCATCGACCGAAGGCTGTTCATCCCAGCTCTCAAGCTGTTTCAAAGCGTTTCTACGGGCTTTCTCATACTTCTCGGCTTCGACATCCAGTATCTTCTTGACCTCCGGAAGCTTTTTCTCTAGCTCAGGGAAGATAGGTTTCAGCTCCTCAGCATGCCACTCCACAACATCACCGAGCTCTATACTCCAGTCATAACGTTCTATAAAGTCTTTAGCCCTTCTATAAACCAGTCGAAGGTTGTGTCCGCCCCCGGTGTTCGAAGGAAGCTTTCCATCCGCTAAAGCAAACAGAAGCGCCCGAGTGTGCTCTGCAACACTGTAAAGACCTGCAGCAGGCTTAATCTCATCTTTTAAATCCTTGGTATCTATACCGATCTCTGAGCTTATCTCATCCCATTTAGCATCTATATCCTCTACCTCATCAACGTTCAACTCTCCGGAGTAAGGCAGAAACTGTTCCCATATATCTTGATCGGTCTCTAAACCGATCTCTTCCTTCATATTCTCAAGTACGCTAGGCATTACACATTCGTAGCTCGTCTCTGTACCCTGTGAAATCCAGGCAATTCTTTCATGTCCCATACCCATATCCAGAACACTTAGATCAAGCTCCTTGTACCCGTCCGAGGTAACCTCGTAAAACATGTATACCTGGTTCCAAAGCTCAAGACCGTCAACGAAGAACTCCATACAGGCACCTAGGTTTCCTCCTCCGCCCCAGGCATCCTCATGAAGAACAAGATCTTCTTTAGGTATACCAAGGACGTCTACAGCGAAATCAAACATATCCTTGAAGTAACGGTCCTGATCATACTCTTCTCTCGGTCTGAACGCTAACTGCCCTATCATAACAAAGTTGGTGTAATGTCTACCGGTGATACCTACGTTGTCAACGTCGTTGAAACGAAGACTTGGCTGAGGGATCACAAGCTCTTTGGCGGGCGGCTCTGCCTCACCTGAAACAACGTAAGGCTGGAAGCAGTAGATTGAAGCTCCTGTAAACTCTACATCATCTCTCCAACGAGCCACAACAGGGTAACGGTCTATAGAGCTGTAACCTCGGTCCTCCATATGGTCTCTGAACGCGTTCCAGGCCTCTGTATACGAAAAACTTTCGGAAGTAGGTGAATCATTGATAAAGGTGTAGCCGTCACCACATTCAGGTTCTCCACAGACATCTCTCTCATTAAAACTCCAGAAATAGACTCCGCAATTACTGCAACGACTTCTATTGAATCCTTCATCCCTTAGTACATCAGTTGCAAAGAATTTGTCGGGATTGTCTGAGGCTTCTTCTTTAATCTGTTTTTTCAGCTCGTCGAGCGTAGGCATACAGAAACCTGTAGTCGAGAATTTTTTTATCACATACCCCTACTACATTTATCACTGGCCAGCTCTCTCAAGCACTATACTTCCAATCCCAGAAGATTTTCACTCTCCTTTCAGCTTGTCCGTAGCATCCTTGATCTTGTCGGATATATCTAGGTCAAGTTCTTCGGCTTCCTCGTAATCTTGGTCTTTCAGAGGTGTTATGCCCCCGACTTCCGATAATACCGTTGTCAGATCTTTCTCCGTATCCACTATATACTTTGAACCGTTACGTAGAGAGTTCTGAACTGTTTCAAGTTTCTTGTGTTCTTGGGCTTCTCCTTTGAAATGCTGTCTTAAGGCTGTGTTAACAAGCTGTATCTCATTTGCCTCTGCTGTAGCCCGTAGCTCGATAGCTTTAGCGTCTCCCTCTGCTTCAAGTACTGCAGCCTTTTTCTTACCTTCAGCCTCTTCAATAGCAGCTTTCTTGTTTCCACGCGCCTCTATCTCTGTGGCTTTAGCATCGTCCTGTGCCGCGTCTTTACGGTTCTCTGCTTTAAGTATCTCGTTCATTGACTCCTGGACATCGCTAGGAGGAGTTATCTCCTTCATCTCTACACGTACAACATCGATTCCCCAGGCATCCGTATCCTCTTCAAGCTCGCTGTGAAGCTTCTTGTTGATCTTCTGTCTCTCCGAGTTAACCTCTTCGAACTGTTTTGTACCTATAACGTTTCTGGCAGTGGTCTGCGCTAGACGCGTAATCTGTTTCTCGTAGTCGTCAACGTTGTAGAAACTTTTCTTCACATCGTCTTCGTTCGGCCTCACCTGGTAGTAGACATCGAGATCAACGTTAGCGTTCAGGTTTTCTCTTGTGATCATGTCGCTTGGCTGAACGTTCTTCATCTGTTCTGTAATATTTCTCTTGTAGATCTTATCCATCCAAGGCACTAGAAAATGTATCCCTGGTTCACAGTAACGGTGGTACTCTCCGAACCGTTCGACAACAGCTCTCTGATCAGGTCTAACAATTTTGAAAGTAGAGAACATCACGGCTGCGAAAGCCAGTACACCGACTATAATTACCCAGGTAGCTACCATAAAACTATCTTAGATCTCAGAGAATATAATAGCACGGCCGATATCCGTCACTACTCTAAACCTATATCGGTCTCTTCACCGTAGCCGTAGAACTCAGTCTCGGAGTAAGCATCAGCTAAGCCGCTGAAACTTATCAGTCCTTCGTCATCATCTTCTATATCTGAAGTAGAGCGGTAGGCAAGCTTCAAAGGTCTGTGGTTATCCTTATCGATCCAGAGATAGGTGCTGAACTCTACTATGTTCTCCTCATCCATCTCTTCCTCGGCCTCAGCCGTCTCGTTACCAGGACTGTCGGAGTGAAGGTTTAGAAGCTTCGAGAAATGTTCTGAGACATCGTCTGTCTCGGTATCTACAGACAGTACATATGCATCCGTCTCTCCAACCTTTTCAGCCCCTAAAAACTCGGCAGGCCTATCCTCTACGATACTGAAATCTACGAACGGGTTCTCATCAAAACCTGTCTCGAAAGTAGTTTCTGTATGTTCTCCTTCCGATACTGTCTCTACTAAGGTATCGTTCTCAGTTACATTTGTCTCGGCTTCAAAACCTGTAGAGTTTGACAGTGTTAAAAGCCTGATATCGGTTTCTCCAGAGCTTCGTACCTCTGAAACCTTTTCCGAACGGTTGAAAACACCTTCAGAGTCTGAACCTATACCTATATCTATCCAGCTAGTTGTTACAAGCAGTTGGTTGGTTGAGTTCACTTTGAAGGTTTCAGCGCTGTTAAAACTTTCAATAGAGCTTTCCAGCAGCTCTTCAGCTGTCTTGTTCAGCTCGGTTTCTTCGGTATCAGGCTCTATATCATACTCAAGTCCTTCCGCCTGACCTAGACATCCTGCTGAAACCGTTACAAGCCCTAGTAAAACCGTTAGTAAGATTTTATTATCCATGAAAACAAGCTTCTTAACCCACTATTTTAACTATCCCGGTTTTTGTTCTACGGATTTCGAATAAAAATAAAGAGTAAAAGAGGTTTTAAGCCTCTGGAAGTCTCTGGTTGAACTCTACCAATGTGCTGTAGAACACTACAGTGGTTAGAGCACCTACCAGTGCAACTAAAGGACCTAGCACGAAGTTTACAGCGCTACCTCCGAATGCTGTTGAAACCGCGGAAACCGGTATCAGCACTACGTAAAGCAGTGCAACCGGTATAAGCGAGATAAGCATTCTCAGCTTGTTGTCGTCTGATCTTTGAACGCTGTTGTCCAGAGATTCAAACAGTCTTGAATCGTTTACAACTATCTCTGGCAACGCATTGATCAGTGCTGTAAACACGTACGCAACAACTCCCAGTGATGCAACTCCTAGTAATACTCCTAGAAGTCCTGTAAGCACAGCTATTGCTGTTGAACCTGCTGCAACACCCATCCCTGTAAATCCTAACGTTAGTGCTCCTGCTACTAAAGCAGGAATGAACGCAAGGGTCAGGAATACGGTGAACACAACGTTCACACCTACAAGTCTTAGGAAAGGCCAGATAATGTTCTCTGTAAACTGGGCTTTCTCAAGCTGCATCTCATCCAGGGCTCTGAAGGATCCGATCAGTAACAGGATTCCTGCTATACCGGCCACTATAGACACTAGTACTCCCAGGAAGGCTACTACGCCTCCTGCCTCGTAAGTATGTCCTGCGGCGATATTCAGTAGCTGTAGCACGAAAAATGCTGCTATCAGCTTCAATCCTATCTCTGACTTCGCCTTCTCAAATACCGACCCTAAAAGGTCGCTTATATCTAAAGCCATACCTTGTTAATTGGTTTTTTATCCTTAAAAATAGGTTAGATGGTCCAGAACCGAAGAATAGATTATAAGCATCGGTAATCTGTCTCTCAGGATAACTTTCTGTGTCTTTATTCTTTTAGGAGCGATGCTTCGGGACCACTTTTTTCAGAAAAGTACGGCGAAGAACATGGTTATTTGAGATATGTGGGAAATAAGGAAGGATGGAAGACCTTTAGAATAGGTCTCCTAGTCCTTCAGCTGCTTCGTCTTCGTCAGCTTCGTCTTCGTCGTCTTCCTCTTCTTCTTCCTCTTCTTCAGCTTCTTCTGCTCCTGTGTCTGCTGCTGGTGCTGCTGCTCCGCCTGTTGCTACTGCGGTTTCCATTGCTTCTTCAATGTCTACGTCTTCTAGTGCTGCGACGAGTGCTTTGATTTCTGTGTCTTCTACTTCTAGTCCTGCTGCGTCGACGATTTCTTGTAGGTTTTCTTCGTTAACTTCTTTTCCTGCTTCGTGCAGGGTTAGTGCTGCGTATACTAGTTCCATGTTGGTTTAACCTCGATACCATGGTTTTCCTATACAAACCTTAAATAAGGTGTTTACATAATTGAATACAAATGAGTCTGGGTTTTTCAGATCTGCCGGAAGAGACCAGAGTCAGGCTCTCCCAAGAAGGAGAAAGAGAACTCTGGCACCGCATAAACGAGTTCGGAGGAATCAAAACGTTCTCTAAAGCCTTCAACTACTCCCCAACAAAGATGTACAACTGGAAAAACAAGGGCTCATACGTTCCTATAGAGCTTGTAAGAAAAGTGATGGGAAACAACGCATCAGAACAAGTAACCGCATACAAAGGGAAAGGAAGAAGCAAACCGGTAGAAAACCCTGTCTTCCCGCTTCCGGAGAACAACGAACTTCTAACCCGTATAGACTGCTCCGTAAACCTCTCCAAAGGAACACCTATATACCAAGCAAACGATCGAGGACAGATAGAACGTTTCCAAGAACTTCTAAACCTTTATGGAGACGTACCTCACAAAGTCTACAACCGTGGCTCGGTCCATGAACTAAGATACTCTAAACACATGCACAAAATACTCCAAAAAATGGATTATACGGAACATTTAGCCGCACAGATAGATGAAAAAGGAACTATAAAAGAAAACAGTATAGAGATTGGACAGAAAAAGCTGAATCCTTCAGAGTTCGAAGGACAGCTCCACCACACTGAAAAAAGGCTCAAGCTCGCTCTTCTTAAAGACGATAAAGAAACGGTAAGAAAGATAATGGTAGAACAGGCTGAAAAAGTCGAGAAAACATTCGGAAAATAAAAAATCAGATAATAAAGGAAAAGGAAGGATTTAGAAGAGAAATCTTACTCTTCCGTCTCCTCAGAATCGTCGTCCTCAGACTCTTCTACAGCTTCTAAGTCAAGCTGAGAGTCTACACCGCGAGCGTTGGATGCTGCGTAACCAACCGATTCCTCGATCGTGTCTTCCACAGGAAGACCTTCTGAAACCGCAACGTTCTTCGCCTTTCTTGAGGCTTCTCCAACAATTGCGGGAGCGGTTGTAGCGTTGACAACTCCTGCGTTAACTGCAAGGTTGAATGCGCCTGAAGCTGCTGCTTCAACATCGGATCTGTACTGTTCCGTATCGATATCCAGTTGATCGGAAGTGAATACTTCTCCTTCGCTGTAAGCAATCTTCAGATCCAAACCGATCTCTAAAGGCTCAATACCGATCTGGTTAAGGATTTCTACTCCATCGTCATCGATAGTCTCTCCTTCCTCAATGATTACACCAGGGTTCTGTACATGGATAGTTCCATCGTCTACCTGTACCTGAAGACCTGCGCCCTGTAGCTTTCCAAGCATAGGTCCTGGACCGATACCTGTGTCACCGTCAGGAATCTCTATATCGTTTGGAGCTGTCTCTCCGCCCTGTGCTGCTGCACTCGTCTTGTTTCTCTGGATAAGTGAGTAGAGCTGGAAAGGATCTTTCTCTGAGAAGATGAATGCTGGCTGCATCGCTTCACTTGGGTCAAGAGTTGTGATATCGTCTTTCTCCGCGTTCTCTAAAGCGATCTCCATCAGGTTCTTTCTTTCCATCCTGACGTTAGCAAACTCTTTCATCTCTTTCTTGATCTCTTGAAGCTGTTTGGCCGGAAGACTCTGCATGTCCAGTATACCGACTACTGATGCTTCTTCTATCTGTCCCTGTAACTGTTCAACAATCTGCTCCTTGTCTTCACGTGTCAGTGTTTTCGGTGTTGGCTGTACCATCTTACTCTACCTCCACAGGTTTACCCATCGTGGTCTTCACTAGAACTGATTTGATATTGTTGTTTCCTTGTGGAAGCTCTCTTTCGATAAACTCGTAGACTGCTGAAGCGTTTCTACCTACGTTTTCAGGATCTTGACCTTCGTTCCCTACTTTTAGCTGTAGTAGAGGATCTTCTTTCAGTCTTAGAGTTACCGTGTTCCTAAGTGATTCGATATCATCTGTCGGGTCCTCTCCCGGCTGTACAGGATCCGGCATCATGTTTCTTGGTCCGAATACCTGTCCTAGATGTTGACCGATCTTAGGCATCAGAGGCGCCTCCGCTAGAAGGAATGAGAACTCTTCCGCTAAATCTTTAGCTTTTGAAGGATCTTCATACATTTCTTCTAGTTCGTCTTCGCTTACCTCGCGGTCTGCGTTGTCAACCTGTGAAGACACTGTGTCTCCGATTACCGCAATCTTTACTTCTTCATCTGCTTGGTAAGGAAGTTTTAGATCTTCGTTGAAACGGTTGTCAGGATCTGCTAGATCGAGATCCTTAAAGTTGACAATAAGATCGATACTTTCTGTGAAGTTTCTCTGTTCTCCGTCTTCTACTGCCTGTTCAACTGCTGTTTCAAAGTTCATATCTAGATTCCCTCCTCGGCTTCTAGCCTGTCATCGAACTTTCCTTCATCGATTTGTTGTTGTACTTCGTATGCGTCTTCTCCATCGATAGTGATTCCCATTGACTGTGCTGATCCTATCACTTCTTTTACTGCTCCTCTGAGATCCATTGCAAGCAAGTCTGACTCTTTCATCCTTGCGACTTTACATGTCTGTTCGAAAGACATGTCTGCTACTTTGTTTACGTTTGGTTCTCCTGAGCCTGAGTCGATTCCTAGTTCGTCTTTGATCAGTGCTGCCATCGGGGGTTTTCCTACTTCGATTTCAAAGTCTCCGGTTTCCTCATCGACTTCTACGTCGACAGGTACTTCCATTCCTTCGAAGTCCTTGGTTTCTTCGTTTATTGCTGACACAACCTCTCCTACGTCCGCGGGCAATGGCCCGAGCTCCGGTCCTAGAGGAGGTCCTGCGGAGGCTGAGCCTCCTTCTACCAGCGTGTTTATGGTAGTCTTGTCTCCCATTTTATTGTTTCACCTTTTTTGGTATAGTATCGTTTTAGTCTTGGTTTGCTTTTCTTCTGACAGTATCGACGTCTACGGTTGTCGGTATTGGTACTGCGGCGTCAAGAAGTTCTATAGTAACTTCTCGGTTTGTATCGTCGATTCTGTTGATTTTTGCATCTTCTCCTTTGAAGGGTCCGCCGACCACTTCTACCTTGTCTCCTACTTCGAGCTTGATCTCTTCCTCCTCTTCGCTGAGGTATTTCTCGATCTCATCGACTTCTACTTCCTCTTCTATTACTCCTCTGAGATGTCTTAGCTCGCTTGCAAGGTCTTGGATCTCTTGTTTGGATCCTTCTATGAATATATATCCTTTCAGGTCTTCCGGATGGAAAACCGCGTTTATATCAAGGTTTTTGGATTTGATCTTGCTCCGCATTTCTTCTATAGCGGTTTTCTCTCTTCCACGTGTGGTTCTGGCGGTAAGTATCATTGTTTTATCCTATCATCTGTGGTAGTAGGTTTGAAGTGAGGTAGAACAAAAATCCTATGAGCCCGATACCTATTATTCCTATGCCTGTAACTTTTGCTGCCATTGAAAACTCTTCTCTGTCAGGCTTTGTGGATATCTGAAGCACTCTTTTGTATTCGTTGAATTTTGACTTCAGCTGGTTCTTCCACTTTACGGGTTCGAACTCCATTGTTCTGTTTACACCTCTAGGACCCGTCAGTTAGAACTAGAACTGTCTAGCTCCCTCCCACCGCAGGTGGTTCTAACGGGTTATGTTAAAAAAGGGCACGAATTTTTATAAGGGGTTTGATACAGCTATGGATCAGCTTTGTAGTCGGGACATATCTCTTCAGACCTGTAGCTGGATACACTTCGGGAGTAAGGATAAGGCTCGTTCTGGTCTAAAGAATAGTTTTCAGATTCAAAACCTTCTGTATCGCAGGTTTCAGCATCACTAAATTCTATATCTCCTGCCTCCGGTTCTAATACTCCTCCCAGACTGGCCAATCCTACAACCCCTGATCCAAATACTTTGAGGATTCCTCTTCTGCTGTAGTCGTCCATAATTAGTTTATATGAACTCTACGCCGAGCTCCTTCTCGATCTCTTCTTCGTATTCGTCGCTATGAGTTTTCTCAGGTCCGTAGATCTGTGGGCTGTCTACTCCTGTCACGATTATCATCGACTGAAGTGTGTTGTTCATATCTTCTCTGACTTGTGCTCCCCAGATTACTTTTGCTGAGTCGTGTAGTTTTCCGGATACGGTGTTTACGACTTCTTGTGCTTCGTTCAGGCTGAGAGAGGTTCCTCCTGTTACGTTTACTAGCGCTCCTCGTCCGCCATCGATATCTACGTCAAGCAACGGATTGCTTAATGCTTTCTGTACTGCTTCTGTTGCACGGGAATCTGTGTCGCTCTGTCCCATTCCGATCATTGCTATTCCTCCTTCGCCCATGACTGCTCTGATATCTGCGAAGTCTAGGTTGACTAGTCCTGGTTTTGTAACCAGCTCTGTTACTCCTTTGACTGCGTTCACAAGGATTTCGTCTGCAATCTTGAATGCTGTGTTTAGAGAAACGTCTGGAACGATTTCAAGCAGTTTGTCGTTAGGTATTACTATTAAGGTGTCAACTACGTCTTCCATTCTTTCTAGTCCGTATTCGGCGTTCTCTGCTCTTGCCTGTCCCTCCATCTCGAATGGAAGTGTTACGATACCTACTGTTAGTGCGCCTTGTTTTTTGGCTTGCTGTGCGATTACCGGTGCGGATCCTGTTCCTGTTCCTCCGCCAAGTCCACATGTTATGAATACCATGTCGGCGCCGTCTACGGTTTCTTTAACTTTTTGTTGGGATTCCTTTGCGGATTCTTCTCCAACTTTTGGATCTGCTCCTGCTCCAAGTCCTCCGGTAAGCTCTTTTCCGATTAATACTTTCTTGTCTGCGTTAGCGTATAGAAGGTCTTGTGCGTCGGTGTTCATTGCGATTGTTTAGCATCCTTCGATTCCGACCTCGACAAGTCTAGAGATAGTATTGTTTCCTGCTCCTCCTGAGCCGACTACCTTTATATCGGCTTTTCTCTGCTGGATCAGCTGTTCCAGTTCTTCGTCTATATCATGGTTTTTCTGCTTAGATTGTGGTACGCTGCCTGTATCGTTCTTCCGTGCTTGTTGAATCTTATCTTCCATTGGACGAGAACCCTTTTGTGTTGTTATGTATAAGAGGTTATCACCAATCTATATAAAATTGGTCTATACCTCGGGGCATATAACCCTTTTTACAGGGGTTTTACCGGGTCTTATTCCTGTTCTATGAACTCCACTTCGAGGTCGGTGTACTCTTCGATTTCTTGTTTAAGTTCTTCACGTAGCTGTTCTGGTAGTTCGTGTACGTGGTCTCCGTGGCTGTGAGACTTCGGTATCTTCACGGTTCCGTTTTCGAACTCGGCGTCTTCTCCGTGTCCTACTCTGTAGCTGTAGATATGTTCTGCTATCTCTTCATCGTCTTCAACTTTTTCAACAACCTCAATGTCGTATTCAAGGTCTTTCCCTGCTAGAGGGTGGTTGAAATCAATTCTTACTCTTCCTGATCCTTTTGATAGTACTCTTCCTCTCTGGTTGCCTATCATAACTTCTTCTCCAGGTCTTACGTTCACGCCTTGTTTCTTGAACTCTTTTTCTGGATATGTCTCTACTTTGTCACTGGAACGTTCTCCGTATCCTTTCTCTGAAGGTACTTCAACTGTTTTTTCTTCTCCAACTTCCATATCTTCTAGAGCTTCTTCAAATCCTTCGATAACGTATTCTTCTCCTATCAGTACGGGTATAGGTTCGTAGCTTACTTCTTCTCTTTTAACTCCTTCTTCCTCAGCTACTTCTTCATCTGTTAAATCAAAGATTTCGCCGTCTGTTCTTCCAACGTAGTCAACCAGTACCATGTCGCCTTTTTTCATCTTTACATCGAAGAAAACAGACAACGAGTATTAAAAGCGCTGCCCTTTGAGAACCGTTAAAAACATTGGAGTCCTGTATATCCGTTATGGAATGGGTTGAACAGCTCCCTGAAAGAGTACAGGTGTCACTTGACACTCTTCTTGAAGATGTGGACAATCACGAAGACGTATACATGGAAGCACAGAACGTATCAGTGGGCCAGATATGGGTTGCGATGGCGCTGATGAACGAGAGGATAAGAAAGCTTGAAGACATGGTATCAGCACAGAGAAAGGCGTTGAATGAAGAGAATGTCGAAGTTGACAAGCATCTGGACCAGAAACTAAAGGAAAGTTTGAAACGTTACTAGATTAGAGAAAGTTTTTCTCATTCTCCGACCAGAACCTGTCTAAGTCAAAGTTGTAGTCGTGTTCAAGACATCTAGCTATATTTTCAGCGGTTACACGTGTTTCAGCAGTTAAGCTGTACCCGTCACCGTTTTTCTCTAGGTAGCCTGCGGATGAAAGAACTTCCAGCTGCTCCGAAAGATCTTTACCTACAACCTTCTCTATCTCCGAGTCTGTAAAGTTATGGTCGGATCCGTATAGACTGCTGTTTCCGAACGGCCAGAGCGCTACCGCGTACTCGTTCCCTAGATCCATCTCTATATCAGCAGGGTCTGGATTAAGATCAGGATTAGTCAGAGAATCTTCTATGCTGTCTATTATTTCCTCTATCTCTTCGTCCTCTTCCAGCATTGTTCTTACATCACCGTCATACTCAAAATGTAGGGCGTAGTCTATTCTCTTTGCTTTGTCCTCATAACTTTTTGAAAGAGAAATTATCTCGTCTCTATCCTCCTGCGGAGATACATGAACTACTTCTGCTGCATTTAGTTCGACTAATGCATTTCTAACATACTCCAGTTCACTTCTGGGTCTTAGATGGGAAAGACTGATCTCCGGCATCTCGTTACTGTTAAGCATCAATCCGAAGTCCGAAAGTATCTTTGTTACAAGCTCTCTTTCCATCGAATCACTTAAGAATTATGGCAGGTTTACCAGGTTCGGCTCTAGAGGCCTTTCCTTCATCTGATTTCTCCTCCTCAACTACTTCGACGTCCAGTTCAAAACGGTCGCTCCAACGCCTCTTGTTCAGTTCAAGTGCTTCGGCCTCAACTTTCTGTGAGATGTACTGTTTTTCGAACTTCCCAGGATTTTCCACAGCGTTGACCACCAACTGGTTTATATCCTGAGCATGAGGCTTCAGATCATCTTCTAGAACTCTGCCCATCATCTCTCCTACGTCTTTCACGTCAAGGTTCTGATCTATACGGGAGAATGCTCTGTACTTCCATTCTGAAGCCTGGATTATCTTCACATTGTTGACGTCTTCATCAACCATCTCGCTGATATCTCTGATATCGCTGGAAACTCTCTGGAAGTAGTCCTCTATAACTTCGGCCTCCTGGTCTAGAAGCGTTTCATCTACTTCCGGCCACTCCGTTCTCAGTACAAACTGGCTGTGACCTAGCTCGTTCCACAGTTCATCGCTTAGATGCGGTGCGTAAGGGTTTAACATCTTGACAAGGGTTCTTACGCCGTGGCTGAATATTGCAGGGTCAGGATCGTTCTGTTTATACCAGTAGAGCTTTGTTAGCAGACGGTCAAGCTCTCCTATAGCCATATGGAACTCGTAGTTTTCAGTATCTTCTGTAACTTTCTCTATAGCCCTCTGTATATGACTTGAGACGATCCGGTTCTCTAGACTTACATCCTCAAGTACGGGTTTGTTGTCGGTTATAAGCTCATAGTTCTCTGTGACGAGTCGATGAGTTCTTTCAAGCATCTCTTCAGATGATTCTACGCCTTTTTCGCTCCACTCTAGTTCTTTTGTCGGTCCTGCAGCTCTAAGTATAAACAGCCTTGCTGTGTCGGCACCGTGATCCTCTATAAGCTGTTCAGGGTCAACAACGTTCTTCTTTGATTTACTCATCTTTCTGACGTCTACTTCAAGCTCTCTACCGCATTTGCTGCAGTTTTCGCCGTTTTCAACCTCTTCAGGGTACAGCCATCCATGCTCAGGGCATTTGTACGAGGGATGGTGAACCATTCCCAAGGTAAGCAGTCTCTCAAAAGGCTCGTCTGCTTCAAGCATGTCCTGGTCTCTGAAGAACTTTGTGAAAAATCTTGAGTAAAGCAGATGCATAACTGCGTGCTCTATACCGCCTATATACTGGTCGACGTTCATCCAGTAGTCTGCGTCATCAATATCGAAAGGAAGTTCTTCGTTTTCAGGAGAGATATAACGTAGGAAGTACCATGAGCTTCCGATAAAGGTGTCCATGGTATCGGTCTCTCTTCTCGCTTCTTCTCCGCATTCGGGGCACTCAACTTCGTCCCAGGACTCTGAGGTCTCTATAGGGTTTCCTTGTCCTGTGAACTCCACGTCTTCCGGAAGCTCTACCGGCAGGTCTTCCTCGGGTACAGGAACTGTTCCACATTCGCTACAGTTTATAACTGGTATAGGTGTTCCCCAGTATCTCTGACGGGAGATAAGCCAGTCTCGAAGCTTGTAACTTACAGCGGCTTCTCCAGTATTTTCTTCCTCAAGTTTCTCTATAGCTTTCTGTATGC
>LFCJ01001267.1_pt1 | contig 17412 bp, 30 predicted proteins | sample 643141 | NCBI WGS metagenome assembly LFCJ01 (sample SAMN03766243, study PRJNA286221) | soda lake metagenome | biome: soda lake; feature: Kulunda steppe; material: water; isolation source: sample B1-Br-g2 brine of Lake Bitter-1 | place: Russia: Kulunda steppe | collected 2010-07
ACACACACACACACACACACACACACACACACACACACACACACACACAGACACACACACACATTTGACTTTTGACATTTCACAATAGGCTAAACAGCATCATATGCACCTCTTCCCAGCAGCTTTTTAGCCATTCAATCGCCTCGAGGAAGCTGGCAGCCTCCATCACCACATACTTTATCCAGATCTCATCATCTAAATCAATTTGATGAAATGAGGCAAAGGATAGCCCTTGAAATGATAGAAAAGATCAGTAGGAATTTGAAAAGACAGATGACAGATGACGGATCGAATTAGTAATGAAATATGATGATATATTCAATCCTTTTATAGTGCAATTTCTCGTCTTGTAAGTGCTACTTACTACTTACTGCTTACTTTAAAAAAGTATATTTAGAAGTGATTCCACAATGACCGATGAAGAATTTCATGACACCTGCTAACTTGATTTCAAACATGTCACGAAGCCAACGAGATTCTTATTGTGATAGATGAGATGCCCTTCATTGCCTGCCAGGTTGTGGGCCTGTGCTTTGTGCTCCCATGACAATTTCATGTCAAGTTAAAGCTCCTTTTCTAGTGCACTGCAGTTCTAGCACACTGCAGCTGCACTTCTGGCTGAAAGTGCTCTTAAAGAACCTTGTTGCTGATTATGGTGAAATTTTGCAGTGATGCATTAAATAAAGATGGTCCGCGCTACTAGTAGTATGAGCATGGATGAATGAAAGATACCAATGCTAGCATCCTTATACTATGAAACACCCAGTGTTTCATAGTATCATTCCCTTTCATTCCAATTTAGTCTCTTTTGGCCTGGCTAACCAGCCTGAAGGAAGAATAACTGCGCAGGGAGTAATAACATTCCCACATCAATTAAGAAAAAAGCCACCTCAGCAGGCTGCTCCTACAGCCTAGATACCATATAATCTCTCCACTGACAGTAAAGCAAGCATTGTACACACAGTCTTCTTCACAGGACATATGCTTACCTGTTATGTACAGGATCTTTTGATATGTCTGTGTAACAGTCTAACAGACCTGGCCATCCTGTTGCAATGATCATACATTTACAGTCTGCTTTTAAAAATCAAAACGGCAACAAAGTTATGTTTTCCCTACATGAATCACTTGCATTCTATGGGCAGGCTAGCTGTTGTACTATAATGTAGTGCATCTTTATTGAACCTTATCCTTCTAATCCTTGTAAAGTAACTCACTTTCCTTGAAGGCAAAAGAGTTCAATAGGGATCCTTATAGCAGTGCCCCACTCCTGTCCTTGATAGAGGGAGGTAGCATTGGTTCTCTTTAGAGCACACTGGTACTAACAGATTTACAAACATACTGAACTGAAATGTCACGAGAGACTGCTGCACCTAAACCAGACTCGTGGCATGGCCATGACACCTGGTGCGACAGAATGAGCATGAAGCATCACAGCAAGCTTGGTCGCTTTCTGGGGATTAAGACAGAGGTCAATGGGGGCTTTAAGACAGAGGTCCACGGGGGCTTTCAGTGTACCAAATTGTTTGGCAGACCTCGAGTGGGACTGTTCATTGTTTCTGACGAATTTCCAAGTCCTGCCCTTCTAATTTCATGTTCGTTCTGCAACACTGTTAAATCCTAACCCCAGACCAAGGGTGTAGGAGTTGACAATATCAACTGGGTCCGGCAAGCAAACTGCAAGAATACCCAGCAGCTGAGCTCTTGAATCATGCACGCTCAACAATTATATAATGCACCCTGATGCGCTCATATCATCGCGCGTCATTACATAAGCCTTCTGCCATGGCCTCATTTGCAGAGGCCTTGAGCTGATCATGTGAAAGAGGACATCACACACTGACACTGAGTGACAGGGTGAGTCTGAAGCCCCATATGCCCACGAGCCAGCTTAAGCAGCAGCAGGCAACAGGTCGCTATGCTGCAGCAACGCCTTGGTGCTGGGGTCGCGTCCTCGGAAAGCCTTGAATACATCTGCAGGCGCCATGCTGCCGCCCAGCGCCTACGAAAGTGCACCAAGCAACACAGCAGAGGTTTGGGCAGATAATGCCCAAGGAGCTTGGGTGACTGGCGCGCGCCCCTCTTAGAGCGGCATCATCATCATCATCATCAGCAGCAGCAGCATCAAGAGCGAGGCCTTTGTGGTTTGCTAGTACCCAAGTTGTCACTCCAGTGCACACATGGAACCCGTGTGTTCCAGTTTCTTGTTGATTCTCCTCGCCATGGCACATGTAGATGTCAAGTTTTGACACTGCTCTGACAAATACATGAATGGACACACAGCCTACGCGAGTGCATACTGAGCATGCTCTTAGCGCAGCACAATCAACATCTCACCAGCACGGTGTCCCTGAAGCGGCGCCCTGTGCTACGCACAGCATCCTCATCTTCCAAGCCAGCCTCTTCAAAGGCATTGAAGGCGTCCGCGCTCAAAACCTCGGCCCACCTAAGCGCACACAGCATGCACATCGTAAAATACCAGATGAAGCAATTGCATTCAGGGAGGGATGGTGACTTGGCTGGAGGAAGGTCAGTTGCCAGGCGCATGGCCAACCGAAACCTTATAAGGAAGTACCTTCTCTGTGTGCACCATAGACTATAGACTCTTAATTGATCAGGCATCTGCCATCCAGTTTCCGAGCCAAAACAAATAAGAAAGCCACAACAGGTGTTGAATGCCCCGTCGCTCTGCACATGGGCTAAGTCTCTTCCCAAGTACACTAATACAGGCAGCAATCTACTTCACACTATTGGTGGCTTACTTGTACGAGAAATAGCCAGCTGAGTACCCGCCAGCAAAGATGTGGCCGAAGGCGCACAAGAAGCGGTCCTCAGGGAAGGGTGGCATGACCTGCGCATGGCAAAAGCATGACCAAAAGGTTGTGAAGGCCAGAGCTCCCAGCTGACAGCTGAAGGAGTTTTGCAGGCAGCGACAGTGTATGGCCAATTTAAGGAAGACATAGTTAACAGGAAACGACCTTTTCCTGCAGCAAATGGGGCAGGCAAGCAATTGGCCTGTTTCGGGCATAAGGTTGTTATCACGAGGCACAGACCAAGCAACACATCTCCAGGTCCCTGCCCACCTGAGTACGCAGTGCCACCTTCTGGTCGCGCTCAAACACGCTCTCTCCAGTGCCAGGCACGTAGCGAGCGTGCAGCTCGAGATCCACCACGCTGAAGTGCACCTGAGGAGGGGGGGCATGCGAATGTGCATGCATGCGTACATGTGTATGTGCGTGTGTGTGTGTGTGTGAACGCGTGCATGCACGCGTGCCAGAATGGTTGCTTCTGCCCAGTCAGGCCCCTCAGTACATGCTGCTTGCAATCTGTCACGAGGAGCCTGCTTTGTTTGTGCGTCCGTCATGCAGTAGCCCTAGGACACCCTTTCACAGACAGCTTCACAGGCAAGGGCTCCCACGCCACGCTGCACGCTCACCTGTCGGAGCATCATGGTGGCGGCGCGGAAAGTCCTGGCAGCTTTCAGTCGCTGGTACTGCTCCTCAGGCAGGGGATCCTTAGTCTGGTAGTGCTTGGCAAAACTGCACAGCCACAGACATTCACAGCACAGGCACCGATTTTGGCACAATGTCTCAGCCTGGCAGGCATCACGTGCTCAAGTAGCGGCAGGTCAAGCAGCTCAAGAAGTAGCTTGACAGAACAGTGTCTGCATTGCGGGCTAGACAATGCCAGAGGTACTTGCGTTGAGAGAACTGCCAAAGCACAGCCAACACAAGGGCGCGCGGTGTGCTCTAGCAGCAGCAGCAGCAGCAGCAGCAGCAGCAGCAGCAGCAGCAGCAGCATGGTTTGCCAAAGCGAGGTTGCAAGCTCTCAAACAAGCAGCAGGCTGATGATAAATGTTGCGCTGAGACTGCAGGCAGTAGACACAGCGGTCAAGGCAGGCGGCTGTGAGCAGAGGATGCGGCGGACAAGCGAGGTGCCTGGCTTTGGCAAGCACACACGTACCTGTACAGGGTTTTGCGGTCGTAGCACCAGTTCTCCTGCAGCACGCACAGCATGGCAGGGGGTGCGCGTCAGGAAATCATCGCAAGCAGGGATGGGCACAATCAGGAGGCATGTGGCTCTAGGAGCTTGGACCTGCACGCAGGCCGCAACTCATCTGTCTGACCTAGTGGCACACCTTAAATGCAACTGGCGGCACACTCTCGCATGCTAGCTGCAGAGCCTGGAGACCTGTGCTCCACAGCCCCTCCCTCCCTCCCTCTCCCCAAAAGGGGGGTGCAGCTTAATGGCATCAAGTTCGCACGTTTGTTTCACAGGCGTGCGTACGCACCATGAACTGCGAGGGAAGCTCGACTGCATCCCACTCCACGCCGCGGATGCCGCTGCAGTGGCCCACCTCAACTTCTGTCAGCATGTGCTGCAGGGCATGGCCGAACCTGAGCAGGAGATAGGCGGGCAGTGAAGCACATGTTAGCCCTAGCGTATGTTCATGGAAGGCATCGGAATGCAAGTTTGCGTGCACGCGCTTATGTACACACACGTTGTGTGCACACTCATCTGTGTATTCAAGGCAGGCTGGTAACATGAGGCAGGCAAAAGGCCAGACAGCACACTCGTGCAGCTGGTTCCCCCCACAGTTTTGATGCACTGATGCCCCTGCTGCTCCCAGGCAGTGTTGCCGTATGCTTGGCAGCCCATGACGAGCACCGCCTCCGTCCACAGGTGCCACTCACAAGTGCATGGCCAAGGAGCAAACATATGGGCACTTGCGGCAGCCAAACCTTGGGATCGTGCGGGCAGGCGTGTGCGCGCACACATGCACAGGCACACACAGAACATATACACACTCACAAGCAGGGAAGAGAGGGCATGGTCAGCAAGCAAAAGCAGCCAGACGATGCGGAAGATCCTGCAGCAGCTGCCCTCGCTCAGAGGAGCCGAGATTGCAAGACAAGGGCAGCATGTGGCGTCACTGGCCACCTACCCAGCAGTCTCTCAGCAGTGCCACTGACTCATGGGCAGAGGGGTGCTCTATGCCCACTGACTCATGGGCAGAGGGGTGCTCTATACCCACTGACTCATGGGCAGAGGGGTGCTCGATGCCCACTGACACATGGACAGAGGGGTGCTCAATGCCCAGACCTTCAGAGAGCCGTCCACCCACGGACGAGGCTCTACCCTTCTCAAATCATCACAGAGCCACCTACTCATGACGGAGGGTCTTCCCAAATCATCATAGTGCCACCCACTTGTGAGCGCAGGCCTTCACCCCCCTACCCTGGGCGCTGCCTCTCACTCAAGGAGCAGGTTCCTCCCCTTCCTAATTCAAAGCACTGCCGCTTGCTCGCCCATACATACTTGGACACGCAGGTCTGTGCTCTTTCTCTCTTTACACCCCCACCCACTCATGAACATTGGCGGGCCTGCTCTCGCCGACCCTGGACAGAGCGCAACTCACTCGTGGAAGAGGGTCTCCACCTCGCGGAAGGTCATCAGGGAGGGCTTGTCGCCCAGGGGAGGGCTCTGGTTGCACACCATGTGTGCCGCAGGCAGGCGCACACGGGATCCGGGGGGTGCAAACAGCTTGCTCTGCAGGGGGGCACGCAGGCGCGCAAGGCGCGGGTCGGGTAACAGCGATTGCTTGCATGCGGGGTCGCAGGAGAAGATGAGCAAGCATGCGGGCAGCCTGAGCACACCAGGTCAACAAACGCTTGTCGAGGGAGGCTGCTCCTATCTAGCTTCCTGACTTGAACATCTGCTGGAAGCAACGGGCCCACTTCACGGTTTGGGCATGCAAGCTGACAGCGTGCAAAAGATTGGATCCCAACCCCCCAAATCTGCAAAGCTTCAACACAAAGGCGGCCTGATTCTGGAGGCTTCAGCATCACACAAAAGCAGCACAGCTTCTTGTAAGCTTCCCCTAGATTTATGGTTTATTCACATTTGGGGCGGATATCTGAAGGCGCACCTGACCCACAACCTCTGCCATCCATGCACCACCTCGCTTCTCAGCAGGGCGGCTGTAAGGGTCGAGGTAGAAGTAGGCCTTAGGCTGACCATTCTGCAAGAGGAAAAAAAATGGACAAACACAGGCAGAGCCCTTGAATAGGTGCGGGGTGTTGACATCCTGAGCGCGCATGCTTAAGAAGGCTCAGTCGAGATGATGACACAGTTCAAATGTGTCATGTGAGGGGAACACCTGCAGCAAGCGGCCCTTCTTGCACATAAGGCAGGGGTGCTTCAGGCTGGCAGAAGCCCACAGCCATACACAGCTGCCTGAGGCAGCAGGCCTGCACGGTGCAGTCAGCTGCCTTCCATGCCACAATGCACAACTCGCGCGATTTCAACTGCCAACCCTGAGGACACGCCACGGTTTGTCCTGTGTGTCCCGAGCCTGAAGCACCTGTATGAGGTGTCAGAGGTGAGTTGTGTACTGTTTGGTATACCATTGCTGCAGACTCTGAGGATATACCTGAGGATAGGCCATGTGTGGTGTAGTGACCAGCTTGTCCTCCTTTCCTGTGTCCACGCCAGGCGACCCGGCTATGAGCCCAAGATCAATGTGTCTACGCACAAAATGCACATGTGGGTGTGCGCGCATGCTTGTGGGCACACATTACCTTCAGCACTTTGAAGAAGCGCACATCCTCATGCCACACGGGCGCGTCTCCGTCTGCTGACACCACCTCCACCTCAAACAGCCGGCTGGCCAGGCCAAACATGCCCTCCAGCACCTACGGTACGCAGCGCGCAGGGCGGGCAGCGGAACACGCGCATACATTAGAGCGCCTGGGAGCACCGGCTGAGGAACTGGGCGATGCACTGGCCCTTGGGGGTGTGCATCACAGCATGCGCGTACATCAGCCCGAGGAGGCACCTGCGGGCCCTCGTCAAATATGCCTACTGGAGCAGGATGACAGCCAAGCCAAGCCAAACCAAGCCAGCTGGAACCCATGCGTGGCAGTGGGGACATCATTATTATGCAAGCACAGCCTCTGGAGGGGCGCGTGCCCAGCCTGCAGCAGAGTCCATGCCTTTACAGCAGCGTGAAGCGAGGGGACAATGGTGTGCGCCCGTGCATATGTTGCAGCAGCATGAGCACATGGCCGGGCACATGTGAGTTGCAAACCAGGTAGGACCAGAATGATGATTGGCCAACCAGCTAGAGAGGGGTGGTCGCACCTGCGGCAGCGCGAAGTAGGGGCGCAGCTCCTCCTCGTTGATTGCGTACTTGGCCTCACGCAGGCGTTCAGCCCAGAAGCTCACGTCCCACCACTTCAGGCTGTCTTCCGCGAAACCCTGCGCAGGGAATGCAAGGTGAGGTTGGGGTGTCGTAGCAACGCAGGGGAACACACATGGGCACAAAGGGGGGGGGACTGTTTATTGCGCCGGCCACCCTCCCATCTGGCACGCACCAGTTTGTGCGCACCCATCATTCCTGGCCCCAAAGCGAGGTACCGCAACCTTCTGAGCTGGCCACACTGGCCCTTTCTTAATTTGGGAATGGGAGGGTGGGACAGCCACGGCCCCGAGCAAAAGCTGGCATGCAGTGGCAGCGCAAAGCCAGCAACCATGCGATGACAGAATGGACACAGCGAAAGCGTTGGAGTTAGTAGAAGTTAGTCCCTAGAACTACATAAGCCTCTTGTCCAGCAAGTGTGCTGCCACCTTGCGTTGGCAGCCTGCTCTTGTGGTGTGCTGCGCTGTAGCTCCCACGCAACCACTTCCCAGAGGCGGCAGTGCCACACATCCAGCCCAGCAATCCGCTGCTGCTTATGAGCAGCACATAACAGCCATCGCAAACGTCTCCTGCTGCCGCATGCTTGCCCCCGGCAGGAGTGCAGCGGGAAAGCATGAGGCCCCAGGGCCACAGGCAAGCAGCAGGCAAGCAGCAGGCAAGCAGCAGGCAAGTACCAGAGGCCTCTTGGTAGGGCAGTGGACCTCACCTGGCTCTTGGCAAATTCTGTCACGTCAGCAAGGTCCTTCTGCGCGGCAGCCATGGAGGACGCGCGCAGTTCCTCCAGCAGCGCCTCCGCGCGCTCCAGGGACGCCATCTGCAGCGCAGTTGCGAGGGCACACCGATGCTTCCATTAAATGTCACTAAATAGCAATAGTAGGTCGCAGTACAGGTTACAAGGGTGGTGGCAGCAGACACGAGGACATGCGGGGGGTCGCGCACAAACGCGAGCTGAAAGCAGCATTGCCAATCCATCCCCTGGCATGAGCATTGACATGCCACGCCCTGCAGTAGCAAGCTCTGCAGTCCATAGGGGAAAGCGTGGCGCAAGAGGCGCTGCTGGACCGGGTAAGGGGCTTGAGCAGCTTATCGTGATCGACCGCACCCAGCCTTGTCTCTGCCAAGCCAGAGGGGGCGCATCCCATCTTGCCCACAGCGAGATGAGCAGTGGCAATCTCAGCAGCAGCGCCAGCAGCCATCCCTGGCTGCCTCCCTGTGTGTCCTAGTGGACGGCGCGAGCAATGCAGGACGATCCCCACCTTCTTAGACATGGACAGCTCAGCAAAGTTGTTGAAGCCCAACAGCTTGGCCTTCTCCTGCCGCAGGCTCAGGATCTGTGGGCGTACACGGACACACGGGCAGTGGGCCTCAGCCAATGTGCGCGCTGTTGGGGGCAATGCACAATGGTCAACTCAAGCGGAGGCCCTTGGACTGCCAGCTTACTGACAGAGGATCCCTGCACAACACGGTTTGGGTGGCGTCCCTGGCCCTCCTACGGCACAGGAGCAGTGGCCTGGACAGGCGCCGGGATGACAAGACAAAACCTTTGCTGAACCTTGATTACAAGCACACAAATCTCAAATTGAGATGCAGGGCAAGGTTCAACAGGGGGACATGAAGGGGCAAGGTTCAACAGGGGGACATGAAGGGCAAGGTTCAACAGGGGGACATGAAATTGAGATGCAGGGCAAGGTTCAACAGGGGGACATGAAGTCGCACAGCCTGCCTCCAAGCAACAGACCAATCTTCCTGCGACCTCCTTCGTGAAGCAATCAATCGCCTCACGCACAAAATCAGGCCAATAAAAGCAGAAGACTGGCAGATGCTCTGGTCACCTTATCAATGATGGGCGTGTTATCAATGTCTCCAGAGCTGGCGCGTGTGATGTTGGCGCGGTACATGACCTCGCGCAGCTCCCGGTTCTTGGCATGCGTCATCACCTGCATACAGGGGAGGGGTTGGGAACACAAGATGAGGCATGCGCAAGTGCACGGAGAATAAGTTATAAATGAGAGGAAGGGGTGGGCTCAGTGCGTTTGCTGTTCTCCCCTGCAGGGAGAAGGCGAAATGGTCATCGCCAGAAGTGTGAAACAGGAGGACTGTGTCCTCGCATGTGCAGGTTGCTCAACCTATTTGTGGCTAACTCCTTCAAACTGCCATACAGGGCACCAGAATTGCTCCAAAAGAAGGGCCGCAGCCGAACACACCTTGTTCTGTCACAGAGGCGCAGGTACGAATGCAAGATGGCGCCTCCACCCGCGCGCAGGCCCTCCATGCCCACTACTGTCAACAATGGTGCTTGCGCCTTAGTGCGTCTCATGACTACATACACAAATGCGCACACAAGCATACACAACAAAAAGCATGCACTCACATGGATATAAACCACCCACAAAACATACGCATGCGCACACACACGCACGCACTCGCTAAACACCCTGCCTGCCTCACCGGGAAGTAGCTGGGGAAGTCCAGCGTGAAGAGCCAGGGACCCTGCTCTGGCGTGGCCCCGGCATGCCCCTCCTTGGCAGCTGCCTGGGCCGCCAGGCCCAGCGCAGACTCCGGCAGCCCGTCCACCTCCTCCTTGCTGGTCACCAGCTTCTTGAAGGCCTTGGTTGCGTCCAGCACCTGCAGCGTGGGTCAGGTGGCGCCGCGGGCGAGTGCGTGATCATCACAAGTGTTGCAAGGAGACGGAAGAGGGGAGTTCAAGTACATAGGGGGCTCCCTGCCGCGTGGAGGCAAGGGGGAGTTGGCAGCCCCACAAGCACAGCTTCCATCTTGCAAGCGCTACGCGGTTGGCACGCGCGCCCGTGCATACTTGCGGGTGTTTTTGCACACCCTGAAGCAGCCACGTGCCTTGCTTGCCCCTTGCACAGCTGCACTTGCTCTGCGCGCGCAATGTTGTTACTGGCCATGCAGCACGCTGCGCTGCACAACAGCAGCTGAAGGGGCAGACAAATGCCTGCGCACATGCATAAACATGTGCACACAAACTGTCATGTGAGCATGCTCTCGATGACACCCTTTTCATCCCTTTCCCATTGACTAATGCGCGTAGGCGCGCGCACACAGACATACACACATGCACACACGCGTGCACATACACACATGTACACACACGCGCACGCGCGGCGAGAGCTGGCAGGAACACCAAACCCTGTGCACCTGGCGTATTTCAACCATCAGACTGGCAAGGTAGAGGGAAGCTATGGAAGGTAGCCTGCAATAGCACCGGCCACAGCGTAAGGCTGCCAGAACACAACACTATTGTTTTATGTCTTCGAAGAGGTGGTGCTCTCAAGTCCGTCATCTACAGTGTCCTGGCTGCCAGCTGCAAGAAGAACACAGGCAGCACCAGGCTGCCTGTACCCACATTGTTGGAAAACTTGGTGGACAGCTGCGCCAGCTCCTGCTGGATCTCGTTAAAGCGCTCCTTCTGCTCACCCTCCAGGGCCACGCCACCCAGCACGAAGTCGCGCAGCTCCGACTCAATCTGCGCACCAGGGCACGGCCCACCAGGCACGGCTGCGCCTGTCTGCTTGCCCGGTGTCTACTTGTGTGTGAGTGTGTGCACATGCACCATGCCCAGGGCCCTGGTCTGGCCCGCAACGCCTATCGCAGGCTGCACAGAGGGATGCAAAGACACGCGCACACACACCGCAAATTTTTGGTCTCACACCACACACACGCACAGGCTTGACGCGCTGCGCACTTCCGGCCTGATGAGGTGAGCAGAGCAGCATGCAGGGCCTGACGCGATGCGCGTTTCTGGCCTGACGAGGTGAGCAGTGCAGCGTGCACAACCTGATGCACCACACGCTTCCGGCCTGACGTGGTGCAGCAGTGAAGCATGCAGGGCCTGACGTGATGCGCGCTTCCGGCCTGACGTGGTGCAGCAGAGCAGCGTGCATGGCCTGACGCACCACGCGCTTCTGGCCTGACGTCATGCCCTCCCAGTCCTTGCCGTTGCGCAAAGCCAGGAAAGCGTCGTACAGGGGCCTGCGCAGGGGCATCAAGCTTCTGCTTCAGTCCCAGCACGCAGGGCAAACCTGTCTGCACACCCTTGCAGCGCGTGATCAGCACCCCTGGATAGGGGCATAAGGCTTGCTCCAGCTGCGGCGTGCATGACATGCTTGCACATGCACCCCTTGCAACCCCACTGCCAATGCCCACAAGCTGATGTACAGCTCTGAGGAGGCCCCTGAAGTTCTGGGTGCCCCCCCCCAATATCTGTCAGGGAAGTGCGTCACACTCTGCATGACTGTCATTTAGAAATGACATGACGGCTGCCCTCTTAAAATGCTCCCTTGTAGCCCACCGCTGCCCTACCCTACCATTTTCTTCCCTTGCTCCCTGCTTGCCCTCCTATCACGTGCTCTTCCCATTTTCCCAGCCCCCCTCCCTCCCCCACAGGCCTTCCCCAATCCTCACTCATTCTGGAACATGCCCCTGCAACCCGACCTAGCCCTTTGCTTGCTCTGTCTCCCTCTGTCCTCCCAGTCCCTTTCTTCTCTCCCCTTGCTCTCTCTTAGAAACCTACGTCTCGGTCCCCCATCCACCCACAACCCCTCTGTCTTCTTGCTCTGACCCCATCCATCCCTCCACAACACGTACTGGGACATCACTCGCACCGCCTCCCTGCCGCCGACCCACCTTCCCCCTCAAACAAGACCATCTCCTACCCTGCACACTTCCTGCACACGCCTCACTTGCTCTGGCTCAGGCGCAGGCCCAGCTTCACGTTCTCGGGCTGTACCTCCTCCACAGCCTTGCGCAGCGCCTCATTGTCCTTCACACCCTTCAGGTGGCTCACGATGCCCCACGTGCGCTGGTGCTTGTCTGCGATGCGCTCCAGCGGATCCAGCAGGTTCTCCCACTGCAGAGCGCAGGCAGGGCTAGGGGGGGTATGGTGGTGCGAGTGATGTCCCAATATGTGTTGTGGATGGATGGATGGATGGATGGATGGATGGGGCAGCCTACACAGGCCCTGGCGTGTACCACCATACCTGCGAGAGCAGCGCCCCTACCATATCGTGGCAGACAGGGGGCAGAGCACACCATGGAACACCACCTCGCAATACAAGGGGGAGCACATCCCATGGACCATGACGTCCCAGCGCACAACCTGATCAAGGCAATGGATCGAGGTGCTTCCTCCATGGGCTGCACTGTGGACTCACAAGGCAATCGATGAGAATTGCAGCACCACTTGGGTCAGGATTCGAACAAGCAGAGACAGGCATGCACAGGAGTGAACAGGGGAGCAACTCAACCCCATGATGAGATGTCTCCTGGGTGCTCTCATGCGCTCTCCAACACAGTTCTTTCACAAATTCTGTCTTGCGTCACAAAGAACCAGCACAAGAACTGCCATGTGGAGCACATGAGGGCACCCTGGATCGAACGTGTTTGTGCAAAGCTCCACGCACCGATGGCACAACGTCCTTCTCCAAGGCATCAATCTCTGCATGTAGCTGAGACAGCACAGAGCGGACGCCTGGCACCACATGCTCCGCCTTGACTTGGTCATAGTGAGGGAAGACAGAGTCCTGCATGCCAAAGTTCATGGAAGCACTACTTCAAGGTGTTCTTCAGCTTTCTTCCTGGCACCACTGCCGTGCCCTGTATACAATACACCACCCCAACACTGAGCCTGCTCAGCGCTCAGACTCCATCCGCCCTCCCTAGACTGCCCACCACACCAACTTACAGCTAGAAGGGGATTAGCAGTGGCCTGCTCCACGGCTGGTGCTGCTGCCATTGTTCTGATGAGGTTGGCACGATGTGTGGTGTTAGGAAAGTTGTTGATGCCCTGAGGCCTGGCTCGAGGCACGACGCTCGCAGCCGAAACAACTACTGTCTGGTTTGGGACTAAAGTGTGCAGGGTTGCAGTCCCGATACTTGTTCGGGGGGAAACAAAAGATGTGTTCGGGGTTGAGCGAGAGAGGATGGAGGTTTTGCTACTGCTGTTCAGGAGTTGCATTGCAAACCGAATGAACATATATATACCTATGGAGTAAAATTACGCCATTGCTGTGTTGTTCCTTCGTTTTACAGCAACATAATATCTATGATCGATTGAATAAAATTATTATCTTTTGATGACGCACAATAATAACGTGCAGTTGACGTGACACCTTTTAGTGGATCAATCTTCGAAGATCTGTGATAAAGAGAGAGCATCGACGCATTCTTTTAATCAATTCGTTCGTAGCCTGCAAGCGCTGATGAAGATCGCGCTGCCGCCAGCCTGCCTCATCCCCTTCAGTACTTCCCGGGGGACTTGCGCAGCACATCAAAAGTGCTGAAGTATGGCACACCATTCAGGTCCAGCCCAGTTCCAGGGCAGCCCCTTGGCAGTGGCGACGACGACGGTGACGGCTGTAGCACATCCATAATGCGCAGCGGCGCCACAGCTGCGCGAGGCGGCGGATGGGGCTTAGGTGCAGGCGACTGCAGCAAAGCCGGTGGCACATCGAGGTTAACTGCTCCTTGCCCTGCATCACCCTGCACTGGCTGGGGTGGTAGTCTGCCGCCGGCTGTGTCACACGGCCCAGCCACCCCAGCAGTCCCCGCCCCACGGCGCATGCCCATGGCGTACACGCTACTGATGGTGTGGCCCACCAGCTCAGGGTCAGCGGCAGCCAGGGATCGCCGAGGGAACCAGCTAGGGGGCGGTCGCGCGTCCGGAGTGTCATCCTCGTCCTCTTCTGCGCCTGCCCCGGTGCTGCCGCACACAGGCCCGCACGGCTGCAGCAGCCCACTACCGGCTGCTGGGAGGGGTGCAGCAGGTGGCGCCATGTGGCAGGCCACACTAAGCTCGGTGCCTGCCAGTAGGGCGTCCCCCGAAGCTAGGCCCCCCAAGAGCACTGGCTGCTGCTGCTGCTGCTGCTGCAGTCTGCAGGGGCTCCGCAAGCTCAGCAGCGCCGGCTGCTGCATGGGCCCTGCCGCACCGCGCGCCAAGCAGGGGGCACCCAGGCTGGCGGCGGAGCCTGGGGCGCCCAGGAGTTGGAGCATTGGTGAGGGCTGTGCAGCGGCATGCACGGCGCTGGGCGGGGGCAGCGGCAGGGGCAGGGGCAAGGGCAGGGGAGGGCGGGGGCAGCCCCCAGAGCCTGCAGGAGTGGCAGGCAGGGCGCAGGCCGCGGGACTGCCTGCGAGAGCACGCGTGTGTTTCGGCTTGAGTGGCTGCATGCCTTGCTAAGCGGCGAGGCGCAGCCTGCTTGGTGGCTGCAGCATGGGAGTGCAACAGAGCTTCGCAGCCGCCCCGGCTGTAGTAGCGCATGTGCTGCGGACGAGCCTCCTCTCCCCTCCCCGCCTCCGCCTGGCCCACCCCATCTCCCATCTCCCTTGCGCGCACGCGTCATGCATGCTCATGCAGCACAAGCAACTCCCGCTGCTTCACCTGCTGCAGCACCCATGCAATGGCCCCCACAAGAGCAACCGCCCGGTCCTGCCACCACACACCTGCCACGTGCTCGCCTCGGCCTTGGCTGCCTTGGCCGTGCCAAGCCCCTGAGGTGGCCCCACCATCCTCCAGAGGCAGCTGTCCAGCCCTGGGCGCGCATCCCACCGGGCGGCCCCCAAAGCCATTGCGCAAAAGGCCGTCACGAATGCTGCTGGGCGGGTCGCTGCCTGCCTCAGCTACCCCATGAGCTGAGGGCCGCTGCCCCACTCCCGCCATGCAACCCCCGCCATCTTGCCGCTGCGGCGGCGGCGGCAGCTGGCGTGGCGGCTGTGGGCTGCCGCCGGAGGTGGCCTCTGGTTTGCACGCTGGTGGCATGCTGGGCGCAGCCGCGTCCCAAAGACCGGGCGGCAGGCTGTGCCATGGGGCCGCGTGCGCGCCTGCAGGGCCCACTGTGTGCGTTGCGGCCTGGCCCATGGGCGCGGTGGGCGGGAAGGGCGGAAACAGCTTGGGGCCAGGGTGGCCGGGATGCCCCAGTGAGGAGGGCAGTGTGGACTCTGCGACGGCGCCGGCCGGCTGCTTGGAGCTGCCCACCACGCAGCTGCTGGCTCTGGCGGTGCCTGTCCGGGACGACGCGAGGTCGGCTAGCATGTTGCTCACCTGCACACAAACAAATGTGCAGGTGTGAGCGTGCATGTGCAGGAGGGATGTGTGTGCATCCTTCATCAAGATGCAAAGTTCAAAATGTGTGGTATGCTTCGCACGTACTGCAAGCTCACCTGCTCAGGGCGCTCAGCCCTTAAAGAGGAGAGCATGGGCCAATGCCGGGCGTAGCAGCGCCTGGGCCAGGATGCGGAAGGCCTCTCGACAAGCATTGAAGCACAGGCACCTGGTGACGAGCCCGGTGCACTTGCAACACCCAGAGAGCAGCAGGCACGCGTCATGCAGACACCATGGCACAAAGCAGTCACCCACAAGCACAAGCGCTCGCTCACACCCAACACCAGGAATGAATGCATGCAAGTGCCTGCAAATGCATGCGCACACACATGATGCGCACACATGCGAACACAAATGCACACGCCCACGCGCACACACACACACATGCACGCACCGTCGAGGCCAGGCCTCCAGGGCTCCGCAGTAGGCTGGCTGCCCTGCTGCCCCTGTCCAGCTGCTGCGGCTGGGGCTGGGGCGCATGCGCCGCTGCTGCCCTGCTAACCATGCCTGCCAGCCCCAGGCTGCTGCGTGGTTCTGGGGGCTCCTCTGTTGCCTGCGGCGAGGATTGACGCAGCGGGGGCTGCTCCCACTCCCCCAACTGAGCCTGCAAGTGCTGCTGCGGGTCAGGGAGCAGCTGACCCTGCCAGCCGCGGCCGGGTAGGCGAGGATCGGCCAGGCGTGCCGGTGGGGCCTGGCCACCTGGCGCAGCGGAGCCGGGCTGCTGCACGACTGGGCTGCGGCTGGGCGTGTCCAGGCGCCCCTCCGGGTGAAGGGGCACAGAACAACCTCGTGCCCATGCTGGCTGCTCCAGGACGCTCCCCTCCTCGACCTCCTTTTCATCCCCCAAATCAACTTCAAGTCCGGCTGCTCCAGCCGCCGCTGCCGCAGCCTCCTCTGCTGCGGCGCCGAGCGCGGGGCTTCCTCTGCAGCTGGGGCCCGGCGGACTGCTGCGGTGCGCAGGGGCGCAGCTGCGCGCAGGCACAGCGCCTGCGGGCGCTGCAGGGGCCCTGGGCATGGCAGCCTCGGTGTCCTTTGGGGGGGCGGCTGCGCCCGGCGTGCTGCAGCCCCTGTGGCCCCTGTGGATGGCCGCGTAGCTGCCGCCACCCTGTGTCCCCTGCTCGTGTACTTCCTGTGGCTCCTGGGGCGGAGACAACGGCAGCTCCTGGGGCGGCGGCGGTGGCTGCTGCTGCCGGTGCAGGGCATCAACCTGCACCATGCCCAAATCCCCATACCACTGCTGCTGCTGCTGCTGTGGCTGCCCTGTGTCCCCTGCTCCTGGGCTGCTTCCCCTGTGCCCGAACCGGGCCTCCTGCCCTGGGGTCCGGCCTGCACGGCTGCGTGGCTGCATGCCTGCAACCGAGGCCATGCCTGTGCTGGCGTGTGGGGAGGCAGAGCTGATGCCTGTTGAGGTGGAGGCTGCATCCTGCTGCGGGTGTTGCGGTGGTAGGCCATCCTGCTGCTGCTGCTGCTGCTGCTGCCTGATGTGGACAGGCGGCGGATTGGGCGGCCTGGGCGGCGCAGAGTGGGCAGCACACCAGCACAGGCAGCACTATAAGACAAGCAAGCAGGGCGCAGAGACAGCATGCAGGCCGTGCAGAGCTGTTGTGCGAGCGCCCTGGATCACCCAAGATCTGGGAGGCCCCACAGCACAATGATGGCGCCTTGAAGTGCACCTGCATGCTAAACCTCGCTCACGGCCGTCGCATCGCTCAGCCCATCAAAGCAAGGCGTTTGAAGCATCCCGCGGCTGCCACCATGTTAGGCACCGGAAGTGAATTTCTCAGAGCGCCAAGCTAAGGTACTTCACATGTTCCCTACGACTGCTATTGTGCACAGCGCACACACCCCACCCAGCCAAGGGGCATGCGGTATTCCACGGCTCATCACCATGCTCTGCGCATGCACCCCCAACGGGCCAAGGCGCATGCGTAGCGGCATGACCTTCCCGTTGACCAGCGCACACATCTAACAGGCCAAGGTGTCCTTGCCACCCTCCCCCTGCGCTTTGGTCTGCGCCTCTAGCGTCCGTCCACACTCACCCGCTTGAGGTAGCCACCGCCCGCCCCCTCAAGCTGTTGCCTCTCCCCCCGCC